>Ga0209542_10001177_pt1 | contig 62245 bp, 73 predicted proteins | sample RifCSPhighO2_01_FD_184028 | JGI IMG/M metagenome (GOLD analysis project Ga0209542, IMG submission 184028) | Soil microbial communities from Rifle, Colorado - Rifle CSP2_plank highO2_0.1 (SPAdes) (version 2) | ecosystem: Environmental > Terrestrial > Deep subsurface > Rock core/Sediment ...
TCTGTTTTACCCTTCGAACTGGTTTTAACCGCTTCTTTTTTTTTCATCACAATATATTCTGTTATTAAATTTCTATTCCCGCACCGGGGAGAAGGTCGAGACTATCGAGTGGGAAGAGTCTTATAATTGGCCTGCCCACTACCAACTTCTTTGCTACCGGTCCCCACGACCTTGAATCAGAGCTTGCCCCTCGGTTATCGCCCTCGACGTAGTATTCGTCGATTCCCAGCTTAAGACCGTTTATTGTTTCCCCTGGGAGTCCGATAATTCTTTTGATGTAGTATTTGGAAGGATCTTTGGGATAACGAAAAATTAATACTTCGTTCTTCCGTGGGTCGCGGAATTGGTATGTGAGTTCATCTACTATAAGGTAGTCTCCATTCTCGAATGTGGGCACCATGGATGCTCCGCTTACTACGAATGGTTGGGCAACATAGAGTCTTATGGGTAAGACGATAAGGATGGTGATTATAATAAAAGAGAGCAAATCGCTCTTGTTTTCCTTGTTCTCATCCATATTAGTGCTTTATTATAGTATAATATCGATATGTATACAATTATTGGACTTGGTAATCCGGGGGCGGAGTATGTGGGCACAAGACATAACACGGGTAAAATGATTGCCAGGCGGCTGGCAGAATCGCTTGACATAGGCAAGAAGGTTCGTTTTATAGAGTCGGAGCAGTTTATGAATAATTCCGGCCCTGCCGTCGCCAAGGCTATGGCGGGCAAGAAGGCCTTCGATAAATTGATTGTCATACATGACGACCTTGATTTACCACTCGGTACCTACAAGCTCTCTTTCAACAAGGGTCCGGGTGGACATAGGGGAGTAGGCTCAATCATCAAAGCTCTCAAGACCGAAGGATTCTTGCGATTTAGGGTGGGGATCTCACCCACTACTCCGTCTGGCAAATTGCGTAAGCCCCTTGGTGAAGATAAGGTACTGAAGTTTATTCTGGGCCAATTCAAGAAGGAGGATATAAGTATGCTCAAGAAGTTATCAAAGAGGATAGGAGCGTCTATTCTTATCCTTGTCGAGAGAGGTAGAGAGGTTGCTATGAGTCAAGCTAAGTAAGGAAGGGCTTAGCCTAGACTTGTTTGCGTTTGAAGGAAAGAGTCATTCTTGCAGTGGCTGGTTCGAAAAGGGTTATTTCGAAGGGATACTTCTTGCCGAGTTCAAGTGAGGCGCGGAGCTCTTCCTCACCTCCGAATTCGCTAATGTGCACAAGGCCGGCCACTCCCTCCTCTATAGATACAAGGGCACCGTGTTTGTTATATTTGATTACTATTCCATCAACCATATCGCCCTTTTTGTATTTACTTCCGGCCTCGATCCATGGATTAGGCTTGAGGGCCTTAATTGAGAGAGATATCTTGCCATCCTTGATCTCAATTACCTTAACTTTAACCTTCATTCCCGGTTTCCAGACCGCACGAGGATTCTCCACTAGTGCCCAGTCAAGTTCAGATATATGTACAAGACCCTCCAATCCTTCCTCGAGCTTGACGAAGATACCGAAATCAACGGCTCCGGTTATCTCACCATCGAGGACATCTCCAACTTGGTACTTCTCCAGGACCTCCTTCTTCTCCCCTTCATCCGGTCCTTTTTCCGAGAAGATGAGCTTGCTCTCTTTTTGGTCAGCTGTAATTATATAAACCGAAATTTTTTCGCCTATGAGTTTTTTGAGCTCGCGGAGGATAAGATCCTTGTCTCCATCGGCCACTCTTGGATAATGTTCCGATTTGAGTTGGGAAGCGGGCAAGAAACCGACAATACTTTGCCATTCCATTATCAGTCCACCCTTATTGGCATCCTTGATAGTGACTTCGTAGATCTTGCGCGTGCGCAGAGATTCCTCCGCCTCAGTCCAGATGAGGGCTTGGCGAGCTTCCTTAAGCGATAGCTCGAAGTAGCCTTCGGGATTGTTCTTATCAATTATCTTGGCTGTAATGATGTCGCCAATTGCGGTCTTCTTCAGGATATCTCGCGCATTCAGATACTCCCTGCCGTAAATAACGCCGGTTCCGTAGGGAGGCAGATCGATGTATACGTACATCTTGTCCTTGCCAATGACCTTGCCCTCTACAATCTCCTCACTATTCGGAGGGGTGATACTCGCCTTCAAGACAGCAGCCATAAGACTACTCGATATCAGGGCCTCGTCTGCGCTCATTTGTACGTCTTCCATATGTAGGGAACAGTATACAAGCCATCACATTTTTTGCAAGTCTTGTATGTTTGTGTTTACTTGGACTCCCGATATCCAAGCAAGAGACTAAGCGTGTACTCCTATTCTTTAAATAATTCAGAAAGCGCCCGAAAATCTTCCTTTGCCTGTAACATTATTGGCAAGTTACTTAGGGCAAATTTACAATACTCACTTGATGAATCAAATTGTTCTTGGATGATTGCCTTTGCGCAGATACCTTTGCTGACGTTCTCCTCGTACTCCCGCCAACTAGATCGTATTAACTTGGATATCGGGAGTCCAAGTCGGTGGACCATATCGTTTAGGTTGACATATGCACTTGTGTGCAGGAGGTAATTATTGTCATCTATGTGTTTTACTTTGAATCTTCCTTCAAATAGGGCTCCCGATCTTCCATATTTATTATTAAAATATTTCGCATAACCTAGGCTGACACTCTTCATGAACAATGAGATACCGTTCTCTACTACCTGCTCTAAAACTAGGTGAAAGTGGTTTGGATTTAGGCAATAGCAAATAATATTTACCAATGGTTTTCCCTTGATTTTATCTAAGAACGAATTTTCGTAGATACTGCCGATTGGTTCTCGTGTATTGAATTCAACTAAACCCTGTAAAAATCTTTCAGAATCTTTTTCGTCCATTACTATATTGCGCTTATCAACTCCTCTGTTGAATATATGATAGAACTCCCCATTTACAAATTTAACCTTTCTCATTGCCCCATTATTTCACTTGGACTCCCGATATCCAAGTTGAGGAGGGGGATAAGGGGTAAGAAAATGGCCGTGGCGCTTGTGCGCCTCCGGCCTTGGACTACTTGGGTGGAGTGAGCATGTTTCCGCTCCGTATTGCGATTAAAAACCTGTGAGATTCACGGATGATGAGCCTGCCAACAGCTTCTGCTTCGGATCCACCCACAGCCAGGAGTTCTGGCCGTCCTTCCATATAGGCAGTCCACAATTTCTCGTCACGGCGCAATAGTGGTGGTTGAATTCCTTCGTGTGTGATGATTGTCATGACAGCTTACCCTCCGGTTTCTAGGCTACCATTTTGTGATGGAAAATGCTATAATAGATGAATGGTCATCCAATATTACGGGATGGGTTTCGTCAAGGTGAGCCTCGGCAACGAGGTTATTGCTTTTGCTCCAACTAGTAAGGATGCGGATATCAAAGGCCCTTCGTTCGGGGCTGATATCTGTCTTGTGCCATTGCGAGATCCTAATTACGATGGTGTCGATTCGGTCACTTACGGAAACCGCGCACCTATCGTGGTGGATGGTCCGGGCGAGTACGAGATCGCGGGAACTTTTATCAAAGGGGTTCCCACTCCCGGCACGGAAGGCAAGATTAACACCGCCTACTCGGTCCTTTTCGATGATATTCGTCTTGTCCATCTTGGGGTGGCAACGAATATTCCCGCAGAAGCCAAGGAGGTGCTTTCGGATGCGGACATCCTATTTTGTCACAAGGAGAATCTGGCCACCTCGCTCGATGCTAAGATTATTATTCCAATGTACGAGGTGAAGAGTAAGGATGCGCCTAAGTCTGTTGATAAGCTTGTAGTTAAGCGGAAAGATTTAGAAGGTAAGGAAGGGGAAATCATTCCCATATGGAGCGCTTGATTATTTTTTTCGACAAATTACGATCTAAGCCTGAGGTTTATCGTCGGGCTGTGGCCTTCTGGGTAAGTTTGGGTATTACTGCGGTTATTGTTTTGGTTTGGTTACAGAGTCTTGCGGGCAGATTGGGTAGAAGTGAGAATACTGCCATGGATGGCTACTCACCCTTCTCGGAAATTGGAAACGTAGCTAGTTCATTTATTACTTCCCTTAAGAATGTTTTCTAAATATGGCAAAGAAGAAAGATAACAAATACGTAACTGCTGTCGAGTCAACAAGAGCCCCGGGCGAGGGGATTATCTTAGCTCCAATCGTGGCAGAGATGAAGGCATCCTACCTCTCATACGCCATGAGCGTGATCGTGAGCCGGGCCCTTCCCGATGTGCGTGATGGTCTGAAGCCGGTTCATCGACGTATACTCTACGCCATGTCCGAGGATGGTCTTACTCACTCACATCGCTATACCAAGTCGGCCGGTGTGGTGGGAGATGTACTTAAGAAGTATCATCCCCATGGGGACATGGCAGTCTACGACTCGATTGTTAAGATGGTCCAAGATTTCTCCAGTCGCTATCCGCTTATTGACGGGCAAGGTAACTTCGGTTCTATGGACGGTGATAACGCAGCCGCTTATCGTTATACAGAAGTGCGAATGAAGGCCCTTGCCTCGGAGGTCCTTAAGGATATCGAGAAGGAAACCGTAGACTACGTACCCAATTATGATGCCACTCGCAGGGAGCCGATTGTCTTGCCTTCGCGTGTTCCCACTGTCTTATTAAACGGAACCTTGGGTATCGCTGTTGGCATGGCTACCAAGATCCCACCTCACAATCTTCGCGAAGTGATGCAGGCGCTTGTCCACTTGGCCGATAATCCCGAGGCCACCAACGAGGACTTGCTCGAGTTTGTTCAAGGACCCGACTTCCCCACAGGCGGGATTATTTTCAACAAGAGGGATATTCATCACGCTTACTCTACCGGTCGGGGAGGGGTGCTTGTTCGCGGTGAGGCGGAGATTATAGATGATAAGACTTCGCAGATTATCATTACCTCCGTACCATATCAGGTCAACAAGGCTGAGCTCATCATTAAGATTGCCAATCTTGTCCACGAGAAGAAGTTAGATGGGATTAGGGATATTCGCGACGAGTCCACGACCCTTGATGATACAAGAGTAGTCATAGACCTTAAGCAAGGTAGCTACCCACAGAAGGTTCTTAACGCTCTGTACAAGCACACGGATCTTGAGATGACATTCCACTTCAACATGCTTGCCTTGGTGGGAGGTGTGCCAGAGACACTGTCGCTCAAGCGTATCCTTGAGGAATTTATAATTCACCGTAAGCAAGTTGTTAAACGCCGGACTGAGTTCGACCTGCGCGCAGCTAAGGCGAGAGCACATATTCTCGAGGGTCTTAAGAAGGCCCTTGACCATATAGATGAGATTATCAAGCTCATTAAGAAGAGTAAGGATGTGACTGATGCTCGTGTGAGCTTGATGAAGACTTTCCGTTTCAGCGAGTTGCAAGCAAGCGCAATACTGGAAATGAAATTGCAAAAGCTTGCCGGTCTAGAACGCAAGAAGATTGAAGACGAGCTTCGAGAAACTCTTGCTCTTATAGATGAGCTTGAGACCCTACTTAAGAGTACCGCTAGGATGCTTGCTCTTATCAAGAAAGAAAGTCTGGAAATTGCTGAGAAGTATGGCGATGATAGGCGCACTAAAGTAGTTAAGGGTGGTGTCAAGGAGTGGAGTGCCGAGGATATAATACCTGATGAGGAAAGTATGCTGGTCCTAACTCGTGGTGGATATATCAAACGTACAAGACCGGATGAGTACAAACGTCAACGACGCGGGGGCGTGGGGGTAGTGGATCTTGATACCAAGGAAGAAGACTTCATCACGATTCTTATGGCTACCAATACTCACGCAGATCTCCTTTTTTTCACCGACAAGGGCAAAGTCTACCAACTCAAAATGTACGAGATTCCGGAAGGCAAACGTGCCACACGGGGCAAGTCTATCATGAATTTTTTGTCGCTTTCGGAAGGCGAGCGTGTTACCTCTGTTCTGCCATTACCTAAGAACGCTAAGGATATGGCTGGTCTCGGTCTTATGATGATAACCAAGAAGGGTGTGGGCAAGAAGGTCCTCTCAGAGAGCTTCACTGATGTTAGGCGTTCAGGCATAATTGCCCTTAAACTCGGGATCGGTGATGAGCTCCTCTCAGTGGTACCTGTCGAGAAGGGCGATAGTGTGATCCTTGCTACGCGTGGAGGTCAGGCAATACGTTTCAAGGAATCAGATATACGCTCGATGGGTAGGACGGCCGGAGGAGTGCGGGCAATGAAGATGAGGGGCGCGGACGAGGTGGTTGGTGCCGATGTGGTTAAGAGGGAACAGGAAGGTACGCTCACCTTCTTCACCATGAGCGCCAATGGCCTAGGCAAGAAAACAAAAATTAAAGAATACAAGCTACAAAAGCGAGGTGGTTCGGGCATAAAGACGGCCAAGATTACTAAGAAGACAGGCCAGCTCGTAGTAGGTCGTACTGTATCCATTCACTTGGGGTCCGGGACCCCAAGTGAGGGTGGTGGCAATGAATCTGAGATAGTGGCCATGAGCAAACAAGGTCAGGTTATCCGCGTAACTACCGGTGAGGTACCCACGAGTGGTCGTCAGACTCAAGGTGTCCGCGTCATGAAGTTGCGTGAGGGCGACTCCCTCGCCTCTGTCGAATTATTGTAATACCAAATAGGTGGGGATAAGGATAAGTGAATGAAGGTGGTATTTGGTACTATTGAGTTATGGATCCCGTTAGAAGTCTAACTCCAAATGTCAATACAATATGTTTAAGCAATTACAATTAGTCATAAGTAACTTCTAACGGGATGGATAGTTTTACATCACCGACGGGGAATATTGATAGGCTTAACCTAAATCCTGATTGGACGGTGGCGGATCTGGGAGCTGGCACGGGACACTATACGTTCGATATTGCGAAGCGCATTAAGGCCGAGGGGGGGAGGGGAGTGGTTTATGCCGTGGATGTCCAGAGAGCACTGCTTGAGAAGGTTAAGAGAGAGGCCGAGCGACTCGGTCTTGGCGCAGTCCACATCCTCTGGTCAGACATTGAGGTAGCGCGCGGGATCAAGCTTGCCGACAATATCTGCGATGCAGTAATTGTATCCAACGTCTTATTTCAAGCTCCAGATAAGAAGGCTTTCCTCACCGAAGCTAGTAGGATTATGAAGCCGGGCGGGATTATGATGATTATAGATTGGAGCTTGCATATAAGAAGGGAAGACGTGGTAGAGATGGCGATCCTGGCAGGACTTGTGATCAAGGAAGAGTTCAACGCCGGTTCGCACCATTTCGGTTTATTAGCGCGCAAGAGATGATAGAATAGTAGGGATGAATCCCGTTAGAAGTCTAACTTTGTAAGGTCAATACAATATGTTTAAGCAATTACAATTAGTCGTAAGTAACTTCTAACGGGATGAAATCTTTCCAAACAATCTTACTCATAGTTTTCAGTTTCTTTGTTGTCATTGCGGTTTTAATCTTTGCCGGTGTTTTCGGCGGGAGTAAGGGCGCGGATCAAGTAGCCACAACACCTGTTGTCATGTGGGGCACGATTCCTAAAATTGTTATTGATGATATTGTTCTTCAAACCACCGAGGCTGGAGACAAGCTTAACATCACTTATGTGGAGAAGAGGGTGAGCGAGCTTGAGTCAGATCTTATCAACGCTCTGGCCTCCGGCATCGGGCCGGATATCTTACTTGCTCCGCACACACTCTTACTCAAGCAACAAGACAAGCTCCTTGCCATACCCTTCACCTCAATCCCGGAGCGTACATATAAGGATACTTTCGTCCAAGCATCCGAGACCTTGCTTAGCACAGATTATTCGCTTGGGATGCCAGTCTTCCTTAACCCACTTGTGTTGTACTGGAACAGAGATATGTTCAATTCCGCTGGTGTGCCGGCGGTTCCGGCCAATTGGTCGGCTGTCCAGCTCTTGCCAACTAAGATGACCAAGATAGACGATAAGGGCAAGATCACGACCTCGGCAGTGGCTATGGGCGGGGTTGGTAACGTTACTCACTACAAGGAGATCTTGGCGACTCAGATTATGCAGACTGGCAATCAGATTGTAGGCAGAGATAGAGTGGAGGGCGAAGGAGGCGTGATCAAGCTGGTGCCTCGTGTTGGCTTAAATGAGGGTACGGGGGCCGTTTCGGCTCTACGCTATTACGTCGAGTTCGGTAACCCCAGTTTGCCCAAGTACTCCTGGAATAGTGCTAAGAACAATTCCCTTGACGAGTTCGTAGCGGGCAAGCTCGGGATGTATTTCGGCTTTGCCTCTGAGGAGTCGCGCATTCGCGAACAGAATCCGCATCTTAACTTCGACATTGCCAATATGCCTCAGATCACCGACGGCGACTTGCGCCTAACATACGCAGATGTCTACACCCTCGCTGTCATCAAGAGTTCCAAGGTTACGGCGGGTGCCTTCGCGGTGGCCTACAAGCTCGCCTACGGTACGCCGGCCAAGCTTATTGCCGACACTCTGCGTTTGCCTCCGGCAAGGCGGGATCTCCTTGCTACTCTGCCCGTAGATGCGACTATGAGCCTCTTTTTCAACTCGGCTGTGATGGCTCGTACATGGTATGATACGGATGAGATAACCACAGGCAACATATTTGCCGATATGGTTGAAGATGTTATGATCGGTAAGACAGGTACGGATAACGCCATCTCGACGGCTGATGCTCGCCTCAGGCAATTGTTCAAATAAGGCATGTTCAAAGGAAAGCTCAATAATCTCAACAAGTACTCGTACGCGCTAGTTACTTGTGGATTAGGGAAGGATAGTACGTGCACATACAAAGATTTCCTTAGTTTGATGGCTACCTTCTTCAACTATCTTGTTATGATTGCCGTACCACTTGCCATTCTTGGTATTGGTATTGGTGCCTTATACATGATTGTCGGCGCCGGGAGTGAGACTAATAGGTCAAAAGGTAAGGAGATAGTATTCGACTCTATTATTGGCCTTGTGATTGTGTCGGCCTCTTGGCTTATTATTAACTTAGTCATCACGGGACTTGGAGCGACCGGCTTCAACAATCCCCTGAAGTAAATTTTTTTTATGGATAAATTATTAGAAATATTTATTAAGGTAGCACACGCGGATCCTCCAGCAGGCCCACCAACTCCATCACCAAGTGGGAGTGCTACGTTTGTTAATCCGCTTGGAGGCACTACTGACTTTGCTGTTCTGCTCAACAAGGTTTTGGGAGTGCTCATTCAGATCGGTATACCCCTCCTTGTGCTCGTGATTGTGTATGCCGGCTTCCTCTTCGTTACCGCGGGAGGTGCTGAGACCAAGGTGGAGGAGGCCAAGAAGACCCTCTTCTGGGCGGTCATTGGTGGCGCTATCTTGATCGGAGCTAAGGTTATCGCTAAGGTCGTGTGCGATACTGTGGGAGCTGTTAGTTGCCCGATTTTGTAGAGTAAATAAAGATATGAGTGCCATCACCTTTTCAGCTTTTGTAGGTAATATCCTGGCTATATTCAAGCCCGTTACTCTCTTGCTTATGTCTATTGCTACGGCCTACTTCATCTACGGAGTAGTGGGGGTTATTGCAAATAGTGGCGATGAGGCTAAACTTAAGGAGGGCAAGGAGAGGATGATCTGGGGTATTATCGCCCTCTTCGTTATGGTGGCTATGTGGGGGCTTGCTATTGTTGTTTCTTCCAGCTTTGGCCTAGGTGATACCAATATCCCCAACACAGACTACGCAAACTGGAAATAGTGTATTATAATCGTAGTATATAAATTAGTAGTAAATTAACCATAATTAATAACATGAAAGTATCTAAACTATCTCTAACGTATCTTGCGGCCGTAGCTGTCGCCGCAATGCCACTTGCTACCTTCGCCGCTGGGGCCCAACTGGAGAACCTCATGGCCACTATCGGTCGGCTTGTTAAGTCTGCAATACCAATCCTGGTTGGTTTGGCTCTCGTCTTCTTCATTATCGGTTTGATCCGCTTCGTCATTGCGGCAGAGGAGGAGAAACGCAAGGAGGGCAAGAGCATGATGTGGTGGGGTGTTGTGGCCCTCTTCGTAATCGTTTCGATCTGGGGTATTACAGCCTTTATCGGCGAGCAACTCGGTATAAGTCAGCAAACAACAGTTAATCCTCCCGGAGTAACGGGCTTCTAACTCGCTAACACTCCCTAATGCAAGACGGAGTATCCGTGGCTATCAAGTCTGTTTCCGATATCAGCACAGAGATAATCAACCCGATTATCAAGCTCTTGATTGCGGGTGCTGTCATCTATTTCCTTTATGGTGTTGTTAAGTTTCTGATAGGTTCGCGAGAGAGGAGCGACTCGCAAGAGGCGGTGGAAGGCAAGAATCATATGCTCTACGGCATAATCGGTATTGCTATTACCATCTCCGCCTTCGGTATTGTTAATCTGATTGCCAACTTCGTGAGTGATGTGAGTAAATAGTCCCTCGACTTCGCAGAATGAAAAACAGCCTTCGTGCCGTTCCCTTTTCCCGTTTGTGGCGGAAAAAAGTTCTGGCCCGAAGGCTGTGACTTGGTCCAAATGGATCAGGGGAACGTGCTCTTGCTGGCGATCGTGCGCGTGTGGTGGGGTTCATGAGGAGCCTCACTCCCACGCGATGAAGAATTGGTATCCGTTTACCTCCCCTCCAACCAGAAGATCTCTCTGGTTGTCCCAATGTATAGGGAAGGTGTTTGTCCTTCCATCGTCGTAGCGTAGGTTAGCCGTCAAGCTTTCCCTTGCCCACGACAACGTGAAGTTTTGATTCTGGCGTGTTGAGTGAACCACGACAGTTACAGTTGCGGGGTTGACCGACGCGCTTGAGATACTGTAATTAGCCGCGTCTGTGTCGGTAAAAGTAACCGGCACTAGTCCCTCCGGCACCCACTTCGCGTCGAGCCTTTTGACTGACGGTGGCGGTGCTGGCACGTATCCATTCGGGACGGTAGATCCCGAACTGATCGTCCAGTTCATTTTATCCGCCGTTTCCTTGGTGGCGATGGCCGTCTCAAGTACCTCGTCGAGTTCCTTCTGCGTCCGCTCGAGGCTGGCCTGCGCTGACCCCTTGCGCACCGTGTTTACGTAGTCGTGAGCTTGCTTGCTTGCCTCACGGATGTCCTCTGCCTTAGGGTGTTTATCCCAAACGTAGAGAGGCGTAAAGACGATGAGCAGGAGGAATCCCACGCCCCGCAGTGGGCGGAAGCGGCGCAGGAAGCCGAGGAAGAAGAGCAGAAAGCCGATCGCAACCAAGCTGACATACTTACCACTTGGTAGAATGCCGATCAAAGCTTTGCCCCAGGCGCTCCCGAGGATGTCACTATCCACCTTGGCGGGTGTCCAGTGACAGACGAGAACGTAGCCGAGTGTTGCAAGTGACAGGAGTCCGCCGTAGCGCACCCAGGTTGCCCTGATACGCGTGGCAGTAGCTCCTGTCATCTGATTCGTCCACGGACCGTAGATCCAGACCGTGGTGATAAACAATGGTAGGAGAACAAACCAGCTCGGTGGTGTACCGTAGCTTGCGAACAGGTAGCACACAATGCCAAGGGCAAGTAGTCCGACCCAAGGCAGTGTAAGTGCCCCAACCACCCCCTCCACTCGTGAACGTGCCCCCTCATCGGGGTCAGCGAAAAGCGAACCCAAGATAAGGAAGAGGATCCATCCGCCGATCACCGTGATCATGGGAGGGATAGTTGTTCCGAGGATGAGCGTGGTAAGTGCGAAGGTGGGCCATCCCAGTGCCGCGGTAAGTAGCATCAAGGTGGCGTAAGTGCAAATCCCAAATCCGAGGACGAAGCCGATGGTGAGGTATGTTGACAGTCTCACTAGTTCCTCCTTGTCTCATTCACTCCGTAAAGAATTCCGGCTGCAACCGTCATTGTTAACACGATTCCAACCACTAATCCGAATACTCCCCACTTGATTGTACAAGCAACGATAGGAAAGGGAGCGATGACGATTATCGCTACAACCCCAACTATCAGCGCCGCATTGTCGCCAATCGCATTATCCACTTTCCGAATTTTGTCCCTGGTCGCCACGACTGTGGCCTTGGCCTTACGCGCCACCTCGCCAAGCGCACTGAGATCTTTGATTAGGGCATCTGCCCACTTGTCAAGTTTCTCAGGGTTTCTTGGCGCCGTCACGAGGAGATCGTTAATTATTTTTTCGATCTCTACTTCTGTGACAGATGGCGCCAGCTGGGATGTTTTAGACTTTTTTCCCTTCTTTGTCACGACCTTGCTCGCCTTGTTGGCGGCCTTGTGCGTAGCTTCCGCAGTGCAAGTGTTGAGCACCGCCTCCTCCAACTTGCTGTTATCGCTAAGCAGTTGGACGAGGTTCTCGTTGATGCTGACGTAAGTATCAATCAACATCGTATAGACGCGCCGTACCCGTAAGTACAACGCGTGATCGAATGCTGGTGCAGAAGAAGCCGCTGGTTCCATCGCTGGAGGGTTTCCTCCTTTACGGAAGAAGTTCCAGCCAAACCACTCCGTTGCGAGGTCTGAGATAACGTCCCAGACTTTTTCGTTGACGGGCATTCAATACTCCTTTTTTGGACCAAGTTGTCGGGGTCCGTGTCCGGAAGGGCGGGATGCCCTTAACCAGACTTAACTGGGGCCATTATATCACATAATAGCCCCAAAAGTCAAGTTTTTAATGGCTTAACCAAGCCCTGGGGATAAGGCCGTGTGAGAGAGGGAATATGCGGTAGAATAAAGGTATATTAATAAGTCTTAGGTTTGCTATAAATATATGAGAATAAAAGTTAGTTTAGGTCTTAGTCTTATGCCTCTTGTGGCTATCATGTCGCCACTATTTGCACAGGCGGCAGGGTTGGACGAGTTCATCGCGCGGTTGCATGGTTGGGTAGGTCAGTTAATCCCGATCGTTTTCGCCCTGTGCCTCCTTGTTTTCCTCTGGGGTCTGGTTATGTTTATCGCTAAGTCCGGTGACGAAACAGAACGCAAGGAAGGCAAACAGAAGATGCTCTGGGGAATCATCGCTCTGTTCGTGGCGGTATCGATCTGGGGGATAGTCGGCTTTATCGGTAGTACCATCGGGATTACACCTCTTCCTCCACCACCCCCACCCGTACTATAAAAAAGTAATTAGAATATAAAATATGAAAGAAAAAATTAAATACTCCATATTGCCACTAGTCGCCATGACACTACCATTCTTGGCAGAGGCGGCTGACTTGGGTTCAATAATTAGCAAATTGCAAACTTGGGTTGGCCTACTTGTACCGATCGTTTTCGCTCTGTGCCTCCTTGTCTTCCTCTGGGGTCTTGTCATCTTCATTGCCAAGTCTGGGGATGAAACAGAACGCAAGGAGGGCAAGCAGAAAATGCTCTGGGGCATCATCGCCCTCTTCGTAGCAGTGTCGATCTGGGGGATTACTAATTTCATTGGGACTACGCTTGATATTGATAAAGGCGTAACTCCCGGCGCGCCCGGCATCCCCGGATCGGGGGGTACTTCCCTTATGGGGCCACCAAATCCTTATAACATTCAGTAATACAGTAATAATATGGCAGCAACAATACAAGGAATAATCGGGGGGACGGGTGTGGGGATAGTGAATAGCATTATTATTCTCCTTAGCGGTTTGGCAGTGCTTTACTTCGTCTGGGGGATGGTCACATTCATAAGTAAGTCTGGAGATGAGAAGGAGCGGACAGAGGGCAAACAGAAGATGATCTGGGGTCTTATAGCCCTCTTCGTGATCGTGGCTATGTGGGGGATTGTAGCTGTTCTTAGGGATACATTCCTCGGGGGTAGTTACGGCAGTCCTCCTCCGCCACCCCAATTCCCTGTATCCTAACTTCACTATGCTTAAGGCCTATGCACAGTCACCAGAGGGGTATCTCCTCCTCGAATCTCTACCCGACATAGAGCCATCCGGTGGTGGCTTGGAATATCTTACGGGCATATATAATATTGCACTCACCGTCTCTGTCCTTCTTGCAGTGATTATGATTGTGATTGCAGGTGTGCAATACAGCACGTCGTGGGCCTCACCATCCAATAAGTCAGCGGCCAAGGATAAGATCTGGTCGGCCATAGGTGGGCTTGTGCTTGCCTTGCTATCTGTTCTAATTTTAAACACCATTAACCCGGACATCCTAGGTGGCACGGTTAGCATCGTTTCCGCTCCGTCAGGCCCAAGTGGTGGGGGAGTTGGGGGGAAGATCGGGGGGACCAAGTGTACCGGAACGGATTGTCATACCGAGGACAGTGCCAGAGCATTGCTTAAACAGTACGACATAGGGACGAAGGGCATCTGTCCTCCGGGAGTCAGGACAAGTTGCGTTAATCTCGATGGTGTACGGAAGGAAGCTTTGATTGAGGCAATCTGGATTAAGGAGAGTTGCAAGTGCGAAATATTTATTACCGGAGCCACAGAGGATGGTCACTCAAGCGGTCATACTAATGGCTACAAGATTGATATTCGTCCCACTCCCGAGCTTATCGGATGGGTGGAGAAGAATATGCGACCCGCGGGCCAACTTGGCCATGATGCCATCTGGGTGAATGATAAAGCTGGAGTGGGTGGCAATGGTGCCGGTTGGATGCTCGAGGACGTTGGTACCAACAACGCCCACTTCGATATTGATATCCGTGGGGCGCAGAATGCACTCCACACTTAATTATGTTAGCATATTGTTTATCCGCTTTTAGTTCGCTCGGGTGGCGGAATGGCAGACGCGATCGACTTAAGATCGATTGCCGTAAGGCGTGTGGGTTCAAGTCCCACCCCGAGCACATTGCTTCGCATCTTTGCTAAGCTTCGAGCTACGCAGTGCGAGCATGCCCTCATAGCTCAGTTGGTAGAGCAGATCCCTCTTAAGGATAAGGTCGTTGGTTCGAATCCAACTGGGGGCACAGCGAGCTAGACGAGCTGTGCCAGCCGCAGGCCGACGGGCCGAGGCGGGGTCGCTAAAATTTCCACCAGGAAATTATTCGTGACCACAGCGAGTATTTCTCGCACACGCCCAGGTGGCGGAATTGGCATACGCGCAGCGCTTAGGACGCTGTCCTCGTAAGAGGGTGGAGGTTCAAGTCCTCTCCTGGGCATCCCGGCCTGGTAGCCAAGTGGTAAGGCAAGGGACTGCAAATCCCTTATACGGGGGTTCAATTCCCCCCCAGGCCTCAAAATATTTACACTATTTCCGCAAGAGTTCGTCTATGCGTTGGCGATTCTTCTCGCCCTGATCGGATACTATTTGTATGTTCGGGATCATACGCATTTTTGTTTTGCTTGCGATGTAGCTCTTGATTTCGGCAAGGTTGCGATTGGCGAAGCCGAGGGATGCCTCCTCGCGCTCAGGCGGGAAAACAGATACGTAACATCGAGCCAGCTTGCCATTGCGCAGTAGCTCTACGCGCGTTACGGTAATAAGGCTTGTCCGATCCGAATGTTCCTCAAGGTACGTTGCTACAAGATCGCGTACTTCATCACCTAGTTTGTGTGTTCTTCTTTCTCGCATCCCGTTAGAAGTTATTTAAGACTATATTTCTATTACATCTCCATCCGCTAAGGTTACTCTCGCCTCAATCACGGCCCCGAAGTGCTCGCCTACGCCCACCAAGTCCGCGTCTACACGACTTTTCTGAAGGTTGCTAAGCTTGCCCTCTCCGATATGTTCATCTTTCCGGATTATGGCGATCCGCTTACCGCGCCTTAGTTCGCCCTCGAGGACAATACCTCCCACAACCTGTTTGTCGCGTGTCTTGCTGAAGATTTTCAGTATCTTCGCAAGGCCTTCTGTCACTTTAACCTTATCCACTGGGGTATGAGCTAAAACAAATTTGTCGAGCCACTCCGTAAGCTCGTAGATAACGTTGAAGTGTTCTATGGGTATGTCATTTTTGTCCGCAAGATCCTTGGCATGTCTGTCTACGCTGATATTAAAAGCTATAACGAGTGGATTGGTTGAACTTTGCAATATTTTGATATCACTCTCGGCCACATTGCCTACACCGCACCCTACGATCTTGACACTCAATTTCTCCCCGCCTCTCTTCTCTATCTCTCCCATAACAGCCTCGAGCGTGCCAGTGGTGTCGGCCTTAATGATAATCGGAATAATAACTTCTGTAACAAGCTCCGCCTTTTGAGTTGGTCTCTTGAGTTCGCTTGAGAGCGCGAGAGCCACAGATTGGGCGGTGGGCTTATCCGGATATACCACTAATTCCTCACCCACGTTGGGGACCGTGGCGAAGCCGGAGGAGATCACGGCTCTCCCTGCACCGGCACTTGTAAGAGCCTTGCCCGACCAGTCGGAGAGCGTACGGAGGACAGCCATCTGTGCATCGATCACAATGTAGTCACCGCGCTTGAGTGTTCCTTCGGTCACGATTATTGTTGCCAGTGTCCCACTCTTGGCATCTCTGTGTGACTCGATTATAACACCCTTGCCACAAGCCGTAGACTCAGTGGTAAATTCGTCGAGACTGGCTTGGAGGAGGATGAGATCAAGCAGGGTATCCACGCCCACACCTGTCTTACCACTTACTTCCACATAGGGGACTGTTCCACCATACCCTTCGACATACACATCTGCCTCGGCCAGACTCTGCTTGGTCTTATCCACGCTGGCACTTGGCTTGTCTATCTTAGTGATTGCCACAATAAAAGGTATCTGGGCATCTTTAATAGCCGTGATGGCCTCGATTGTCTGAGGTTTAACACCGTCATCTACGGCCACTACAAGCACTGCAATATCAGCTACGTCCGCACCGCGCTTGCGCATTGCCCCGAAGGCCGAGTGTCCCGGTGTGTCAATAAAAGTGATGCGTTTAACAACCCCGCTCTCATCTTGGTGCTCGACCTCATAAGCCCCTACGTGTTGAGTTATACCTCCTGCTTCACTTGCTGTAACATTTGTTTTCCTGATGTAATCAAGGAGAGTAGACTTGCCGTGGTCTACGTGTCCCAAGACAGCAACAACAGGTTGGCGTTCAGTTTTATTTCTGTCAGACATATTGTTGGTTGTTTGATTTCTCTCACTGCTATTTGCGCACTCTCGCGATTAGCTCCTGCTCTTCGGCAGAGAGTTCGTGATCACTTGTTCCGTTTCTGATCGGCTTGGCATATACGCTAGACTTGTCTCTACCCCAGAGGCCGGTGAGGACAACGCCGTCGCCCTTCTCATTTAGCAATAGAGTACTCCAACTCTGATTGCCTCCTTGACCAGCAAAAGGGTTGAAGCGGATTGTTTCCACCCAAGCCACATTCCTCCTGATACGCTCATCGTGATCCTGCATGCGCAGTTCGTTACCCTTTTTGTAATCAAAGAGATTACTGAGCTCATCACGCAGGCGGACTATTGTATTTTCGAGTGTGCGGGCATCCTTGCCGGCAAGGAGTCGTTTGAGGCGGATCTCAAGACGAGCAATCCAGATCCCGAGGATGACCAGTAGTCCGCTTAGTATGTATATGAGTACTTCTGTTTGCATGCTTACCCATACTACCGCTTTTGATTCGTATTTGCAATTCTTTCTAATTCGTGTAATTTGTGGATAGGAGGTTCTCATGCATCAAAGGATCGGAATTGGGCCAGACAATAAGTACACCTGCGTTGGTTTTGATCTGGACAACACACTACTGTACTCGGAGAATCTCAATAAATGGGCGACCCGAAAAACAACTGCCGATTGGGGTTTTAAATATTCCAGAATGGAGAAACAAGATCTTGTTGGTCTCACGAACAAGGCTCTATTCTATGGAATACTGAGACGTCAGGATAGTTACAAAAGACTAACACCTGAGCGCCAGACTCAAATCGTCAATGGTATGATCGGAATGAAAAGACAGTTCTTCAACGATCGAATAGATTTAGCGACGCCGGTAGCGGGAGCAGTCGAGATCGTGATGGCTCTACATCAACTTTCGATACCTCTTGCTATAGCCACAGTGGCTGGGAAGAGATCACTCGGTATCTCGCTTAAGCGACTCGGCTTGAGTGAAGAGATGTTTAATATTCTTATACCTTCTGATGCTTTGCCAGCTGGTTATTTGCCGAAGCCAGACCCAAGGCATTGGGCATATACAGCCGGGCTACTCTGTCAGGATCTATCCAAGGTTTTGGTTGTAGAGGATTCGCTCAAGGGTATTGCTTCTGCCCGCGGGGCAGGGCTTGATACTGTTGCTCTCTCGACTACGGCCTCGCGGGAAGAGTTGATTGGTGCGGGTGTGCTTGAGGTCTTCAAGGATCACTTCGAGCTGGCCAAATGGCTTGGGGTAGAGATTGAGAAAGGGGAGGAATGAAGGCGGAGTACCAACGGGTGCCCGCCTTTCATAATTTCTAATTTGGATATAATATGCTCATCAAATGATGAAGAGGAGAATATTCATGGATTATGCGGCGGGGAGGAATAACCCTAATGCGATATACAAGGAGGGGAGGCAAGCCCGAGCTCGCCTTGAGGAAGCTCGGATGAGAATCGCAAGAGTAGTGGGTGCGGCCACAGACGAGATTATCCTCACCTCCTGGGGTACAGACGCCAATAATCTCGCCATCATTTCCACTCTTGACAAAACCTCCCCCCCACTTAGCGACCCAGTCGCTAAGTGGCATGCGATAACTAGTTTACTGGAGCATTCGAGCGTTCTTAATGCTTTCAGGCAGTTGGAGGAGATGGGAGTGGATGTGACATATCTTGTGCCCAATCAAGTGGGGTTGATTAGCGCGAAGCAAGTAGGTGAGGCCTTGCGACCGGAAACTCGCCTTGTGAGTATTATGTACGCCAACAACGAGATCGGCACTACCATGCCTATCAAGGAGATCACTCGTTTGCTTCGGAGGAACTTATCTGTCTTTGCTCCTTCGGATGTTGCCTATGGCAAGCATGGCCAGTCGCTACAGAGCAGACAAGTTCCTCCTACACTTTTTCATTCAGACTGCGTGTCGGCACCGGGATTCTTGCCGATCAACGTGCGTAGCCTCGGTGTGGATATGGCTACATTCAGCGCGGCCAAATTCGGTGGCCCTTCTGGTGTTGGTTTCATTTTCCGTAGGCGGGGTGTGGTCTTGCGTGGCGAGCGGGATATCGCGCCGGTGGAGATGGCGATGGAGATGGCAGGTGCGCTTGAGCAAGCCGAGAAGAATCGGAAGAAGAATGTGGTGAGGCTTACCAAACTACGTGACTACCTAATCTTGAACTTGCTTACTTCTATTCCGAGTTTAAGGCTGAACGGTCCAACGGGTGAAGCACGCTTAGCCAACAACGTGAATGTGACGCTACCTATTGATGGTGAACTTGCCGTGCTTGAACTAGACAAGGCTGGTATCTCGGCTTCCGTCGGTAGCGCTTGTGCTTTCGAAGAGGCAGGGCTTGCCCCGCGAAGCCTTGGCGGAGTGGGGCATGTTATAATGGCTATAGGAAGATCTAAAGAAGTAGCCCAGAGATCGCTCCGCCTCTCACTTGGTTACCCGACATCCAAGTCGGATTGTGACTACGTTGTTAAGAAACTTAATGAGATTATAAATAAACACACAAATTTATGGCAGACAAAATGATAGGTATAAGTGACAAGACAATGGCTATTCATAAAGACAAACTCTATGCGGGCTATGTAGCAAAGAATAAAGAGGTAGTTGAGAAGATACATGCATTGTTTGATTCTGGTAAAGCAGATGGTAATGCCACGTACAGTGAGTTACGGGGGTTAAAAACAGCAGAATCTTTCGCGGCTAACGGGGTGTACTTACACGAATGGTATTTTGATGTTTTGTATGGCGACGGCGATAATTCAGGAGCTCCAGAACTCTCGAAAGCTCTTGCCGCAAAATTCGGCAGTTTCGATGAAGCAATTAAGAAGATGAGTACACTAGCTATGGCTACACGAGGTTGGGCAGTGCTCTGTTGGGATACAAAAATTGGAATGCTCAAGCAATATAACTCTGATGCGCATGATCAAGGCGGGGTTTGGGGGTGCTTGCCCATTATTGTACTTGATGTATATGAGCACGCTTACTTCATAGATTTTGGCTCGGATCGCAAGAGCTATATCGAAGCTTTCTGGAAGAACTTCAACTGGGCTAAGGCCGAGGCGATGTATTTGAAAGTGCGCGGAATTAAAGTATAATTACGGTATGGATCCCGCTAGAAGTATAACTAGATAACGTCAATACAATATGTTTAAGCAATTACAATTAGTCGTCAATAACTTCTAACGGGATGGATCTGGAACAACTTACAAAAACACAACTCATTCTCTTGGCCTTACTGCTTTCTTTTGTAACATCGCTTGCCACGGGGATTGTGACGGTTACGCTTATGAATCAAGCCCCGGCCGATGTGATCCGGACAGTTAATCGCGTAGTGGAGAAGACGGTTGAGCGTGTAGTCCCGGGCGAGACCAGGATTATCGAAACAATCAAGGAGGTGAACAATCCTACCGAGGGTGATCTTGCAGTTAGCGCGGTGGAGAAGAGTAAGAATATATTGATTTATATTAAGACCGCCGATGGACTTGAGACACGTGGCTTCCTTATCAGCAATAAGGGTGAGGCGGTGATTGCTTATGTTGAGGGCCTGGTGGAGGGGCAAGACGTCGGTGTTAATTGGAATGGCAATACGAGTACGACAAGTCCTAATCTTCCTGCCGTGGTGGTAAGCATTGCCAAAACCTCTTCTCTTGCCCTAATCAAACTTAAGGATATGCCAGTGGGGGGAGTACCGTACGTTAACCTCCTCCAGGCCACTGTTCCAACCTTGGGACAGAATGTCATTTCCATAAGCTACGGGTCTAAATCGGGCATCAATCTTGAGTTCGGTAAGGTTACATCTATTGTGGACAGTGATGCCAAGGAGGGTACACGACGTTTTGTTATGACGCCGGGTGACTCATTTGCTCACATTGGTAGCCCAATCGTAGACTACTCGGCCAGAGTCTTGGGTATGAACTTCGGCCCTAAGGAAGGTTATGACGGTTCGGTAATAGTGCCACTACCTGTAATAGACGCCATTTTCGGCAAAGTTCTTGGTATGTCCACGGCAACCAGTACGACCCCTTGACACATGTTTATTTTCTTGTATCATATGCTTGTTTGCAAATTACAAATTGCTCATTTCAACATTTAATTCATGATTCCATTCAATAATTTCACAACTAAGGCAAGAGAGGTAGTGCGTAAGGCTCATGAGCTCGTAATTGAACGTGGACAAAATTCCGTCAAACCGATGCATCTCTTGGCCGCCCTTATCGTTCAAGATGAGAGTATTGTAGTGTCTATCCTCGACCGATTGTCTGTTGATACTGTCTTACTTTCGGATCAATTGCTTGATGGTATGGAGGCGCCCGAAGGTGGCTCAATAGCTACTCCTTCGTACCAGATCTATTTCACCCCCGAGCTGGTTAAGATCCTCGATGAGTCTTCGCGTATGGCCGCTATCTTACGAGATGAGTTTATCTCCACCGAGCACCTCTTCTTGGCTGTTCTTGAGGTGCCATCCGTGGCCAGGGATCTACTTGTGCGTTTCCGCATTAACAGGGAAGATGTCTTCCGTGTGATTGAGGAGATGCGCGCGGGTGGTGCCACAACAACAACTCAGGTCGGGCCGAAAAGGAATAAGGCTCTCGATAAGTATACGCGTGACCTTACCGATCTTGGAACGCACGACAAGCTCGATCCGGTTATCGGCAGAGACAATGAGATACGCCGAGTAATAGAGATACTCTCAAGACGAACCAAAAATAATCCTATTCTGATCGGCGAGCCGGGAACAGGCAAGACGGCCATAGCCGAGGGCTTGGCTCTGCGCATAGCCAAGGGGGATGTACCGGAGTACTTGCGCGATAAGCGTATTGTCTCTCTTGATCTTGGTACCTTGCTTGCCGGTACTAAGTACCGCGGTGAGTTCGAGGAGCGACTTAAGAATATTATCAAGGAGATAGAGAAGTCTGATGGCAAGATTATCCTCTTCATAGACGAGATTCACACTATTGTGGGAGCAGGCTCAGCCGAGGGGTCAGTGGATGCTGCCAACATGCTTAAACCGGCACTTGCCCGAGGTGAGCTCCGAGCTATTGGTGCGACCACTCTTAAGGAATACCAGAAGTATATTGAGCGTGACCAAGCTCTAGCCAGACGCTTCCAGCCTGTCCATGTAGAGGAGCCGAGCATCGAGGACGGCATTGCTATCTTGCGAGGCCTGAAGGAAAAGTATGAGTTGCACCACGGTGTTCGCATTACGGACACTGCCATCCAGGCGGCCGTTAATCTCTCAAGTCGCTATATTACAGATCGCTTTCTGCCGGATAAGGCAATTGATCTTGTGGATGAGGCGGCCTCAGCACTGCGTTTACAACTGGAGAATAAGCCTGCCGTACTTGAAGATTCCCACCGTCGCATTATGCGTCTTGAGATAGAGAAGGAAGCCTTGGGCAAGGAGGCCGCCGAGCATTATGACGAGAAGAAGGCCAAAGCACGCCTCAAGGAGATTGAGAAGGAGGTGGCCGACCTGCGTGAGGGAACCAAGGAACTCGAGCTTAAGTGGCAGAACGAGAAGGAAACAATAGCCGCCGTGCGTGGAGTTAAGAAGGAGCTCGAGACGCTACGACTTGATGCTGCCCGGGCTGAAGCCAAGGCCGACCTGGCCGTGGCCGCAGAGATACGTTATGGCAAGATCCCAGCCAAGGAGCGTGAACTCCTGGCCGCTGAGACGCGTTTGGGCAAATTGCAAAAGTCACGCAGGGTCCTGCGCGAGGAGATCGTTGATAGCGATATTGCCGGAGTTGTCTCACGTTGGACGGGCATACCTGTCTTGCGCATGCTCGAAGAGGAGGCGGCCAAACTCTTGCGCATGGAGGACGATCTCCGCGGGCGTGTCCTTGGTCAAGATGAGGCCATAGAGAAGATAAGTAACGCAGTGCGCAGATCCCGAGCGGGCATCTCTGATATGGATAAACCAATAGGCTCTTTCATGTTTCTTGGTCCAACCGGCGTGGGTAAAACGGAACTGGCCAGAGCGTTGTCTGAGTTTATGTTCAACGATGAGAAGGCGCTGGTGCGAGTGGATATGAGTGAGTACATGGAACGGCACTCCGTGAGCAAGCTCATCGGCTCGCCTCCGGGTTATGTGGGTTATGATGAGGGTGGTGGTCTTACCGAGATTGTGCGCCATCGGCCGTATTCGGTGATCCTCTTTGATGAGATCGAGAAAGCCCATCCGGAAGTATTTAATATTCTTTTGCAAGTTCTCGATAATGGTCGCTTGACTGATAGTAAGGGGAGAGTCATCAATTTCAAAAACTCAATAATCATCCTTACCTCCAACGTTGGTGCCGAACACATGAATAGGATGCATGGGATCGGCTTCTCCAATGACGAGGATACAAGCTTTAATGTGGATAAAATGAAGGATAAGATTATGGAAGGACTCAAGGATCAATTCCGTCCTGAGTTCCTCAATCGCTTGGATGATATTATCGTCTTTAATGTTCTTTCTCGTGAGGTGGTCAATAATATTGTTCGCATTCAGGTAGATAGAGTCAGGGAGCGTCTCTTCGACAAGGGAGTTACTCTGATTGTGTCTGATCCTGCCATAGACCATCTTGCTGTAAATGGCTATGACCAGAACTTCGGCGCAAGGCCTCTCAAGCGTCTCATCCAAGACAAGATACTTAACCCGGTGGCCAGTCAGATGATCTCGCGCAAGGTTGAGGAGGGTGGGGAAGTGGCTGTGGATCTAGCCGCCGACAAGAAGGGCTTGGTGATCTCTGTCCTTAAAACCGGCAAGCGCCGGGGTGGTAGGAGCAAGGCCGAGAGCCCCATCTACGCCTAGATACTAATTGTGCTGGGAGCAGGATTCGAACCTGCGTAGCCGTATAGGCGACAGATTTACAGTCTGTTGCGATTGACCACTCCGCCATCCCAGCAAATACAGGGTCATTATACACACGACTTGCCACACTTTCAATTGTGCGCTAGTATTGCTTTGTCATGCCACAACCACATCTAATAAAACTGAATTGCGCGGTCTGTAAGAGGACCAATTATTGGTCTACTAAGAATAAGAAGAACAAGAAGGGTATTGATCGCAAGATCGACCTGAAGAAGTATTGTAATTGGTGTCGCAAGCAGACTAAGCACAAGGAAGCGAAGAAATAGAATTCGCTCAACTTGGCAAGCAAAACCCTCGCGATATCCGGCTAGTGCCGGATTCGCTCTCTCGGGCCGTCGCCCTGCGAGAGGGTATTTGCTTCACCAAGTCTCACTGGAGGGAGAAAGGGGAAAGTGGTAGTATGTATTCACTACGGGAGATTAGTTAAGTGGTATAATAGCGGTCTCCAAAACCGCGGTCGAAGGTTCGATTCCTTCATCTCCCGCATATGAATTGTGTGTTTTGTGAACAAGTGATTGGATCGGAGCGAGAGATTGCGCGCAACGAGCTTGCCTGCGCCTTTCCTACCAACATGCCAATTGTAGCTGGGCATGTTTTGGTTGTACCGCTTAGGTGTGAGGCTAAATTTGAGAATCTTACGGAAAAAGAGAAACTAGCTATATGGGAATTAACCGAGAAAATGATAGGTGTGCTGAAAAGAATATTTGGTGCTGAAGGATATAACTACGCATGGAACGAGGGAAGGAACGCCGGTCAATCTGTACCACATTTCCATCTCCACATCTTACCTCGCACGATTGGGGACTCTGGCATTTACGAATACGAGCCACGAAAGTTCCTGTATCGTCCGGGTGAGCGCGCAACGATTCCAGATGAAGAACTAGCAGAAATATCGAGTTTGATAAGAGAAGCACTATAACTAGCCTTGTATTAAGAACATGGTGTGATAGTATCATTTTGGACGTACACGAGGGGTAAAAAAGAGGGGGAAACCATGAAAAAAAATGGTAATGGTGTGGAGTACAGGTCGGACATCATCTCGGTAAGGGCTAAGTTTCCTGGCGCGGTGGAGGAGACTAAGCTAATCCGCTTCGCTAAGGACGCAATACATGTGATTTCTCCAGATCTAACATACGCTCCCGGTACAATGTTCAAGCTCAAGATTAAGCTCTTCGGGAAGGAGTACCGAGTTACGTGCGTTGTTTTCGATAGGTTACCAAACACGGGGATGGATGCCAGGATTGAGTACGCTGAACTCACACCAAAGGCAGGGGTGGCGTTGAAGAAAGACATCCTTCGTTTTTTGGCCATGCCCGTGAACAGGCCGTCACCGAATGGCTTGAAGTATCAGATTTCCACCTAGTCTCTTGTTCGCCCTGGCGCTGCCGGGGCGATATCGTTTATATGGTCAGATTAATTGTTTGAGCCCGTCCAGTGTTGGACGGGCTCGTGTGACTATCAGATCCAGGAGGGGTTGCGGAACGGCCAGTGCCGTAAGCGACCCTGCTCCGCGAGGAGTCTGTGGTAGAGCTCGAGCTGCTTTTCGAGATCTTTTTCGCGCGAGGGCATTCCAGTCTGTTCCTCCTCGTAGCTCACGGTTGGCTCGATGTTGCCAATCCTGACCCGTCTGCAGAGCGCCTCGGCAGACTCGAGGCTGTTTGCCACAACGTCGAGGCGGTACATGAACCCTCCCTGATTTGTATGGACGAGCTCTAGCACACCTCGCGCGCTTTCGTTTGGTTCGTATTCCCCGCGCTTTCGGCGGGGTTCCTTGGTGAAGAACATGTTCCCCTCGATCCTCGTGACGTAGGGGATAAGTGCAGCCGGTGGGTAACCCATTGGCCACCGCACTGTACCATCTTCCTCTTCGTATAGGTGAGAGGTTCCGTGGCCCCTCGTGTAATCCCACGATTCGTTTTGGGGGTTGTAGGTGACCAATCCGCTTGTGGTAACAGCCTTCTCAAGAATGCTAAAATTTACCAACATTGCTTTCATCGTACACCTCCTGCCACTCTGTGTTACGGCCGGTGGCCCACCGATTCCAAAACAAGCTTAGCACAACTGCTGCTATTTGTCAATATGATATAATATTATAATGATAATTGAGACTGGTAAGGAAATTGTACTCTCAGTCAGCGAGTATATTGAGAGACTTAATATTGCCCTTGGTGCGGAGGCGGGATATGTGGAAGGAGAGGTTATTGGATTTAAGGCAAGTCCACAGTGGGTATTTTTTTCACTTAAGGATGCGGAAGTTTCGGGTGGAGGAGCGGTTTTAAGTTGCGGATTGCTGGCACATGAATTTAGAAGAATGGGTGTGCAAGTCGAGGATGGCATGCGAGTCAAGATATTCGGCAATCCGCGCATCACGCCCAAGTCCGGGCGCTTCGGCATGTGGGTCAAGAGCATCGAGCCTGTGGGCGAAGGGTCGCTCAAAAAGGCCTACGACCTACTTGTGAAGAAACTCAAGGACGAGGGTCTCTTCACTCGCAAGCGTGAGCTACCAGAGTTCATCACTCGCATTGCAGTGATAAGTTCGCGTGAGGGTGTGGTTATCCAAGACTTGCGCAAAAATCTACGAAGGTTAAACCTTCGTATCAGCTTCATGCACACTCCAGTTGAGGGAGCCACGGCTGTGTCTGGTATCTTGCGAGCACTTGAGTACTTTACTAAAAATGCAAGTAAATATGACGTCCTAGTTGTGATCCGGGGCGGTGGGTTGCTTGAGAGCATGCAGGCCTTTAATAACGAGGAGGTGGCGCGAGCACTCTACGCTTGCCCCATCCCGGTCATCGCTGGCATTGGCCACGATGTGGATGTGCCCATCGCCGCTCTTGTGGCGGACGCTATGGCCAGTACGCCCACTGGTGTAGCCCACATTATTAACGAGACATGGAGTGCTCTTACCAATGAGTTACCTATGATTACAAGAGACATACTGGATGCGCAGAACATAGCGATATATCGCTATGTTCAGAGTCTCTCTATGTATACGCAGAAGATCGCCGGTTACTTCCAGAATATCTTCCGGAGTTTCGATAATCTTGCTAGTAAGTTCGCACGTAGCGTAGACCGCTTGGGCGAATACTTGCGCCTGACCAAGACTAGAGTTATCTCTATTGAGAATATGCTCAAGCTTGCCGATCCCGCCCGCAACCTCCGCTTGGGCTATAGCATTACAAGGTCAAGCGTCGGCAAGGTGCTACGATCGAAGAAAGATGCTAAAATAGGTGACACAATCACTACCCGTCTCGCCGACGGGGAATTAGATTCCAAAATAATATGACTAAGAAAACAAATATTAAAGAGCAGTTGGGGAAGCTGGAGGAGATAGCTCGCTGGTTCGAGAAGGAGAAGGATGTGGATGTGGAGGAGGGAATGAAGAAGGTTAAGGAAGGCTCGGTCCTCATCAAGGAACTGCGTGAACACTTGCGCGAAGTAGAGAACGAATTCGAAGAAATTAAGAAGGATCTAGATTAGCTTCTCGTCTCCGTTATGCCATACAATATCCTTGTCGCGCTTCCACCAGGTCATTTGGCGTTTGGAATATTGGATAATATGAGTTTCTAGTTGAGTAAGCATTTCCTGTTTGTTGAGTTTACCTTGGAGATATGCCGATATATCGGTACATTCGAGACCCAAGCTCTGCAAGCGCTTCCAGCTTACTCCTGATTTGTGCAACTTCTTTATCTCATTTATCATCCCTGCTCGCACTCGTCTCTGTATCCTTTCGTGAATCTTAAATCTTAAATCATAAATCCTCGGCTGGATTCCAATCACGATTGGTTCGTAGCGGGGTTTGGCAACTAGCTTGGGTACTTTGCCTAGCGCCGTGGCGATCTCTATGGCGCGTACTAATCTGCGAGGATTATTCGCGTCTATTTGCTTGGCCCGTTCGGGGTCAAGTCGCTTGAGTATTTTGAAAAGTTTGCTTGCCCCGTGAAGCTTTAGCGAAATGGGGTTAAGTTTTCGCCGTAGGGCGATGTTTGGTGGTACTTCAGGCACTATCACGCCCTTTATGATTGCGTCTACATATTGTCCACTACCACCCACAATTATTGGCAGCTTATCGCGCTTAAGTATGTCATCTATAACTTTGTAGGCCTGTTTCTGATAATCAGCCACTGTGTATGTCCGCTTAAGTGAGCAGACGTCAAGCATATGATGGGGGACACCTCGCATCTCGCGCCGTGTCACCTTACCGCTTGCAAGGTCTAGGCCACGGTAAACCTGACGTGAATCGGCGCTTACGATTTCACCATCAAGCGCCTTGGCCAACTTAATAGACAAAGCAGTCTTACCGCTCGCCGTAGGGCCAACTATTGCAAGAATTATGGGTTTCATTATTTAAATGTCTGTTGCCCCTACTGTGTGATATTGCTTCACAATAGGGGTGGCGCGTTAGGAGATGTTGATCCACTTGCGTAAGTTTTGCAAGCAAGTCTCAACACTTGTGTGAACTGTCGGCGATTGACGAAGGACTGCCAAGAGGATTTGAGCGTCCTTTTCATAGCGTAGGTATGGTTCAAGTCCATCGGCTACCACCTCCGGTCTCTTTGTCCGGTTGAGTAGATTTTCCACGATTGGAATCAGTTCCTCTCTCGTGATCGCATTTTGATTTAGTGCCTGGTACTGCGGCACGGTCCACCTCCTTTCTGTCTGGGACCTGCCCCTCTATACTATATAAACAACAATGGGTGCGGTCAAGTTTCTGCCGCACCCACTACTCGATGACATTTAGCCAATGGACGATTTCCCCGGTTGCATCAGGGAGAATTTCATACCCATCGCCATTACCGTAGAGATCGTAGAGTCGCGCCAATATTTTGTCGCTATGATCACCGATATACCTGTACGCCTCGCATATGCCAATAAGTGCCTCGTAAGGTATAAGTTCGCCTCGTTGAACAGCCCCAACTATCAGCCCACATTTGCGTGTAAATACCACATAACTGGTGTAATCGTCTGCGTTTGGCATCCCTTCGGCCTCCTCTGATTTGATTATAACATATCGGTAGGCTAGAATGGCACACAAGCCGGAGTGGCGGAATGGCATACGCGCACGACTCAAAATCGTGTCCCGCAAGGGTTGAGGGTTCAAGTCCCTCCTCCGGCACAAGCGATAGCAATGGGACGGAAGCAAGCCAACTGCTTGGCTTGCATGGAGGGACTTGAACGCCACAGCGATATTGCGCGATTACGCGCAGCCGTGAGGCGGTGCCCAGACCAAAATACTTCGACGGAAGTATTTTGAGTCGAGGGAAAGTCCCCTCCAGCACCAATATTGTACCGCCCTTCCGCATGTTGTTTTTCGTGCTACCGTGGGACTAGAAACTTAATGTGGGAGGCCGGAGCCTGTTGGGTGGGACAAATAGCATTTGTAAATTTGTGATAAAATGAGCGCATGGAGCAGAGAATATTTTTTAGTCCACCGCCACATAAAATTTACGTTGAGGCATTTGGAAATGAGAGCAAAAAAATTTGCCTATTCATACACGGTGGTTATCACAGTGGGGTATGTTGGAATCAAACACCCGATGGGCGTCTTGGATGGGCGCGTTTAGCGACCCAACATGGCTATTGGGCTCTTACAACCGACATGCCAGGAGTTGGTAGGTCTGGAACTGTAGACTTCAAGGACATTGATAGCCGATTTGTCATAGACGGCTATAGAAAACTGATAGCTGGTCTCGACGGAGAAATTACACTTTTTGTACATTCATTGTCTGGCTTTATTGGTTTTAAATTAGCAGAGTTGTTACCGGGAAAGATCAAGGCTCTTGTTGCAATCGAACCCAGCTTAATTGCCAACGTACAGGAACAGTTGATTCCAACGACTGAAACCGACACCTTGGTTGAAATTAATTATCGTACCCTCCCATTTAAGTTAGATATGACAAAACCCGCGATCGCAACTGATGTTTTGATACAACGATTCACAACACAAAACAATCCTCAAAAGATACTATTTCCGAAAGATGAAAAATCAGTAGCACAATACGTCGCCTCACTACAGCCTCAACATCCGAAGTTAATGTACGAGCTATTTAATATAAATGGTTCTAAGCCTCCAATTGAGGATTTTTCAAGGCTGCAGAATACTAGAATGCTGGTCATAACAACACCAGATGATCCAGTGCACAAAGATGACGACGTGAAAATTGTGAACAAACTAAGAGAAGAGGGTTGCAAGGTGGAGTTCTGGGAGAAGGGCTTTATGGGGACAGGTGGCAATAGTCACATGCTCATAGTTGAGCAAAACAACAACGAAATTTTCGATAAAATCACTACTTGGCTGGAACAGTAGTTTTCTTTTTCATTGGTATCGAAGCAACTTGAAGCTGTAACTCCTCGCCAACCTTAGCTGGCAATGGATTTTTTATCCCAGGATACAAACCTTCTGGTAAATAGGTGTGGCCAGCGTATGCGAACGGATTTTCCTTAACAGCGTCCTCAATCTCGAAGTATTTACTAAATGGTTCGCGCTGGAAGTCTTCTATCGAACGAATGACTCTCTTTCGCCCATCAGCAAATATTACAACCTGTGGTTTATCTAGGAGTGTAAGGACTAAGAAAATCCCTTTCTCCTTCAATAATGAGTGAGCAAGTTTCAAGTAATCTTCAACTTGACTATCGTCTAATTCAATAAATGTAGCACCTTGGTCAGTGATAATATCAAATTTCTCACCCACCAATTTATTTTTCTCTCTAAACTCTGGGTCTGTGAAATCTCCCTCAAGAAAAGTATGGGTTGCGTCATCTTCCACCTTCAAGCCAATTTTTTCCTTCGCTACAACATCAACACCTGTCCAAGTACTACCGTCATTTTGATCAGCAACCCACTTAGTATTTATGGCCTTACCACAACCAATGTCTAGAATTGCCACTGGCCCTTCAAACTGAGAGCGCACCATTTCCACGGCACGACCACGGGGGTTTAAGTCAAAATCTTCAGGCAACGTCCAAGTGTCGCCTTTGTGGGCACCCTCATATAATTTCTCATGATCTTTATGTTGGCTCATGGGCTGTTTGTTTAAATAAGCGGATTATCTCCAAGATTTATATTGGTAATATTGTCATATTCTATAAATCTACAGCGTCCAGCGTCCTCCTTGCTTACTAGCTCAGTAAGTGTAATCAGAACTCCATTCACTTTGAAATCATACTCAAAACCATCACGCAAAAGCGTCTCGCGTACCTCGCCACCATAATTTTCATAAACATGGCCGACATGCCATCCCTTTGCATCACTGCAAAATCTTTCTACATCTTGACGAGTAAATTTAGGCTTCTTCGTTTCTTGTTCTACGACTGTATCAGTATCTTTCGGAATTTCTTTATCTACCATATATTTTGTCTATAAAATTTAGCTTATAATACATAAGTTGAATTATACTAAAGTGATCTGGTTTGTCTAGTCACAAATTAACAGATTTTGTATTCAGCGAGCACCTCAAGTCCGTGTGCGGTGGGTGAGAAACGAGCTAGCGTAGCTTCGCAAGACTCATTGAGGATTGTGTACTCACAAGCCCAATGGAGTGGACAGCTTCTGTAAGAAGGGAGGGCAAGCACGTTTAATTCTGCGTACTCGGGCCATCCAGTTACCACTGACCAACCACCCACTACGCCCGAGGACCCCAAGGGTTCCCACGACCAAGAGGCCCCAAACCCAAGACTTGCTGGGGAGTGTGAGGGGAAAGCAAGTCTTGGGTTTGGGGCTGGCTATTACCACCGAAGCAAGCCAACTGCTTGGCTTGCTTGGAGGGATTTGAACGCCGGAACGATGTTGCGCGATTACGCGCAACCGTGGGGCGGTGCCCAGACCAAAATACTTCGACGGAAGTATTTTGAGTCGAGGGAAAGTCCCCTCCGGCACCAAGATGGAACTTATTTTTTGGTGGGATTGCAAAGGAATTTACCGAGTCTAACGAGTTTACGCTCTGTTTTTAGTCGAGGATGGTTCAAGCCCATACGTATTGAGAGGGCTGCACGGGGCAGCCCTCTCGGGGTCACGGTACGGCAAGGTGTTCGCGGCAGACATGGAGTACGCCCGGCAGAGCCTCAAGATTCAGAATCGTTTTGTTTGCACGTTCGAGGGAGACTGATTTGATACGGAACTTTAGCGGGATAGGTTCGCTCGCACCGCACCCCCCATCGAATATACCCTCAAGCTCCAAACTCTGTGTCTTGGCATATGCCACGACCGGTGCACTTCGGTAGGGTGAGACGGTCACAACCAGATGCACTGTTCCTGTTGCAGGAGGCTGGCCGTAGTTAGGACAAGGGCGAACAATGGCGCGAAGTCCATCTTCGGCGAGCTTGAAGTGTGACCCACACTTCTGGCACGTTCCCTCACCTTCACATACGAAGATGCAAACTCGCTCTCCACACGTACACGAATAGGTATTGATGTCGCTCTCGGCGCGGGCCTTTCGACGTGCCTCGCTGTCTTCGGCAATCTCGGTCATTGAGTGAGACCTCCTCTAATCCTAGACTACCACACTCACATTTATTTGTCCCCAGCGAGTATCTTAATTCGGCGCACCCAGCTATGCTATAATTATTTTATGCCTGAAGAGATACGTTTACATGATGATCATATATTCTGGATTGAGGTGGGGAAGATAGAGCCCAATCCATATCAGCCCCGCAAGGAGTTCGACGAGCGGGCACTGGCCTCGTTGGCTGACTCTATCAAGCAGTATGGTGTCCTCCAGCCCCTTGTGGTCTCACGTAAGGAGGTAGACAAGGTGGAGGGTGGTTTGGCTGTCTTCTACGAACTTATCGCTGGTGAGCGCCGTTTGCGAGCCTCGAAGATTGCTGGTCTCTCTCAAGTGCCGGCGATAATACGTACGGGCGAGCACACAGATAAGATGAAGCTTGAGCTTGCGATTATTGAAAACCTCCAGCGCGAGGATCTTAATCCGATTGATCGAGCGGAGGCCTTCCGCAAGCTCTGTGACGACTTCGGCTACAAGGCCACAGAGGTAGCTAAGAAGATTGGCATGAGTCGAGAGTATGTTTCCAATTCAATCCGGATCCTCAACTTGCCACCGTATATATTGGAAAGTTTGCGTAAGGGTGAGATTAGCGAGGGTCATACACGCCCACTCTTGATGCTTATTGATCGACCGGAGGAGCAGGAGGTCTTATTCAAGGATGTTATTTCAAGGAGGTTGACGGTCAGAGAGACAGAGCGGGCGGCAAGACATGTTGCTACCGATAAGGTGCGTAAGTTTAGCCTTATAGATCCTGAGTTGGCAAAGGCTGAGGAATCTCTTTCTGAAAAACTAGGAACTAAGGTGGAGATACAGAAGCGCAATGAGGGTGGTAAGATACTTATTGACTTCTTCTCACCGGAGGATCTTAAACAACTTTTAATTAAGTTGATTGAGGATCAAGTCGTTACAAAAGAGGAGCCACAAGCTATCAACTCAGCCTTTGTAGACGATAGGAATGAGGCAGAGAAGGAAATCGATGAGAGCGATCTCTACTCGGTATCAAGCTTCTCTATTTAACATTCTCTTGACCGAGATACGTCCGGATGCGTCTGCGGGCGTTACTAGTTGTGGCAATCTCGAGCCACTTGGGACGAGGGTGCGCCTTAGGTTGGGTCTCTACTTTGATAGTTTCCCCACCGTGTAGCTTGGTATTAATGCTTGAATATTTGCCATCGATTGTTGCGGCGTGTATGTGATCACCAAGGTCACTATGCAGTGCATAGGCGAAGTCGATGGGTGTAGCGCCATCCGGTAGTTCTACCACATCTCCTTTGGGGGTGAATACGAAGACACGATCTTTGAAGAAATCGAGCCTGAGCGACTCATTAAAGGTGTACTTATTACGAGCGTCGCGGGCTTGATTTACCAGCTCTCTGACCCAAGCAAGTTTCTTGGGCCAGATACCGCCACTCTTGCTCTTGCCTCCTTCCTCATATGCTACGTGCGAGGTAATGCCATACTCCGCCTCAGCGTGCATCGAGGCTGTGCGTATTTGGATTTCGGCTGTGCCACCATCTCCGGTGTATATTGTTGTGTGAAGACTGCGATATCCATTGGGTTTCGGACTTACTACGTAATCCTTGATTTTTCCTGGAACAGGTTTCCAGTGCGAATGAATAAGGCCTAGGATCCTGTAGCAATTCTCTGTGTCATCTGTAATAAGTCGTAAGGCGAGCAGGTCGTGGATTTTGCCGATATCCATATCTATGTCCGGTCGGCATAGCTTCTTATACAAGCTATAAATATTTTTCAGTCGGTAATCACTACTAATTATAGGGATACCTCTGGGTGAGGTATCCTTGGCCAAGTACTTCCGGAGTGAACGATACACCTTGGTTAATCTTCGTCTCAATATATGTTCTCGCTCACCTAGGAGTTTGCGCGTTATGGCGTATTCCTTAGGATAAGCACTTGGGAAAGCCAGAGTTTCGAATGATACCTTAAGTTGGCCCATGCCAAGACGATTGGCAAGTGGGGCATAAACCTCGATTGTTTCCTTTGCGATTGGTGTAGTTAAGTCGCTTGCTTGCAATTCCGCAAGTCGAATGGCAAATGCACACAAGATCACTCTTATGTCACCAGCCGTAGAGATAAAAAAGCGCCTGAGAGTCTCCGCGTGGTTCTCAAGACCTTGGTAGGGATGAGAACGGATTATGTCCAATTTATCTTGAGAAATTGCAAGAGCCTCCGGGTCAATATTCCAACCCTTAAGTATTTCTATTGCTTTGGTTTTGATATCTTGTGAGGGTTGTGATTGGGGCATATTTTACTAGAGCAACGCTCGGAAATTGTTTTTGTTCCTACCATCATTAAACTGCCACACTCTGGACAAAGTTTCCCCGTGGGCTTGGACTTGATGATATTACGACACTCTGGATAATTGGAACAACCATAGAAGAGGCCGAAGCGACCTCGCTTCTCGCGCATAGTCCCATCTTTACATAAGGGACAGTCTACACCCGTATCTGAGCGCTTGACTGCTTCCGGATCTTCCTTAATAAACTTGCACTTAGGATATCTTGAGCAAGCGATGAAGGAACCGAAACGTCCTTGACGTTCAACAAGCATGCCACCCTTTTTCTTCTTTGGTAGTTCTTCTTCGGTACCACAGAGTGGGCACTTCTCCCCGGTTTCTTGAGCAGCCTTCATCTCTTCACCTTCTGGTGTGCGACCACCGGCACAATCGGGGAACTTGGCGCAGGACATGAATTTGCCTGACCTACCCAGTTTCCAGATCATAGGTCCGTTGCAGACGGGACATTTCCACTTTCCTTCCACGTCACCTAATGTAGTGAGCTTGCCGATTTCCTTATCCTTTGATTTTACCAATTTCTCAAATGGAGTATAGAAGTCGCGCAACGTTTTCTCATACTCTCTCTCACCCCGAGCTATCTCATCTAGCTCCTCTTCCATTTCTGCTGTGAAGGTGTCGCTAATGACATCGCCGAAGTTAGCCTCAAGGAAGGAGGAGACGACATCGCCTGTGTCTGTGGGCTTGAGTGTCTTGCCTTCCTTGTCTACATAACCACGAGCAATAATAGTGCTTATAGTAGAAGCATAGGTAGATGGTCGACCTATACCTCGCTTCTCCAATTCTTTGATAAGGCCGGCCTCACTGTAGCGATTGGGTGGCTCTGTCTCTTTCCCCTCTGCATCAATGTTAAGGCAAGTGAGAGAATCGTTTTCTGAAATATGGGGTAATTCTACATCTTCTCCTCGCGCGCGCGGATCTGCTAAGAGCCAGCCGGCGTAAGTAATCCTCGAGCCATTGGCCACAAACGGTTTAATTTCCGTGCTTGCTTCTGCCGTTACCTTGGTGCGCAAGATCTCAGCATCCTTCATCTGACTTGCTACGGTCCGCTCCCAGATGAGTCGATACACGCGTTTCTGATCTTCAGACACACTGACATGCTCCTTGTCTATGTGTGTTGGTCTGATTGCCTCGTGAGCTTCTTGGGCATTCTTGCTCTTGGTTTTATATTGCTTAACTTGATGATGCTCATGGCCGAACTTATTAGTCACTACTGCTTCAATTGCGCTTAGGGCTTGGGCGCCAAGATTAGTGCTGTCTGTGCGCATATAAGTAATATGGCCAGCCTCGTAGAGCTTCTGGGCTAGGCGCATAGTGTTCGATGGAGACAGGCCTAGTCGAGTACTTGCAACCTGCTGGATGGTGCTAGTGGTGAAGGGCGCTCGTGATGCCCGTGAGGCCTTGGTCTCACTCACGCTCAATACTTTCCAACTTCCTTCTTTTCCGATCTTGGTAACACGGTCTGCCTCATCTTGTGTTTTGGGATTCTCTGAATAGGTGAAGAGTATTTCCTGATTCTTTTCTGTTTTAGTCTGTGCAGTAATAACCCAGAATTTCTCTGGGATAAACGCGCGGATTTCTCTCTCTCGCTCCATGAGTATGCGTAGGGCGGGGGACTGCACACGTCCAGCTGAGAGGCCGTAACGGACCTTCTTCCAGATTATGCCCGAGAGGTCGTAACCCATAAGTCGATCGAGCACTCGGCGCGCCTCTTGGGCCTTGACTAGCTTCTTATCGATGGCCCGTGGGTGCTCGAAGGCTTCCTTGACTGCCTCCTCTGTAATTTCATGGAAGACAACCCGCTCAGGCTTCTTGAGCTTAAGTAATTCTGCAAGATGATAGGAGATCGCCTCGCCTTCTCGATCGGGGTCTGTGGCAAGATAGATCTCACTTGCCTTCTTCGCAAGTATACCTAGCTCTTGTACCACCTTCTCCTTGCCCTTGCTAATCTCATAATGCGGAATGAAACCGCCCTCGATGTCGATGGCCACTTTATTGCTCTTAGGCAGATCACGCACGTGACCTACGGAGGCCCGTACCGTGTAGCCCTTACCAAGATACTTCTCAATAGTCTTGGCCTTGCTTGGAGATTCTACAATTACCAACTTCATCCCGTTAGAAGTTACTCACGACTAATTGTAATTTCTTAAACATGTTGTATTGACGTTAAGTAGCTAGACTTCTAACGGGATTCATTTTCGCTCACTATATATGAGTAATCCCCAATGTGCAAACTTCTTATGCAAAAATAGTCAAGCGGCCAGAACTCCCTTCTGGGAATCCCGACCGCTTGATGCTCTTCTCCTAACAGCTAGGTGTAGGTTTCTGCGCTGTAATCAGGCGCATCTTCCTCACCACCTTTGTAGACACTCACCTCTGGTGTCGGGTCGTACAGACCCTCGTCCTCTGCGAATTGCGCGAACAATTCAAGAGCATGTAGGACTCCACCGGCATCACCCCTTACCTCTGTCAGTTTGGTGTGATTTGGTCCGAAACCAGTGGCTCGCAGGGCCGTGGTAACGAGTTGGAAATCCTCCCAGTCCTGTTCATTTAGCTCTGGTAGTGGAGGCAGGAAGTTACGTTTGACCAGCGCAATGGCGTCGCCAAGTTCCTTTCCGTACCTATAGTTATCTGTGTGTATTCGGAGAGATGAATCGAAATGTCCCTCCCGAAGGGCGAGCGCTACAAGTAAAACCCTTTCCTCAGGCAAGAGTGGTCCAGCGTAACTATTCATATTCACTTGGAGCTCCTTTCCGCAGTTTGGGCACTGATCGAAGTAGTTATCCGAACGACCCAGTCTTGAGCCACAATCCGAGCATGTGATTTCCGCGCTCAACATGTGAGCCCTCCTTGCGACTATCCGAGATTAATCTAGCATAAGTCTAGCTAAGATGCACGTTGCCTAGAGATTCGACAATTATGCCCTTGATCTCGAGCGAGGCTAAGACTACGTTGGCCTCGTGGGTGGGTAAGCCGGATGAACGGATAAGATCGTCACGCTCGAGTGGTTCAATGTTTAGAATTTCCACTAGTATTTTTTCGTTCTTGTTCAAATCATCAAGATCAAGCGTGCGTTGTTTCTTCTTTTCTAACTCGAAACCAAGTACCTCAAGAATGTGAGCGCTATTACAAACGGGAGTGGCTCCTAGTCGGATAAGTTCGTTGGTACCTTCCGACTGGGGTGAGAAGATCGAGCCCGGTACGGCAAGAAGATCACGATTATATTCGGTAGCGAGTCTTGCTGTGATGCGTGTGCCACTACGCATACCCGCCTCGATCACGAGGACGGCGTGGGCGAGGCCAGCCATGATCCTGTTGCGCCTTGGGAAGGTGTGGACCCCAGCCGGATACTCTGGATCGAATTCGGACATAAGTGCCCCTCCACTTGCCACGATCTCATCGGCTAGGCCACGATTGGAGTGTGGGTGGAGGACCTTGCGCGAGAGGCCGGAACCGGGGATGGCTATAGTGTGCAGGCTACTAGCCAATGCCGATTTATGAGCAATTGTATCTATGCCAAGAGCGAGACCGGAGATTATGGAAATTGGGTAGCCAGCTAAGCCGTCAATCAACTTTACACAGATCTCCTTGCCGTATGAAGAGAGTCTGCGAGAACCAACAACAGCCAGGAGTTTGTGCTCCGTTGTCGGCAGGCTACCTTCCAGGTAGAGTTGTTCCGGTGGGTCGGGGATCTCAAACAATGGCGTAAGCACACCATCTAGTTTCGTGATTCTTTCCATTCTGCTATTATATCAGTATGCTAGATATTAAGTTTATACGCGAGAATAAGGATTTGGTGGCTAAAGCCATCAAGGATAAACGTCGTCCGGAAGTTGACCTGGATAAGGTTCTTGACCTGTACGACAAACGCAAAACAAAGCGGCAGGAGCTTGAAGAACTTAATCGACAGAGGAACATTGCTGCACAAGAGCGAGACAACGAGCTTGGAAAAAATGTAAAGGATAAAATTGGTCCTCTTGAATCTGAGGTACAAAATGTAGAATCGGAACTAAAGACTCTTATGCTTACGATAACCAACGTCCCACTGGCTGACGTGGTAGTTGGAAAAGACGAAAGCGAAAATGTGCAGATAAGAAGTTCCGGAGAAATTCCAAAATTAAATTTTGAGTCAAAGGCTCATTGGGATCTAGGACCTGCCTTGGGAGTGATAGATTCGGAAAAGGCTGCCGAAGTGGTTGGAGCAAGATTTACCTATCTAAAGGGTGATTTGGTATTCTTGCAATTCGCGATACTTCAATACGCGCTAAAAGTGATTACTGACGAAAACAAATTGAAGGAAATCGTGGCGAACGCAAATCTAGATGTAAGCACCAGGCCCTTTATTCCGGTATTGCCCCCAACGATGATTAGACCTGGGATGCTTAACGCCATGGCGCGGCTCGATCCTAAGGAAGATAAATACTATTTACCCGAAGACGATCTTTATCTCGCTGGTAGTGCCGAGCATTCTCTTGGGCCACTGCATCTGAACGAGGTATTGAAAGAAGAAGATTTACCGATCAGATACGCCGGATATTCTACTGCGTACAGAAGAGAGGCTGGCGCGGCCGGTAAGGATACACGCGGAATTTTACGTCAACATCAATTTGATAAGCTTGAAATGGAAACGTTTTGCCTGCCAGAGAACTCTCGCACTGAACACGAGTTCTTGGTAGCGATCCAGGAATATCTCGTGGCCTCGTTGGGGCTACCATACAGAGTTGTGTCAATTTGCACTGGAGATATGGGGTTCCCAAATCAGAAACAAACAGACATTGAGACATGGATGCCTGGTCAGAATACCTACAGAGAAACACACACGGCTGATCTGATTGGTGGTTTTCAAGCGAGGAGACTGAATACGAGATTAAAGAGAAAGGACGGGCAGATTGAGTATGTCCACATGAATGACGCCACCGCCTTCGCTATGGGTAGGATCATAATTGCCATTATCGAGAATTACCAGCAAGCAGACGGTTCGATCAAGATTCCTGTCGTGCTTGTGCCATACATGGGTAAGGAATATATTGGAAAAAAATAATGAGACAGATAGTAAAGGCGCGAAAAAAATCAGTCGAATCACGACTGGGCAAGCGACGTAAAATAGCTCAGTCCCTTCTTGCTGTGTTATTCCTGGGTTCGATCTTGTTTGGCCTTAATTATTTTCTCCGAGACCCAATCTTCGAGATCAATAGGGTGATTATTGAGGGCAATGAGACACTTGATCAAGTGGTATTAATAGACAATGTAAACAATAGTCTTGCCGGCAGTATTCTCATACTTATTCCACGAAATAACAAGTTCGCTTATCCTAAAAATAGCATAAAAGAGAGGTTAATTTACTCGTTCCCTAAGCTAAAGAGCGTGGATCTTGATGTTAACGGGGAAGTACTCAATGTGAGTGTGGAAGAATATAAAGAAGCGTACGTATACTGTTTCAGTGATAGTGTGTGTCAGTTTGTTTCCAGTGAAGGTACACTATTTGGCAAAGCTACAGAAAAAGACAAAACTGAATACCCATTATTTATTTCCCCATTTTCTGCTCCCTCTCAAGAGGAAGTAAATGAGAATGTGACGATAGCAAATGGTTTTGCTAACATGGAAGTGAATATAAAGAGTATAGAACGACATATGAATGGGGATGTTGTTGTAAGTATTGTAGATGGCTGGCAGATTAAATATTCAAGTAATGAAGAGCCTACGAATATTCTCAAGCGGTTTGGGCTTGCACTCTCCTCAGATTCTCTCTCGCCCGACAAATTGATTAATCTGGAATATATAGATCTACATTTTGGCAATAAAGTATTCTATAAATATAAAGAATGAAGAAGTATCCGATATTCCTGATTGCTGTTATTTGTTTAATTATTGTTATCTCTTTGTTGGGAGGGGGCTTATTAACGTATCATTCTGTGTCTGCAAAGCTACAAAATAACTCGAGAACCTATTTCCTCAGGGAAGATGCTCCGGCTTTGCCGGATGTTAGAGCGAAGAGTTATCTTGTGGCTGACATAAGTACAGGGGAGATCCTCCTTGAAAGTAACCTCGACGAGATCTACCCTATTGCCTCGCTTTCCAAGTTAAGTACGGCCATGGCTGCAATTAAGCTCGGATTGCCAGATCGTAATATGCTTTACCCCTTGCTCCTCGAATCTGATAATTATATGGCTGAGTTTATTGCCGGACTCTTCGGCAGAGACAACTTTCTTCTGGAGATGAATAGCCAAGTTATGGCATTAGGAATGAAAAGTACTCATTATGCCGATCCTTCCGGCCTTTCGCCAAGCAATACTTCGACCTCGCGAGACCTCCTTGTGCTTATGAGATATTTGTATGATACGCACCCGGATTTGATCAATATCACTCGGCTAGCATGGAAGACAGTTGGAGACACAACATGGAATAGTAATAATCTGTTCGTTCAAGAAGGGATAACTAACTATCTGGGCGGTAAGAGTGGTAATACTCTTTTGGCAGGAGGTACGCTAATATCGATTTTCGCCCTACCCTTGGCGGATAATGAGCTTCGTCCTGTGGTTGTAATCTTGCTCGGTACAGCCTCAGAAAAGAATGTAAAGTACGAAGTAACTGAATCAATTATAGACTATGTCGAAAAGTACGTTTATTACAAATAGCGGAAATGGACCTTTTTTACCTCAACAACGCCTTGAGATATTCTGCTGTTCTGCAGAATTACCGAATATGATATAGTGGCAGCATGGCTATCGGGATATTGGCAAAGAAGAGAAAGAGGAACCTAAAGACGTCTAGGCAACTTGAGCGTCACTTCAAGGGTGTGGCTAATTATCATAGGGTAGATATATTACTTCTCGTAGCAAAGAATGAGGGGATAACAGTAGATGGCATAGCCAGGAGCCTTCAAGGTAATTTCAAGACAATTTCTGATCACACGAGCAAGCTTGCTCAAGCCGGTCTCGTTAACAAAGCACACCAAGGGGCGAGAGTAGTACATTCACTTTCTCCTTATGGTAAGTTATTTGTTAGATTTATTAATGAACTCTAATATTCTGCAGAATTACAGAATGATTAAAAACTTTTGGGGGAAATTGGAGAGGCCGATACTGGCACTGGCGCCCATGGCGGATGTCACCGATTCGGTGTTTCGGGGATTGGTAGCGGAGCTTGGGCGACCGAGCGTAATGTTTACCGAGTTCGTGGCTGCTGATGGTCTTGCGCATCCAGTTGGACGCAAGCGTCTACTCGTAGATTTAAAATATTCCGAAATAGAGCGACCTATTGTGGCCCAGATCTGGGGTGGTTGTCCGGAGAATATTAAGATCGCGGCTAGACTTGTGCAGGATCTCGGCTTCGACGGGCTTGACATTAATATGGGTTGTCCGGACAAAGGAGTGGAGAAGCAGAAGGGTGGCGCATACCTCATACAAGATCTGGATTTGACTAAGCAGGTTATCGAAGCGGCACTTGAGAGTGCCCCGGATTTACCTCTGTCAATTAAAACACGCCTGGGTTACAACAGTATTGAGCTTGATAGTTGGATTGGCGAACTACTCAAGTTACCCATCGTCGCCCTGACCGTGCACCTGCGTACGCGCAAGGAGATGAGTAAAGTTCCTGCGCACTGGGAACTGGCCTCTAGGTTACGGGATTTGGTCCCAAATTTTTCCTCTTCACCCTCTCTACGGGGGCTCCGACGAGGAGAAAATTTTGGACAAATCCCTTCGCTTTTAGCCAATGGTGATATCGAGAATCTTGATGATGCACGGGAAAAGGTAAATAAAAATAATCTTGACGGCGTGATGTTGGGTAGGGCGATATTCGGTAACCCATGGCTATTTGGTAATGGTAAGCCTGACTGGCCGGAGGTTTTCAAAATTATGATTGAGCACTCACGGCGCTTTGAGGTCGAGTATCGCGGTATCAAGAGTTTTACGATCATGCGCAAGTTCTTCGGTGCCTATGTGGCAGGTTACCCCCGCGCGAGCGATCTTAAATCCGCCCTTATGTTGGCCACCAATGCCACCGACGTGGAGGTTGCGCTCGAAGCCTTTAAATAAAAAGCCCGGCTCGCGCGTTGCGAGTCGGGCCGTTTCTTCTCTAGGCCATCCTTCTGATGATACTGCGGACACGCCATGGTCGAAGGAATGCGATCGAACCGAGGAAAATGGAACCGTTTGGTCCAACCACATCAAGTACCACATGAGCATCTTCCGAAGACAAGATACCACCTCCACCGTTAATGGGTTTGTCGTACCCAAGAGAGCGAGCTGTACCTATCCAATTCAAGGTGTTGTAGAGGAGATAGCGACCTGAGATTCCACCTCCGCCAAATTGGGCAAGAGGTGATTCCTGTCTACCAAAAGTTACTTGGCGTGTGGATGAATCAAGAGATGACCACGGCAGGGTGTTGGAGACACAGATAGCATCACAGCGTGAATGTCTCCCGATTTCGAAGCCTACACTCGGATCAACCAAGCTATTAAGCTTGGGTACCAGAGGAATCTCGAGCGCGCCGGCGATGTCTAGAGCCCGCACAATCTCCTCACGAAGATCGTCTGAGTGCACACCAACATTTGGACAGGAGAAGTTGATTTGTAAGCCTATGGGTGCTCGGAAGCTTGGAAGGTAACCTGCCAGCAGCTCAATGAATTGCTCCAGTTCCTTATTTCGTTCCGAAGCAGACGAAGCAACCGACATGAAAGAAAGAAAGAAAGGTTCCCTTCGTCTTTGCCAGCGACCATCTCGCAGTAAGGCTTCCGCTCCGGGCCCGGAAATACCCACTGAATTGAGAGCGATGCCACGGCCGGGATATACCTTAATACATCGTGGTAGAAGTTCGCGTGGCGTCCAATCCTTCCGCAGTGGCATGTTGCCCGCGCGGGCTTTGAGAGTTGTTGTTTTGGCCACAAAGGTCGCACCGTGGAAATCAAGTCCGAAAGGTTTGAGCCATTTGTGATACCAGTACCCTTCACCGAAAAATCCTTGAACGCCGGAAGCACCCCAAACTCGTCCAAACTCTATACCTCGTAAGTTCATTTTGAGACCTCCTTCAAATCTTAATATACCTTATGTAATACAAAAGAAAAGCCCGACTCGCGTGTTGCGAGTCGGGCCATGTTTTTTCTGTGCGCGGAGTTAGCCGCCTCCGTGCACTAGCTTAACTTTGCGACTACAAGGACCTCGCTCGGCGCATTCTTCGCGAGTGAGTGTTGGGAGCTCTTCCTCGTAGAGTGCAATAACTTCCATATCCTCGAGCTTGGAGATTGGCTTACCTCTGTTCCACCAGACCGCCAAGGCAATTGGATTGCCTCCTGCTTGAGGATAGACTTGCGCTGTCCTCCTGACTGATGTGCCAGCCGTGAGGATGTCATCGACAATGAGCACATCCTTACTCATGACCAGATCAAGCGCTACTCGTCTGATATAGTGACCAGTGCCGTTCTTCTGTGCTGTGACAACTGGAAGAACACCCCGTTCGGTCATTGTAGCGAGATGCTTGGAAAAGTCGTGAGCGATGACTATACCACCATTTGCAACACCAACGATAAGATCGAAACTGATCCCGCGATCATCCACTGTTTCCATAAGGCGTCGGGTCAGACCCGATGAAACGGTGGGGCTTATCTCGTGGACATTCTCACCATCCAGGAACACCATGGAGTGTAAGCCACTGGCGAAAAGGTAGTGTTCACCTCTCTTCTTGCCATCGTGTATCGCGCTGGCATCATGGAACGCTTCCCTCACGTTGACCCTACCAACCTCGAAGATCATTTTGAAACCTCCTCCTTGTATGGTTCTTATTCTCCCCTTAGGTTATAACATTTGCTATACTGTGTCCAATGCCAAGTGTATCCTTATATCGCAAATACAGGCCGGGTAAGTGGAGCGAGGTTATCGGTCAAGAGCCGATCGTTACCTCTCTTCGTAATTCAATCGAGGGTGGCAATATTTCACATGCTTACCTATTCGCGGGATCGCGGGGGACGGGCAAGACATCTATTGCGCGTATATTAGCTAAAGAGATTGGAACAGTGCCGGCTGATCTCTACGAGATCGATGCCGCCTCTAATCGTGGGATTGAGGAGATACGTGAGTTGCGTGAGGCCGTTAAGAGTCTCCCCTTCGAGTCTAAATATAAAGTCTACATTGTGGATGAGGTCCACATGCTCACCACGCCCGCCTTCAACGCACTCTTGAAGACTCTCGAGGAGCCACCAACACATGTAGTTTTCGTTCTTGCCACTACCGAGCTCGACAAGATTCCTGACACAATCAAGAGTCGCTGTCAGATCTACGCATTCAGACGTCCGAGCGAGGCAGATATAACCAAGTATCTTACTTTTGTGACAGGCGAAGAGGGCTATAAGGCCGACGCAGGCTCGCTGTCACTCATCTCTGTCCTTTCAGACGGCGCTTTTCGCGATTCTCTTACAATACTTGAGAAGGTTCTCACTTCTTCTAAAAATAAAGAGATCAAAGTAAGAGATGTGGAGAAGATCACCGGAGCTCCAAGTTCTATATTGGTAGATCAATTTATCGAGGCCATGCTTGCGGGAGACAAGAGTAAGGCCCTTGGTGTTATTGGAGAGGCGATGGATGCGGATACGGACATGCACGTATTTATCAAACTCCTACTTCGATCATCTCGGGGAGCCTTGTTTATAGTGTTTGCCCCAGATCTTAGAGAGAAGGTCCGTGAGGAGGTATCCGAGGCGGAGTTCAAGTTTCTAGAGGAGTTAGGTAAGCGTGACGGGGTGAAGAAGTTGCCCACACTTTTGCGAATATTGCTAAAAGCAGAGAAGGAAATGGCTTATACTTATATTAGTTCTTTGCCACTCGAATTAGCAGTGGTTGAGGGACTTACATAAGAGACTTCAAATGGGATGAGTTTAGGAATTTTCGAATTAGCCACAGTCTTCCTTATAGCGGCGTCGCTTGCGATTCTGGCTCGGATATTGCGCCAACCACTCCTTGTAGCTTATGTAGCTACGGGGGCTCTTATTTCCTACTTCGGAGCCTTCGACCTTATTAATCAAGAGACTTTTCGACTTTTCGCCGATCTTGGGGTAATGTTCCTTCTCTTTCTTGTTGGCATGGAGGTTAATTATAGCTCCTTGCGACTTGTGGGCAGGACAGCTCTTGTAATTGGTGTTTGCCAGATCATCTTCACGTCCGGATTTGGCTACTTTATAGCCAAGACTCTCTCCTTTCCGACAATGTCTGCCATCTACATCGGTCTTGCACTTACCTTCTCCAGTACTATTATCATTATCAAGCTACTTTCAGAGAAGAAGGATCTCCATTCGCTCTACGGTAAGATCACCATCGGCTTCATGCTTGTTCAAGATGCCTGCGCCATCATGCTCCTTGTCTTACTGTCTGGAATAACCAAAGGGGGAACTATTGATGCGATTTCCTTAGGGCTAACCATATTGAAGGCTGTGGCCCTTTTCGGATCTATGATCTGGCTCGGCAAGAACGTATTTCCTAAGCTATTTGACCGGCTTGCTTATTCCCAGGAACTCTTCTTCCTGGTGGCCACAGCATGGGTCTTCCTTATTGCCGCTTTTGTCTACAAGTTGGGCTTTTCTATCGAGATCGGAGGCTTCCTTGCGGGTGTGTCACTTGCCGGTTCGTCTGAACACTTCGCTCTTGGGACGAGGATTAAGACTCTGCGTGACTTCTTTATCCTTATCTTCTTTGTAGTTTTAGGGTCAACGCTTGTCGGGCTCTCTTTTTCCGGACTTGTTCTGCCCATAATCGTTCTTTCCATTTTTGTACTAATAGGCAATCCCTTCATTGTCTTGTGCATCATGGGACTCCTTGGCTATCGACGCAAGACCAGCTTTCTCGCTGGCGTAACAGTTGCTCAAGTTTCCGAGTTCTCGCTTATTCTTGTTGCCCTTGGAGTGCGAGTGGGACATATAGGATCGGATGTTGTGGCTCTAGTTACGGCTGTGGCTGTAATTACGATTATTATCTCAACTTATATCATTACTCATGGCGAACACATTGCTAAGCGTTTGCATAAATTATTACGCTTCTTCGAGCGTAAACACTTGGTAGAAAACAATATTCCTGATGATGGTTTCCACAAGCCTATTGTGTTTATCGGCGTTGGTCGGATAGGCAAGTCAATCTTGCGACATCTCCCTCTGTCGGAGGTACTGATCATAGATTACGATCCGGACATAATTCGTGATTATAGGACGCGTGGTTATAGTGCCATCTTGGGAAGTGTTGTAGATGAAGATATTTTAGAAGCGGCTAATCTAGATGAGGCTAAACTGATAATATCTACCAGTCCCGACCTTGAAGATAATTTAAGTTTACTTGAGTATCTGGCTCGAATAGGAAGTGGCGCCAAGGTTATCTTACGTGCGGAAACTGAGAGAGAGGCATCCATACTCTACGAAGCGGGCACCACTTACGTTATATTCCCACACCTTTCTGCGGGACACTTACTAGGGAAGCATATTGCCGAACATCCAGATATGACTTTTTTCAATATCTTGCGTAAGAATGATATCGCAACTTTAGCTAAGAGCCTGTAACTATAACACTTCGGTTAATTTTAAAATGTAATTTACTCTTTCCTCTGGGGAGAGAACAGGCACGTGGATTATATGGTAGCCAAACTCTAAATATGCACTTGCTATGGTTCGGTGGATATCCTCTGCTACCGTGCTATGTTCAATACGTATATCATCGTTGTTATACTGGCTAAGGGGAGAGAGGAGGAAAACCTTGTCGTACCTGTTCTTGCCCATGTCTATAATCTGCTTCGGTATAGGAACATTACCAATTTTGCAGTAGGCATATCCATCAATAATTCCACGGTCACAGAATATTTCCTTGGCATCAGACCTCTCCTCCAACTCTATCTGTCTCTCTGCCACTAATCGTTGGAACTCTTCCAGATCGCCGGAAGGCAAGATATTGCTTCCCTTCAACTTCTCCTCCTTTATTATCATTCTTGCCGCCTCCGGCACGATCCTGTAGCCCCGCATCGCCAGAAGATCGATCAGAGTAGTCTTACCGATACCGGGCCCACCCGTCAAAACATACTTTCTCATGAACATATTTTATCACTCTCTGTACCTATATAAAAACTGCACATTACCACACATAATTGCATTTTTGGATGGTATATGCTATATAGATATGGGTTCACTCACTGCCACAAAATAGGAAAGGGGTGCGAAATGAGGACTTTGAAAGCTGCGTCCAAATTGGTTTGTTTGTTTTTGGCGTTTGTGACTCTCACTCTTACGTTCTTGATTTTGCTTCGAAAAGATGTGACTATCGAATATCAGTTGCCAAAGAAGTATACTGTAGTGAATCAACTTATCCCGGAATATGGCAATCTCTATAGCATTGTCAAGAGCGTCTCGCTTTCCGGCACTGCTGTCACAATGCCAAAGGAACAATTCCATAAGGTTTTTGCTAATGAGCCGGTAGAGGTCATCTTTTCAGAGAGGGGCCTTGCATATTACCTTTGTCACAAGGATGGCCACCTGTACGTTGCGCATGAGTCTCATAGTTTTGCTTTCATGACTTCGGCCACCCAATTCAGTATCGCACATGGAGGCGTTGTCCGGTACGACACGACCCCAGACTGGACTGCAACTTTTCTTTTTGGATTCCTTACCATTTTATTTTTTGCTCTCTGGTGGCGAATGGACTAGTCAGTGATACGGCATCAATACGGGCGGATCTGTGTATGCAGACCCGCCCGCTACTATTTCATTAATTAAATTTTAGACATTTATTTCTGTGATTTCACCGATGAGGACAACCAGACCAACAGCAGGGTCGGCGCATGCCAGATAGGAGCTTGCTAATACCGACACCAATACGGCGCTTTCGTGTTTTTTCTTGCTTAGCGGATGTAACCCAGCAGATCCACTCATTGCGCGCCAGTGGAGTAATATCTTCCCATAGCGCTAGCGTTTTAGGGGTTGCAACTAGAGCGCGTCGAAAATCCGGTACTAATTTGTGCACAACCCCGGATGAAATTCCCTTTTTAGCCATATTATTTGATCCACATATCGGTCAAATGTTTCCATCCTCACTTCAGACTGCTGCCTTCTGTGACTCGGCGCCGTCGTACCTCGTACTGGGGGAATAGGATTCGGACCTATATTCACAGCTTCAAAGGCTGTTGTCCTGCCGTTAGACGATCCCCCAATGATTACTTGTTCATATTAGCAAATAATTGGATTTTATTCATCTAAATCGGTATAATTATGAAATGTTAAAGTGAGATGAGAAAAGCTATGAAAACTAAGTATGTATTATGCGGAGGTTGGCAGAGGGCTAAAGGGTATGAAGGCCTCCGGCCGTTTTATGAGGAAATTTTGAAAGATACTACAGATAAAGTGCGGGTGCTCTTAGTATTGTTTGCCTCGGATGATAATAGGATTGATGATGAATTTGTGAGGACTAAGAACTTGTTTGAGATGTGTAAGGGGGATAAGGAGCTTGAGTATGTAGTTGCAGATAAGGAAACGTTTAGAGAACAAGTTAAGTCGTCTGATATAGTTTATTTAAGTGGAGGGAAGACTTTGAGGCTGATGGAAGCACTTGGGGAGTACTCTGACTATCCTGCAATGTTTGATGGTAAAACAGTTGCAGGAGAGTCGGCCGGGGCGAATGTCTTGGGTGGATATTACTATAGTACAAAGACATCTGTGGTTGGACAGGGGTTGGGTTTGGTACCATATAAAATAATTCCGCACTACGTTTCGCTATTCGCAGGTAAATTAGATGATGTTGGGCCAGATTTGGAGGAACTAGATCTGCCTGAGTATCAATATAAAGTCCATATAGTATAATAGTAATATGGTAAGTAAATTGTGGAGGAGTTTCTGGTTTGCTTGGGCGGGGATGGTGATCGCCTGGCGTGAGGAGAAGAGCTTCAAGATCGAGATTGGGACAGGTGTGATAGCACTAATTATTTCTTATGTACTGCACATCTCCCGTGTGGAGTTCGCAATAATAATATTCGTCATATTTTTTATTCTTTCCGTTGAAGCACTGAATACATCTATTGAGGAGATCTGCGACAAGTTCCACCCGGATCGTGATCCGCACATTGCCCGGATTAAGGATCTGGCCGCTGCCGCAATTCTCCTCGCCGTCATCGGTTCTATCGTCGTCGCTCTCATCATCTTCGTGCCATATATTTTATCTATATAAAAAGCGCCGGGGGTGAGCCCGGCGCGGAGTGAGAAGGTGCTAAGAGCGGAAAAGATGCTTTATGCCACGTTCGATCAAGCGTCTCGGATCAAGAAAGCCTTGAACAGTATCCGCTCCCAAGATCTCGACAGAAGTACGTGAGTCAGTTTCCGAGAGTGGCATAGTTGCGGCAACTGCGTCGAGTCTCATGCCCGTATCGATGATGGTAAACCCGAGTCTCTGGGTGTACTCATAGGCCGTGTCGTAGGAGATGCCGGCCTTCATGAGGGCGCTACGGATAGCCTGGCAAGCCCAGACTCCACCAGTGCATTCCATGTTGTGGCGCATACGATCGGGGAAGACCTCGAGTTTCTCAACGATGGTTGTAAGCTTGTTGGCCATGTAATGCAAGAGTGAAGTGGCGTCCGGCAAGACGTGTCGTTCCACCGACGATTGCTCAATGGCTCGCCATCCAGGGGTTGCGATGTTTTCCATTCCACATTGCGCGTAGGCTCGGAGCAGGCGAGGCAAACCCTGTAACTGCTCAAGTCCGATTGGATTGCGCTTATACGACATTCGTGAGGATCCACGTTGTTTGGTTTTGCGTGGCTCGCGTATTTCGCCAACCTCGCTTTGCGCCATGAGCCAGAGCGTTTGAGCAATGTTCTCGATTGTGCCACCGGCAATAGCGATCTCACAGAGCAAACGAGCGTGTCGATCACGCTGTATGATCTGGGTTTCTGCTTGGACCGGTGTAAGCCCCAAGATCCGCACCGCTGTCTCTGCGATCTGAGGATCCATTCCAGCGAAGTTGCCAACCGCTCCCGCAATCTTGCCTTCCGAAAGTGTGGTTTCCTGATGGTGATTGAATGCGCTGATGCTGCGCTTCACGGCATTGGCATAAACGAGCAAGATCTGACCGAAGGTCGTGGGCTCTGCCCATTGGCCATGTGTCCGAGCGATCATAATTGTCCACTTCTGTTCATTGGCTCTATGTGAAAGGGCCAGGAATAAGTCAAGAAGCTGGCTGTTTACTAGTTCGAGCGCTTGGCGGAGTAATAGGATGAGGGCCGGATCCTCGATGTCGTAGGATGTGAGGGGTTCGTGCAATTCCTTACCAAGATGGCCAACCCCTTTCTCACTCAGCGACTTCTGAACGGAGGTAATGAATGCGATCATGTCTTGATTGTACAACTCATCCAATGTTTCGATCCGTTGTAGGTTGAAGTCTGCATGTTGGTAAATCAGATCGTAACTTTCCCGATCCAGATTATCGTGCTCCACACGAGATGCGAGGAAAGCGAGTTCAACCTTGAGCCACATTGCGAATTTCATTTTGGCCGACCACAACTTGCGCATCGGAGCAAGAGAATATCTGTCCAGCATTTCAGATCTCCTTTCCATATCGACTTCTATGATGAGAGCGTCTGTTAGGAGTCTAATCTAAATGTACATTTTGAGCAACTATAGTGTTATACTCAGTATATGGAGGGAACAACTAGAAGTATTAGTATTAAGCGGGGGATTGAGATCTTGCTTGTGTCCTTCTTCGCCCGCTATCCGATATCGGAGATCCTCAAGCGCGTGATAGCTCGGCCGAGGCCCGACCCAACCTTCGACGGCTTCGCTTTCCCATCTGGCCACGCCACATTTTTCTTCGCTCTTGCTACGGGTGTGTACCTTGTGGATCGGCGAATGGGCGTAATATTCTACGTTGTGGCAGTTGTTGTTTCGGCCATGCGAGTGATAGAAGGCGCTCATTATGTCTCTGATGTTATTGGGGGCGCTATTCTTGGTATTGCCGTTGCATATGTATTTGCCAGATTATTGCATGATGGGAAGTTCGTAAATTTAAACATGAGAACAAAATAATGCTTGTTGATGACATTACAATCAGAGTCCATGCCGGTAAGGGTGGTGATGGCAGGGTCTCCTTCCAGAAGGTTAAGATGTCACTAGGTCCTACAGGCGCCTCCGGTGGTCACGGTGGGGACGTACTCTTCGAGGGTGTTTCGGATATTGGCGCCCTTTCTCAGTTCCGCAATCATAAAGACTTCAAAGCTACTTCCGGTGAGATGGGCAACGCTCAATTCCGAGATGGGGCGAGAGGAATGCCACTTACTCTCAAGATTCCCGTAGGTACAGTCATTCATAATCTTGATACAGGCGTCTCGCGCGAGATTCTCAAGATTGGGGAGCAATTCCTGATTGCCAAGGGTGGCAGGGGAGGGCGGGGCAACTTCTTCTTTCGTTCCTCCACTAACACCAGCCCAGATGAGTATGAACCAGGGAAGCCAGGTGAGGCATATGAGGTGCGACTTGAGCTTCGACTTATTGCTGACGTTGGTTTCGTTGGTCTACCCAATGTGGGTAAGTCGTCCCTCCTTAATTGTCTAACCCGAGCCAACGCCAAGGTGGCCAATTACGCTTTCACAACTCTCGAACCGAATCTTGGAGCATACTTCGATCTTATTATCGCGGACATTCCGGGTTTGATCGAGGGAGCCTCGGCGGGCAGGGGATTGGGTGTTAAGTTTCTCCGTCATGTGGCTAGGACCAAGGTTCTCTTCCACCTTATCTCGGCTGAGAGTGAGGACCCGAAGCATGATTATGATATTGTCAGGGCAGAGCTCGCCTCCTTCGACCCACTCCTCTCGGCCAAAGATGAATATGTTTTTGTTTCGAAAAGTGATCTTGTCCCGGCCACTAGAGTGGACGAGATTTGCCAACTCCTGCATGCTCTGCCCATAAGTGTTGACAACGAAACCACCCTTAAGAAGGTACGCGCCATCCTCGACAAAATCACCAAGGAGAAGCAGGCCTGACTTCTGGCCACGCAACCCCCGCGTGGCCTTTCGTTTTTTAATTGGGTGTGATATAGTATATTTGCCCCCGAGGGCAATTTTATTTGAAGAATTGATATTATGGAAATAAGGAACATCGCAATTATAGCTCACGTTGATCACGGTAAGACTACTCTTACTGATGCTCTCTTGCGCCAGACGGGCGTCTTCGAAGAGGGTCAGAGTATGGACACATACGCACTGGAGAAGGAGCGGGGTATTACTATTTATGCCAAGAATACGGCTACATATTATCCTTCGGCTGAATCAGGACGACCGATGACGAAAATAAATATCATTGACACACCCGGCCATGCTGACTTTGGTAGTGAGGTGGAGAGGATCTTGCGTTCCATCGAGTCGGTTTTGCTTGTGGTAGATGCCCAGGAGGGACCAATGCCCCAGACGCGCTTCGTATTGAAGAAGTCGCTTGAACTCGGACTCAAGCCTATAGTTGTAATCAATAAGATCGATAAACCAGCTGCGGATCCAGAGAGGACTGAGGAAGACGTACTGGAATTATTCTTAGAGCTGGGCGCTTCTGACGAACAGTCCAATTTCCCAGTGATATATGCCATTAGTCGTGAGGGTGTAGCCATTCGTAATCTCTCAGATCCCCACAAGAACCTTGATCCACTCCTTGATTGTATTCTCGAGCATGTGCCTCCTGCTCCCGCCCCGACCGATTTGCCTTTGCGGGCTCAACCATTCAATCTTGCGTACGATAACTATCTTGGTCGTCAGGCGGTGGTACGCATATATGAGGGAGTCTTGAATTCTGGTTCCAAGGTGTATTGCAAGAATGCAGATGGCAAGAGTGTGGAAAGTAAGATAACCAAACTCTTTTCTTTCAAGGGTATGAGTCGTGTTGAGGAGGCAAGTGCGAACGCTGGCGATATTGTGATGATTGCCGGTATTCCAGAGGTCTATATCGGAGACACTATCTGCTCAGATTCGAGTGCGGAGATCTTGCCTGCCATATCTGTGGACGAACCAACAATTGAAGTTTTCTTCTTGCCCAACTCATCGCCCTTTGCCGGCCGAGAGGGCAAATTCGTAACCTCTCGTCAGATTCGCGAACGTCTAGAGCGAGAGCTTGAGGTTAATGTTGGCATGCGCGTTTCCTTCGACGAGATGGAACGCTTCAAGGTGGCGGCAAGGGGAGAGTTGTCTCTTGCTATATTACTTGAGAATATGCGTCGGGAAGGTTATGAGGTGGCTGTTTCCCAACCCCAAGTAATTATCAAGGATGTAGCGGGTATCAAGTCTGAACCCTTCGAAGAGATCACTATTGATGCACCCAGTGAGTTCCAAGGAGTGATAATAGAGAAGTTGGGCAAGCGCTCATGCGTACTTTCCAATCTATCCAATCACAATACCCATGTTCGTATGACCTTTGAGGGGCCTACCAGGGGCTTGCTTGGATACAGAGGCGAATTTGTAATTGATACTAAGGGTAATGGCATATTGTCAACTCGAGTACTCGGCTTCAAACCGTTTGTTGGCGCGATTGAACGTCGCTCTGTTGGTTCCATGATCTCAATGGCAAGTGGCAAGGCCCTTGCATTCGCTCTGTGGAATCTCCAAGATAGAGGGCTTATATATATTGATCCGGCCACTGAGGTCTATGAGGGGGAGGTGATAGGTAATACTGCAAAAGGGGACGAGATGGAGGTCAACCCAACCAAGGGTAAGGAGATGTCCAATATGCGTTCCAAGGGTTCTGATGAGGCCATATATCTTAACCCCTCGTGGAAACTGTCGATCGAGAGAGGGCTTGAGGTGATGTCGAGTGACGAGTATCTCGAGGTTACGCCACTTTCTGTACGGCTTCGGAAGCAATTTCTTAAGGATATTGATAGGGCCCGGGCGAAACGCACAGGATAGTGTGTACTAGGCTTGACCTACAATTATACGTGCTATAATTATCCTAGCTTATACATTAAGACTAGATAATTATTATGAACAGAAATAAAGGATATGTTTGGCTGGTAGTTATTTTAGTTATTGGGGTAGTTCTGGCTATTATTTGGTCTAGAGGTGGCCCGAGTAATACCACAGATCCTCTTGTTTCTGATACAAATAAAGTTAGCAACATAGAGCCAGCGGGAGAAGTGAAAGCAGAACCGGTGGTAACTAAACCAGTTGCCACAAAGCAGGTTACAACACCTAAGGCTCCGTCATCGACTAGTCTACCGAGCATGACAGCGACTGGTGAGTATTACATCAGGTATTATTCAACAGGATTTTCCCCGGCCAGAATAACGGTGCCACTTGGTAAGTCTGTGCATTTCGTTAATCTTGGCCAAGCAGCCATGAATATAACCCCGGTAGATAACGTAAATACTCCCTATGCATCATTCAAGCAGTCTAAATCTGTGGGTAACGGAGGAGTTTTCAATTATACTTTTACCCAGCGTGGAGTGTATAGTTATTACAATTCCAATAATAAGTCACACGTAGGAATTATTACTGTACAATAAACCACATGAAAAGAACAAAGTTAATAATCATTATTGTCCTGTGCTTGGTGATAATCTACGGGGTATGGCGCTTCAATAAGAATAGACAAGAGGTGGCTGCTGTAAAAAATCTATCTTTTGACACCTACACGAGTAGGGGACTAGGCTTTGCCATAGAGTATCCAAAAGGATGGACTATTAGAGAGGGAACTCCAGGGATAGATCCCAACAAGTACTGGGCTGTTGTGTTTACTAGCCCCGAGTGGGAAGTGGCAACAGACGATGATAAGCAATTCCCCAATTTCGCTGTTAACTACTACGCTAGCCTAGACACCCTGCTTGCATTCGAGGAGAGGACATTGGAAAGTAAGACCCTGGAAAACTTCATTGAGAGTAGCAAGCTCATGAGTGGAGCCAGACGCACCACCCTTGCAGGCAATACGGCATGGAGGGCTATAGTCCACGGTGATGACGAGATTGACACGATTTTCGTTGAAAGGGGAGGTCATGTATATGCCCTAGGAGTAAGTAACGGAATTGGTTTAACAGATCCCCTTGCCGAAAAAATGATCAGCTCATTTGTCTTTACCCAATGAAAGTAAACATCAAGGCTACCGGGATTGAACTTACGGGAGCAATCACCGCATATCTCACAGACAAGCTCAATTCATTAGATAAAATTTTGACTCGTTTCGGGGATGTGTATGCCGATGCCGAAGTATCCAAAACAACCTCGCATCATCACAAGGGTGAGGTATATAGGGCGGAGATCAATCTTCGAACCTCGAGCGGACTCTTCAGAGCAGAGTCTACATCTTCGGATTTGTATGCCGCTATTGATCTGGTTAAGGACGAACTTAGTGAAAAACTTAAGAGCACTAAGGATAGATCTGATTCGCTGTATATTAGAGGTTCTCGATTAGTAAAGCGACTATTAAGACGAAATTAATGAAATACGTAATCACAGCTATAGTGCTTCTTGCTGTTGGATATTTTGTTTCCAAGAGTGATACATTTAAAGGTAATACAAATACAATGAGTGCTAATCCGGTTGTAATAATTATGACGAACAAGGGTGATATCGAGCTTGAGCTCTTCGCAGACAAGACACCTATAACTGTGGGTAACTTCATTAAACTGGCAGAGAGCAACTTCTATGATAACACCCTTTTTCACCGTGTAATCAAAGATTTTATGATTCAGGGAGGAGATCCCAATACTGTGGCAGGGGAGTCATATACATTTGGGACTGGAGGTCCAGGGTACGCTATTTTGGATGAGTTTGTTCAAGGTTTGTCTAATGTGAAGGGTACTATCTCAATGGCCAATTCGGGAAAGAATACCGGTGGTAGTCAATTCTTTATTAACGTAGTTGATAACACCTACCTTGATGGGAAGCACACTGTTTTTGGCAGAGTTTTAAAGGGTTTTGACGTGGCTTACAAAATTTCCGAAATGCCAACAAATGAAAACAAACTACCTCTTGATCCAGTGAGAGTTGATCGTGTAGTCATTAAGTAGGGTCAATAAACTTATATCCATTTTTGAAGGAAGACCATGTCATCGGCCTTTTGCCGGCAGGTTGTACTAAGTTCGGTTCGTACATATCTTCCAAAACTTGGCCAGATAATATCTTGACTCTTTTTTTGCCTCTATTGGTGGAGAGTAATGTGTACGTGCTCGGTTCGGGATTGAGAGCTCTTACTTTTCGATCAATCTCATGACCTCGAGTAAAGGGGTATTCAATCAAGCCATCCTCGGGATTAAACTTACGCGTATAAGTAGCGAGACTGTGATCTTGTTCCTTTAGTTCCAAATTACCCACTAGGTACTTCGGTAGTACATCTGCCAATAATTCTACCCCCTGCTTTATTAACGCAAGGCATAATTCGTCTGCGGTTGCTATTCTTGGCGAGAGGTCAATCTCTGCCTTTGCCAGTAATGGTCCGTGGTCAATTTCTTCGTCAATCCGCATAATACTGACTCCTGTTTTTCCCAGGTCGTCCAGAATGGCTGTCTTAATAGGGGATGGCCCACGCAACTTGGGTAACAGTGAGGGATGGATATTTATAACGCCATATCTATATGAGTCAATCTCCTCTTGAGTTAGTATTTTTCCATAGGAAACAAGTATTGCCACCTCGGCATTTTTACTTGGTACAAGGTCATGTTCTCTAAGAGCATCTAAAGCCATTTGAGCCACACTATCTGTGCCGTAGAATACAAAAGGTATCTTACTCATGTACAAGGATTTCTTTTAGATCTTTAGCCTTATCTATGAACAATATGCCATCAAGATGGTCAATTTCGTGTTGGAAGATTTCGGCTAGTAATCCTACTGCCCCCCGGCTGAACTTCTTGCCGTTCTCGTCTAGGGCTTCAATCGTGACCTTGGTACTCCTCCTTATTCTCCCATAAATATTTCTTACAGACAGGCAACCCTCTTCCAGGAATTCCTTTTTCACCGAGGTCTTTACTATTATTGGATTTATAAAAATGCACTTTATGACCTCTTTGGGCTTAAGTGGATCCTTACTGGCGATTACAAATAATCGCACATTCTCTCCAAGTTGAGGAGCCGCAATAGCCACACCGTCACTCTCCTTTTTTAGCGTTTCATGGAGGCGCTCTATTAGGTCGGCTAAGTATGTGCCTCCAATTTCTGATTTCGCTATGGCTCTTGATACAATTCGTAATCTGGGGTCATCCTTCTGAAGTATTTTGGCACTCATCTGAGGTGGTTTGGATTTACTTCTAATTTTACTTTTGAATTTATTTTCTTCAAAAACTCTAGTAACTTAATGTCAGGCCACATTGCTTCCCTGTACTTGAGTATGACGTACTGGGTTGCGTCCATACTTGCAGTAGTTTTGGCCTGGTAAATGATTGGTTCACAGTCAGAGAGATGTTCTCTTGTGAAGGCGAGCAACTCTATTCCGATACTAGAAGGCGCCATACTCAGCTTTACAATAACACCATATGGAGGATATCCGAAATGCTTGCGGAGCGCAAGCTCTTCCTCTATGATGGTAATGTAATCTCCGCGAGATATCTTATCTATGAATTCGCAATTTTTAAGCTTGGTCTCTAATATCATTTGGTTGTCTGTAAGTGATCTGATGCTTAATAGTTTGTATAAAAGTGTTTCCCTTGACCGATAATATTTTCCGCCGATGAGATAATCAGATCCAAACACTATACTATTATCATACCGCTTTGTTATAGAACTTAAGGAATTGTAAGTGACAAATGTTAAAGCAATTTGGCGATTAGCTATCACTTTGCGTATTTCTCTTTCTAGAAGCTTGCGCCCTGGCGATGTTACTTTGATATTCCAACTATCGCAGGTAAAGCACTTTGTTGACTTGTCATAGCTAGTTCGACATCTACCACAATTATAGAACCTTCCTTCCCTCTTCTTTTCGTTGAGAGAAAGTGGAAAGTTGCATTTTGTGCAGGAGAAGAGACTTCTGCATTCTTTACAAACCAGGATATGTCCTAGATCAGAGTTTGGAATGACTATCAAGAGTGAGGATTGCGATTCATTCAATTGGCCCACAAGGCTAGAGGTCAGCTTTCCGATGACTTGTTCTTTTTCAATTAGGTCATACTCTATTGGTGGTAACATTCCAGATAGACTGACTTGAGCTCTCTCTAAGGTTAACATTGTATCTGCATAGAAGATGGGCAACTTGGTATTAGCAATAAGGTAATTAGTGAATGATTTATAACTGTAGCCAAGTAGCTTATGCGAACCATAAGGAGCACCTGCCCGTTCAACTATCATCAAGGTGGCTTCAGATACGTTAAAAAGTAGCTCAGAAGGATGTATTATCAGTATTTTATTAATGTTTAAATTGTTATTGTCACTCGCCTTGGCGAGATACTCTTTACTAGAGCCATATCCTCTAATCTCACATGCTAACTCATTTACTCGGAAATGTGCTGCCAGATCTTTGGCAACATTAATATTTGGTGAAAGTATAATCATTCTCTCGCTATTTTTTTTGCAGTAGGCCTTAAAATAGTCTATATACTTGGCTTTCCTATGCTCATAGTTGCCAAGCAGATCATTCGGGCTAGCTATCTCTGCTCTTGGCTCAAGTTTGATAGTAATCTGATATGGCTTTGGTTTAGTATTAAGTCTCGGCAAAACGAGATCAAGAACTTTTCCCAGAGGTAATGCCTGGTGTCTTGAGTAATTTAATAAGATATTTATGACATCATCAGCCAGTACAATTCCTGTGGTAGATTTTATAGACTTGAGCTTGAATCTAGATCCCCTTACTCTCGATCTGGCATGCCTAACAGGTAGGGTCTCAAGTACTAGGGCGACTCTAGTTGAGCTTCCTATGCTTACCCAAACTAGCCCGCCTCTCTCGATTGGGAAGCTACTATAGAAATCTAAGGGTGTGTCAGGTATACCACCTCTTATTAGAACACGAACAATAAGCAGGACTTTATTCACACATATAGCTTAGCAGATATCGACTAAGAGGGATATAATAACCTCAAATGCCAGAGGAAGGAATGATAGAACTCAGCGGTAAGAAATATATCTCGTCTAAACGAGCCGCAAAGGAATTTGGCTACACCAGTGACTACATCGGACAGCTTGCACGTGGTGGAAAAATAGAATTTAAGTCTATTGGCCGAGATCGATTTATAAATCTCGACTCACTTCTAAAGTACACCGAGAAAAAGCCTAGCCGAGATTTACTAACACAAGATACATCTACGGTGAGCCTCTCTCCACTCAAGCAAAATGTGTCTATCAGAAGGAAGTCCTCAGCCATCAAATTAAATATGGGAATAGTAGGTCTGGCAGTGGTTGCATTATTAGTTATTTTTCCGATGGTCAGTGGAGTTAGTGCTAGGAGTGGCTCTGCCGGCGCAAGTGTACTCGACTCTGTTTCTGATCTTGCAAGTAAGTTAGATAATGTCTATCTTGGCTTTCTGCATAAGGTAGACACAGTCATCGTCCGAGTGTGGAATGCTTTCAGGAATAAAACCCTCGCCTTACTCTCACCCATTCTTGGGGATAGAAGTAAAAATACTGTAGTAACTACAAGTTCAAGCTCCGGGACTACAAGGGCCACAAGCAGTTTGGAAATTGAAGTTATGCGAACTTTAGTTGCGGACATTGTAGATCAAGAGCTAGCTAAGACAATTGATTATACATCAGAGGTTAAGTCGCTAAACAGCGGTATAGTTGTTAGTTCATCAACGGGTACGATCTCTGGTGATGCGGCTTTGAAGCAAGCAATTAGAAGTAAGTTTTCCGATCAAGTTGAAGTAACTGTAGATAACAGTGGTACTGCCGGGACTATCAAACCTATCTTCAAGAATACTGATAGTGGATCGTATATATATGTACTTGTACCAAAAATACAATGAGTAAAAGTGTTTTTTATATTGTTCTTGCGAGTATGCTGCTTACGTCCATTCCCCCTAGTTACGCGCGTGCAGAGGGTCAATTTATGGTCAGTCCGGCGCATAGAGAGATATTTGTTGAACCGGGTGATAGTAAGTCATTTGTGATAGCGCTTACAAACAATATCGGAAGGGAAGGTGTCTTCACGCTTGGTTCGGAAGATTTCGGAGTGGACGAGCTTAATGGTGAGCCAGAATTACTTGGCAGTGTCTCGGGAACAAACTCAATAAAGGAGTATATAAAGGCGCCTTATCGAGAGATTGCAGTAAGGAGCGGGGAAACTGTTAATATTCCAATTACCGTGAGCGTACCTCTCGATGAACATAAGCAGAGCCTCTTTGGAGCTCTCACTATAGGCATGGTAAATGGCGATAGCAAAAACGTTACTGGGGCTAAACTTTCAAGTAGAATTGCTGTAGGGATCTTCGTAAGAACTAGCGAAGAACAGGAGGCGGTTGGTCGTCTAGTTACTTTTGGTAGCGCTACGGGGAAGCACTTTTTTGATCATGGGCCTATATCCATGATAATCAGCTATTCTAATGATGGAGGTGTATATCTTACACCAGGCGGAACCATTACAGTTACAAATATTTTTGGTAGGCCAACAGAAACGAGAGTAGTCACTCCTTGGTATGTGTTACCTAATTCAATAAGATCAAAAACTGAGCAACTTGGTTCCAAGTACTCCTTTGGTAGATACAAGGCTACATTGCGTATAAACAATGGGTTAGGAGGACCTTTGGAACAAGCAGAATATACATATTGGGTTTTTTCATGGCGTCTTTTAATCATTGTCGTTGGGGCCGTTCTGGGACTCTTGCTGTTAATGAGGTTATTAGGAAGATTGGGTTCTAACTCCAGAATGACATGAGATATGTCTTACTAATATCATCGATTATTATCTCTACAGTCTTGCTTGATAGCAGATTGGCTTTAGCCTTAGTTGCTACAAGTACAAACTATAGTCTTACGAGAGACAGTATTAACTTTGTTGGTGAGCGTAGTACCTCGGCAAACTTTAGTCTTGAAGATACTGGAGGTGAAGTAGCCACGGGTCTAGGCACCAGCACTAACTATTTGTTAAATGCAGGTTATCAACAGAATGATGGCTACATAGCTATTAGTGCTCCGGCTGACGTTACCCTATTGCCAAACATTGATGGTGCAGTCGGAGGGACGGCAATAGGTTCTGCTATATGGACAGTGACCACAGATAATTCAACCGGCTACTCTCTCTCCATCCACGCAGGTGCGAATCCAGCCCTTCAATCAAGTGGTTCAAGTTTTGCTAACTATACACCTGCGGGTGCATCACCAGATTATACCTGGTCTATTTCTGCCTCGGCTTCAGAATTTGGTTTTAGTCCCGAGGGAACAGCCATAACAAGCGTGTATATGGATAATGGTTCAGCTTGCTCTATTGGTGCGAGTGATACCAGTAGTGCTTGTTGGGATTCAATAACCACCAATAATAAGACTATCGCAAGTGAAGATACTGATAACCACCCCAACGGAACTGGTACAACAGTCAGGTTTCAAGCACAGGCTGGCTCTACCGCGAACCAAGCGGCGGGAACATACAGTGCTCTTATTACAGCAACGGCTATAGCAATATGAAATACGTATTTTACGCCTTGACAATACTCATTCTGACTATCGGCTTCGCCAGTTCTACACGTGCTGTAACAGATGAACTTAATGTTTATCTAAATGTAACTAATAGTACTTGTACGGTTAATTGTGGCGG
>Ga0209542_10001178_pt1 | contig 62235 bp, 66 predicted proteins | sample RifCSPhighO2_01_FD_184028 | JGI IMG/M metagenome (GOLD analysis project Ga0209542, IMG submission 184028) | Soil microbial communities from Rifle, Colorado - Rifle CSP2_plank highO2_0.1 (SPAdes) (version 2) | ecosystem: Environmental > Terrestrial > Deep subsurface > Rock core/Sediment ...
TACAGACTGTGTTATTAGAAAACACAATCCAAAAAATGAGAAAAAGTTTCCGATATCTGACTGATTCCATGTGAATTTTTCAATTAAAAAGATACTCATAAAAGTTACAAAAAAAGTGAATCCTGACATAAATAAAAAATTAACAAAAAACAGAAACCTGACGTTTTTAAGCTGGAACGCTTTTCGTATGTCTATTAATGATTTGTGCCATTCAATAACCCTTTCTTTGTTAATAAACTTATTTGTTTCTTTAAGAAATTTTTTAACCTGCAAGGCGTTAATCAAGCTTAAAGCCGCTGCGAACAAAAATGGCAGAGTGGGATTAAAAAAACTAACTATTTTAGAGTCGGATAAAAAACCTCCTAAAAAAGGCCCAATTATAAATCCCAGTCCAAAAGCCGCCCCTATAAAACCAAAATTTTTTGCTCTATCCTGCGGTTTTGTTACATCAGCAATAGCTGCTTGAGCCGATGAAATGTTACCGCTTGATATTCCGGCTAGGGCTCTTGATACAAAAAGAAGCGGAATATTTCTTATTGCAATTCCAATGGCAAAAAGAAGATAGGAAAAGGAAGTAAGAAAAAGAGTGTTTTGTAAAATTGGCTTGCGTCCGATTTTATCTGAAAACTGGCCAAGTATGCTCGTTGAAAAAAGCTGAGCTAGCGGAAAAGTTGCAGTTATAAGTCCCAAAAGTATGTAGCCTGTCTCAACGCTTATGCCTTTTGGCAAAATATAAAAGTTCGAAGCGGGATCTGCCAAAAGAAGGGGAATAATTGGAATTAATATCGCAAATCCCAGCGCGTCAAGAAATATTGTGAAAATTATAGTAAAAAGCGGACTTTTAATAAATTTTGGCATAAAGTAAGATTATAGCGAGAAATTCGGAAAAAGAGAAGAGTTACTTAGCCGTGGCCTCAAGACCTTTAATATCAAGCTTTTCCATGGGGAAATTTTAACTCCTTGCTTTCTATTTGCCAGAGTTATTGTAGTTCTTGCCCTTGATTAACTTTTCCAAATGGGGATTGCAATTGAAAAGTAGCACCCAATTGCTCTGCCCATTTTAAATATGGCATCGATGGGTCTCGCAAGCTAGATAGACTAAAATTATAGATCATAGAAAACCAATCATAACTAACTATTTGAGGCAATTTTACTGTTTCGACCACGCCATTTTTTAATCTATTATTGATGATAACTTGATTGTTTTCCAAAACAACTTCTGGTTCTGTTTCTTCACCGTTCGTTAAACTAGAATCGGCAAATTTAACTTCGCTAAATCTCATGGCTCCTTCTACATCTTTGTAATTTGCAGTTGTTCTCGAGGGCCAGTTTGGCCAATTTATATTCCTAGTACTGAACCCGACCTCTAAAGCGATGGAATGAGGGTCTCTCACTTTCCATGTTTCGATAAAAAATAAAGGATTTTCTCTATTCTCTGAATCTATGTACCATCTATTCTTAGTAATTCCTTCTTCGTGATCAAAAAAATAATTAGCAATTATACCGCCATTTCTTTCAACGTAATAAATATGAGGAATATATTTGTCGCTTTTTATAAGAGCTAAATCAGGAGTCAGTGCCTCTTTTTCGAAGCTATCCTTTTCGTATCTTTCAAGTTCATAAACTCGTCTTTCTGCTAATTCTTTGTCCAGCCCATCGATGAATTGAGGTGATTCCGCTAAACTCATGTGATAATTTTACTCCTTATGCCTTCTATTTGCCAGAGAATTTATTTTACATAATGAATTTTGATTCCTAATCTTTTTGCTGTTTCGTGTTCATCCGATGCTCCTTCGGACTTTTCCCAGCGAGGAGTCATAAAAATGTCGGTAACTTTTCCAAGCTCTAAAACTTCTCGCCAAAAATGAAGAAAAGCCATCCTTCTTTCTGGCCTCTCGAGTCTTATTTCCTCTAGTCTGTACCAAAGATCTGGGTTTTCAAATATGTCTGTAGCAGAAAAAATTGGGAAGTCATATTCGGTTCTAATTCTTTGAGTATGTCGATCCAATATTTTTCTGTTCTCATCGACCCTGTTTTCTCCGTCCGAGCCAATAATACCTGCGACATAGCCAATTCTTGAATCGCCCGTTTCTTTTCGTGTTTTCTCAAATAGAGAAATTACTGCGTCTAAAACATGTCCTAAAGTAGTAGCCTTAACGGTTACTTCGGCAAATTCCTTTTTCATGCGGCAATTATAGTCCTTCGGAAAATTGTTCTTTGTAAAAATTAATTGTGTTTAAAACTGCATTTGACCAGCCGGATGGAAGTAGATTATGGTCTGCTCCAGGATATTTAAAGTAGCTGACATTTACATCATTTTTTTCTAAAGTCTCTACTAATTCATCGGACCACCAGTAAGGAACTTCCTGGTCGTTTAGCCCCTGATTTACAAGTATTGGCGCTTTAATCCACTTGTAATATTTTTCAGGAGAAAATAATTCTATATCGTATAAATCTTCGAAATTTGAAAGTGATTTCCTTAAGAGTTCTCCTTGGTCATCGTATTCATCTGTGTAATAAAGAATTGAATAAGGGAAAGACTTGGAAACAGGTGCCCATAAAACAGTAGGGTAGGCGTTTCCAGTAATTGCAAGAGAGACAAGCGCGATATGTCCACCGTTGCTGTGGCCCCAAATTCCTATTTTCTCCAAATTTGCAGAAATTGTCCCGGCGTATTCTGATTCAAACACCTTATTTAAAGTGGGGAGAGAAGATAAAAGAGTAAGTGCAGTTGTATATGTTTGAAATCTTCCTTCAAACGAGTCTGCAGGGGCATCAGATTCTCCAAATCCCAAAAAATCAGGAGCTAGCGTAATAAAGCCGTTTTTTGAAAGCTCTCGTGCAGAAGGCTGCGTTCCAGACCCCGGTTTATAAACATCATCAGGAATAAAACCGCGAAACATTACAACAATTGGATATTCGCCTTCCTTTTTAGGAATATTGGCAAGTCCTGATACTTTTACCATGTCTTTGCTATTAGGCGTTTTTGGAACGTAAAAATAAAATATTTGTTGAAATGAATTTTCATTCTCACTTACGACGTCTCCAAATTTTATTTGATTTTGGGGAAACTGTGTTTTCTTTAAATTCTCAAAAGTGTAGGCAAGAAGAGGTCGGGGTATAGGTAAATCTTGTACTATATTATTTCTAAACCACTGGTTTTGGAAGATATATAATGATTCCATCAAAGCAATTAGAAATAAAAATATACAAAGCAGTCCTAATATCTTTTTCATGGCGCAATTATAGCAGACTATTTTCTGACAAAAACATTTTTACTCCTTTTTGCTTCATAAATTAAAATATTAAAATGGCGATAATCCTCATACTCAAGCGTCCAGACTCCTAAGTCCGAATGAGATCGGTCTTTTATTGCTGCCATTAAGTCTATGAAACTTTTTGCAACTTGTTTATCCCGAAAAATATGAGTCCTGTCCGTACGAAACAGAGCAAAAACTCTCGCAGGTGTCACGACAAGCTCAATAATATTACCATCTCTTAATATAGATAGCGCATCTGATGAAGATGGCTTAGCATCTATGGGATGAGTATGTATAACCCCAACCTCGTTTGGTTTAGGCGTATGAATTAGGCTGGCACCCGCTTTATGTTTTTCTGATTTTCCTCCATTTATCTTTTCAACCAAAAGCTTCATGCCTGATTTATCAATTACCAAGCTCCTGCTAACTTCTAACCCTGATTTTGCAACTTTTGCAGATTCAGGAAAATCTGTATTCGAAATTACCCCAGGGCGTTTTATCGGAAGCATTTCCTGAAATGTGTCCATAAGACCTTGTCCCACTGTAAATCTATTAGGGATAAAACGTTCCGGGATTCCGGTTGCTTGATTTAGAATAATTATTCTTTTCCACTGCTCCCAAGGAACAGGAGGATTTTCTTTTGGGAAAAGTTCTGCAATGGATAATCGTAATCTCTCTGAAAGTGACTTTGCTTGAGTATTTTGGCCTATTCTTCTTTCCATGCGGGCAATTATAGCAGAAGCGAAAAATTCTTTGAAATCGGTCTTCAAATGTGTTACGCTCAAACTAAGAGAGGAGGCAGAATGGCTAAGGACACCTTAATTGGAAAAGTAATCCACTACTACGACAAAATAGAAGTAGCCGTTATCCAGCTTAGCAAAGGGCTTAAGGTTGGGGATAAAGTTAAGTTTGTTCACGGAGAAGATAGTTTCGAGCAAGATGTAGAGTCAATGCAACTTGAGCACGTTCAAATAACCGAAGGTAAAAAGGGGCAAGAAATTGCAATAAAAGTTGACAAAAAAGTTAGTTCAGGGACACTGGTTTATTTAGTTTAATTATTATAAAGTTTGAAGCCAGCGGTTAATAAAATAAACTGAGAAAACTGTCGATATTACAAAAATACACTGCCAGAAAAGTTGGTAGATAAACCAAATTGCCTCTCCATTAATTAATTTATGAAAATTTAGGGTTTGCGGAGGATTACGGTTTTTAAATGCAAACTGTTCGTTTAACCAATAAATTGTTTCTCCCAAACTTCTTATAACCCAAAACAAAGAAACAAAAAGCAGGAATAAATACCAGTTGTTCAATAATAATGAAATTGCTGAGGAAATTATCCAAAACGGCCCGAGAACAAACATGTCACCCCAAACAAAAGCGCCAATAAAAAATAAGTATTTTGTCAGACCATAAGGGTTTCTTTTTTTAATTTCGTAAAGTCCTTTTAAGAAAATTAGGAAGTTAAAAACTGCAAAGCACGCTATAAATGTTTGCTGCCAAAATTCCATGGCGCAATTATATCAAACTTGCTTTTACTCTCCTTAGATGTATAATCCATTTATGCAAAATACAGAAAGAAGATCTGGGCTCCGAAGATTTATCCCATTTATAAGAGAAAAAAAAATACCCGTTTCCCCTGTTATAGAAGAAGTAAAAAATGGTGAATTAAACATTCCGGCAGATGCTTATTCTAAGGCAGGCACAGTAGAGGCTCATGTTGTAACAAAAAGATTTAATGGAGAATGGAAAACAACAGTTAATATTCCTGATTATGGACATCGTGTTGTTGGAGTGAAGAATTTTGCAGCGGAGTCTTTAGAGGAAGCTTTGAAAGAAGAAAGAAGCTTCATGAAAGATAAAACGGGTGTAGAAGAGCCTAGTCCTATTGAGTTTAATTATGGAGACACACCCCTAGAAAAAAGAATAGTAATAAGCGACTATTCACAAAGAATTTATACCCTTAAAAAAAAGAATTAGCCTATTTAATAGTTGAAATTTGTTGTAATTCTTTTTTAATTTCCTCATCTGTTTTGTTTCCGAAGCTTACTAATAATTTATCTTTCTGATTGACCTCTCTTGCTAGAGCATTCACATCTTCCTTCCCGTTAATAAAAAATCTTAATTTTTGGGAATCGTTAGTGCAAAAGACTTGTCCAGTTCCGGTTGTTAGACATTCTTTAGTAAGCTTCATAGGAAGTGTTTTGAAAAAGCCGTCCCAAGTTATTCCTTTCGTTTTAACAATAATTATATTTGCTTCTTCCATATAAACGTCTTTTGATTGGAAGTGGTATTTAGGGTCTGAAAAAATTCTAAAGATATTATTAGTAAAAATTGCAAACGAAGCTTTTACAATTTTTACATCTTTTACTTCGGGCGTAGGAGAAAAAGATTTGCCAACTCCGGACTTATTCTCTGAAGAGTACAAATTAAAAATAATAAATGCAGAAAAAATCAACCCTATAACTAGAAGTAAAATTCTTTTCATTTAAGAAGGAGCATTAGTTTTAAAATCTAAGTAATATTTTTCTTATTTCTGTTTCTCTTGTGGATTATCAATGCTGTAATCAAGGAAACTAAGAATATCATAGAACCTATAAAACAAGCTGTCGTAAAAATATTATCTGTAGCAACGCCTGAACAGGATACTTTTGGGCCCATCTTTTGAGCATAGAAATTGTAAACTTCTAGAGATAAATTTGACCACGCAAAAATAGTTCCTCCTACAAGAAAAATTGAAAGAAATTTTTGATGCTTAATTTTTTTCTCTGCAGTGGTTTTAAGAATATATAACGACCAAATAAACGCTCCCAAAAAGGCGAAAGCTCCATAAAAGCAAGGAGTAGTGATGGGATTTGGGATAATACAATTCTGCACCCTAGTAAGTGAATGATAAATATTATAAAAGCGCGTGAAATCACCGTAAACTGTAAACCATGCAAATAAAGTACCTACAAGTAAAAAAAACGATTGCAATAAATGCATTTTTTTCATAAGAACATTTTATAAATTCCGGAAAAGAAAACTATAAAAATAACCAATGTCATTACAGCAAATATAGCAAGAGTTTTACTAAATAAATTGACAGACTCTTTTTTCTTTCCGTCAAGATAAAGCCGCAAGGGCTGAAAAACAAAAACGTATCCCATCACAGCTGCAGATAATGTAAATAAAGAAAGAATTGCAATTGGGCCAATTACGGATTTAACCTGTCCTACCATACCACTGCCATAATACATAACTGATGCAATTAATATTATATAAAGTAGTGCAGTGGAGGCATTAAGAAGAGGGTTTTTACTCATACCAATAATGATTATAGACCTATTGTCAACAGTTCACAAATAATTTACTCCTATCTAAATCATGCGTATTTTGCTATAATAAATATGTGCATAACGATATTTATGCAAGTGGATTTTTATATCACCCAAAAACTGCTCAAATTCTCTTGCAACAACAAAATCCTGCCAACGAAAACTCTGCTTGGACTTTGTTTGGTGTAAATACATTCAAGAATAAAACCGCAGAAGAATCTTTAAAAGATTTTTTCCTAAAAGAGCTAAATATTAAATTAAACTTAAAAAACATAAACATAGTTTATAATTATTTTTCAAAAGAACTTAACAAAGATAACAATGTTTATTACGTCGAAGTAAAAAGCTTACATAAAATTCCTGAATCTAAGAAAATAAATTGCGCTTGGTTTACATTTAAAAAAATTCAAAAAATGAATCTTACCGCGCAGGCAAAACACGATATAGTGGTAGGTCAGCGAGTTATAGATTCTTCTATTAGAAGAAGCCTCGGGCAGCAAACTATTGGTTAGTTTTTCTTCAAGAACTAGACCCAAACTAAATTCTCTGGTAAAATTAACCCACATTCCGCGGTAGCTCAATGGTAGAGCAGGAAACTGTTAATTTCAAGGTTCTAGGTTCGAATCCTAGCCGCGGAGCAAGCTAGTGCATGGTCAACTGACCGAGGTCTCTATTTAGCCTATCAAGGCTTTCTAAAGACCTCATTTTTTTGTCAAACTCTCGGACCGAATTTTACCCTCAAAAGCCACCCAGTGCCAGGATTCGGACTATGACCTCGAGCATTGACATTAAAAATCTAAAAGAATAAAATCATGGCCAGATTAGGATTTTTAGGATAGTATATGAAAAATAAAATTGATTGTTATGGGGCAAGCGTAAGCATGCGCATATCGGAAGCGCAAATTCAATGGGAAAGATTTAATGCGATGCTTGTTATAAATACAATCTTTATAGGACTTATAGGTTTTTCTTTCGGTAAAGATTTTATTGTTCCTACGCCCATTAAAGAGTTTCTTCCTTTATTTGGGATATTTCTTTGTGTTTTATGGTTTAAAGTGACAAGAAGAGGGTTTATGTGGACTCAATTTTGGACTGAAACTGCAAGGAAAATTGAAGAAAAAGATGTTGATAAAAATCAAATAAGACCGTTTAACGATGGGCTAATACACAAAATTGAAAATAAAACACTTCTAAATACTTCAATATCGTCTTATTTAATAATTGCAATATTTGCTCTTATTTATTTTGCTTTATTACTAATTACAATTAGTACATTTTTAAATAATTTATGTATTTAAATGAAAAAATAATGAACAAAAAAGAAATTAAAATCGAGGCATATTTAGACCAGCAAAAAAAACCTCATCAACTCATAGAAGATGTTATTGCGGAAGCAAATGAGACCAAAGGAGATAGTCAGGATCGCATAAAGCATTTGATTAAGCGTATGGCTATTGATCAAATTATATTAAAACAAAGAGCGGATAGAACTAATAATTTACTAATAATACTTACCATAATTTCCACAATAGTAGCTATATTGTCATTAATAACTACAATTAGAGGATTTTATTAATCTTAGATAACATAACTGTGATCCTTAATGGTTCTTGACCGACTCAGTGAGCTAGCCTCAATTTTCCTTCTGGTATAATTAAATCATGAATGGAAGTTTTACCCCCCAGCAATTATTTGCATTTGTAGATAAGGCGGGTAAAGCGACTTATGCTGGAGGCGGAAAGTATGAGGAGAATCCAGAAAGACCTGGATTTTTTGAATTGGTTTATGATAAAGAATCACCTTGGTATTACAGAGATAGTTATACGGGACATTCTAGATCTGGCGGGCAAGAAGTTGTTAGATTAAACAACGAACCAATTTGGTGGTCAGGTTATGGTGGAGGTATGGTGGAGGGTAAAGAAAATATGGCCGACCAAACTTTTGACTTTCTTAAGAAAGCTTTATCTCAGGATGAAGAAGGATTTGAGTCCTTAAGAGGTCCACATGAATTTACAGACGGAGATTGGAAATATAGCTATAATCAAGATGGCGACATCGTAGACTTTTATGGATACGAAGAGATTTCTTACAAAAGAGAAAAAGTATTTTGGCACAGAGCGGTCGGGGGGATACTAAAGCATAAATAGAGCTTTTTCAATTCCTCGGAGCTGAATCCTGGATAATGTAACTATGACCCCGAATGATTCTTGACCGAGGTGGGGAGCAAAAAAAGACTTATAGTTTGATTCATTCCCATCTTCTTGGTATAATTTCTCCTCAGTTATGGTTGTTTACCATTATTCACAGATTGATAAATGGAACGAAATCGTTAGGGGTTCGTATAGATCTAGTGATCAGCCAGGTCTTGGTGCATGTAGAAGAATGGGTCACAGTGATCAGGAGGCTTGGGAAACTAGTGCTGTTTTTGCTTTGCTGGATCCAACTCCAAAAAGTTGGACACAAAATTCTTATTTTAAGGATATTTGGCAATGGCTTAAGTGGGATATAGGGGATTTATTATTGGAGATAGCTGTAGACCTAGAAACAGATAATGTTTTTGTTGTTGATAGGGGTCATGTGGAAGGGTTTTTGTATCAGGATAAAACAGATATTCCTGAAAGATTTTTACATTCAACAAGGAAATTAGCTGAAAGAAAAATGATGGAAAGCAGAATTTCATTAAAAGACTTTTTAGCAAAAGAAGAAGAGTTACAGTATGCACTACCAGAGGTAATTTTCCCACAGCATGTTCCGTTAGATAAGATTAGAATTTCAAATACGCAACCTTCTTTAGAAGAAAAAGCAAGAACATATCCCGAGGGATGGTTCAGAGACCTTAAGATAAGAGCTAAGCAATATGTACCCGAACTTTCGAGTTGGATTAATAATTATGAATGTAGAGAAGTGTCTTCACCTAGTAAAGAAAGAAGGTAATAATATTTACATCGTTATGAAATAGGTTCTAACATCGTCTATCCCTCTGAGCAAAAGTTGTCATACCTCAACAATTATTCTCGAAATATAGTATAGTATTAAGAAAGAAAGGAGGCGCAATATTTATGAACGGGACAATTAAAAAGAAAACAGACAGAGGATTCGGGTTTATTTCTCGCGAAGGAGAAGCTAAAGATCTTTTTTTTCATTCTAACGATTTAGTAGGTGTTACTTTTGATGAACTTCAGGAAGGAGCAAGCGTAACATTCGACATTGTAGATACTGAAAAAGGACAAGCTGCAAAAAATGTTAAGCTTGCCTAAGTAATTTACCTAATAAACATATAGCAATAGGCTCTAACGTTGTCTATCCTGTGGAATAATTTAGTCTCAAAATTACTTCTGATACACTTAAGACGTGAAAGATATTCTAAAAAATCCAGTGCATGTTTTTACTCGAGCTGCAACCGGTATATATAACCTCTTGACATATACCCCCGTAGGGTATATCATACTTCAATGAAGCCACATTATGCGGATGTAAAAGTAAAATCCCAAAAACGTCTAAATATCATAAAAGGACAATTGGATGGTCTTGGAAAAATGATAGGAAATGACGAATACTGTATAGACCTTCTTAATCAAAGCTTAGCAATTCAAAATTCTCTAAAGAGCCTCGACGCAGTTTTATTCGAAAGGCATCTCAAAACACACGTTTCACACCAGTTTAAAAACCAAGAGGAAAAAGCAGCCTCCGAATTAGTTGATTTATTTAAAAGAGTAAATAAATAACCTTTTATGCAAAAACAAACTTTCGAAATCTCCGGAATGCATTGTGCAAGCTGTAGCTCAATTATTTCAAAGAAGCTTAAAAAACTTCCGGGAATTGAATCCTGCGATGTTAATTTTGCGACAGAAAAAGCGAATATATCTTTTGATAGCAAGAAGATAGATGTGGACATAATGAATAATGAGATAAACAAGCTTGGTTATTCTCTTTCCTCAAGACATTCTTCTATGAATAATTCAATGTCGGGAATGGATCATTCAGAACACTTAGGACATAATCTATCAAAAGATGAAAAAGTTAAAGAACTTAATTTACTAAGAAGAAAAGTAAAATTTTCACTTCCTATTACATTTATGGTATTTTTTCTAATGATTTGGGATATTGTTAAAAATATTGCTCCCTCATTACCAGAATTTCCTATTCCTATGCAACTTTTTAATACTATCTTATTTATTTTAGCAAGCTTCATTTTATTTTGGGTGGGAAAACCTTACTTGGAAGCAGTACTAAGATTTATAAAATATAGAGTTGCCAATATGGATTCCCTAGTTGGAATTGGAACTTTAACTGCCTATCTTTATAGCTCTTTTGTATTCTTGTTTCCCCAACTTAGAGAATCCTTATCGTTACCGGAATATACATACTTTGATGTTGCCATTGTTGTTACAGGATTTATTACATTGGGAAAATATTTGGAAGCACGTTCAAAATTAAGAACAGGAGAGGCAATCGAAAAACTTTTAAACTTACAGGCTAAAACAGCATTAGTTAAAAGGGCAGGTAAAGAAATTGAAATACCTATATCAGAAGTTGTAGTTGGAGATATCTTAATTGTTAAGCCTGGTTCAAAAATTCCGGTTGATGGAATAATTATTGAGGGAGAAACATCAATTGACGAGTCCATGATTAGCGGAGAACCTCTTCCTAAGGATAAGAATAAAGGAGATTTTGTAATTGGTTCTACAATTAATAAACAAGGAAGTTTTACCTTTAGAGCTAATAAAGTCGGATCTGAAACAATGCTAGCGCAAATAGTACAACTTGTAGAGAATGCTCAGGGGTCAAAAGCTAACATACAAAATTTAGCAGATAAAATATCCTCTGTTTTTATACCGGTAGTTTTGGCTTTGTCAGTCATAACTTTTATAGTTTGGATTACGATTGGAACCTACTTTTTGGGATTCACCTCTGCCTTATCTTTCGCACTTTTATCTTTTGTTGGTATTTTAGTAATTGCTTGTCCTTGCGCGCTTGGACTTGCAACTCCAACAGCTATTATTGTTGGCGTTGGAAAAGGTGCGGAAAAAGGCATACTTATTAAAAATGCTGAAAGCCTTGAAAGGCTTCATACGATAAAAACCTTAGTATTTGATAAAACCGGAACAATTACAAATGGTAAACCAACAGTGACTGATGTTATTGTTTTAGACCCAGCATTTACAGAAAGCAAATTATTACAGATTGCTTCTAGTTTAGAGAAAAATTCACAACATCCCTTGGCTAATGCAGTTTCGGAAAAAGCAAAAGCCTTAAAAATAAATTTCTTAAAAGTGACTTCATTTAAAGAATATGAAGGTATAGGCGTTGAGGGAATAGTTGATAATAAATTTATTATTGTCCGAAAACCAAAACAAACCGATATAAATATTCCAAAACTTGAAATTCTTCAGTCTGAAGGGAAAACCGTAATTATTATTGAAAGCAATAAAAAGATAGTGGGGGCACTTGCTATAAGTGATACCATTAAAAATGGAGTAAAAGAAACAATAGAAAAACTACACAACTTAAACATTAAAACAATAATGTTAACAGGAGATAATAGAAAAGCAGCTGAAAACATAGCCAAGCAGTTAGGAATAGACGATGTAAGAGCAGAGGTTTTGCCAAAAGATAAATCGGATGTGATAAAAAAACTTCAAGAAAACGGAGATAAAATAGCAATGGTTGGAGACGGCATTAACGATGCTCCAGCGTTAACACAAGCAGATATAGGAATTGCTATGGCAACAGGAACAGATATTGCGATTGAGTCTTCAGACATAACGCTTTTAGGAGGAGACATTTTAAAAATTCCCTTTGCTTTTAAACTATCCAAATCAACGATCAGAACAATTAAGCAGAATTTATTCTGGGCATTTATCTACAATATTGTTGGAATCCCACTTGCAGCGGGTGTTTTATATCCTTTATTTGGGATATTTTTAAATCCAGTATTTGCAGGTATGGCTATGGCATTATCTTCTGTTTCTGTTGTAGGTAATTCGTTATTATTAAAGAAGATAAGAATTTAATATGAATCTATTAGTAATCTTTATAACTGGTTTAACGGTGGGAGGATTAACCTGTCTTGCTGTTCAAGGAGGCCTTCTTGCCTCTGTAATTGCGTCTCGGGAGGAGGAATTAACTAAAGACAGGAAATGGCACGCGATATATAGCACTGGTGCGTTTTTGGTGACTAAGTTAATTACCTATACAATATTGGGTTTTTTATTAGGCTCTTTTGGAGGAGCAATTAATATTGGAGGAAGGATACAAACTTTTATGCAACTTGCTGCCGGAGTATATATGGTAATTGTTGCATTGAACCTATTGAATATACATCCTATTTTTCGCTACGCAATTATTCAACCCCCAAGATTTTTAACCAAACTTATAAGAAATCAATCTAAATCTAAAGATTTATTTGCACCGGCTTTTTTGGGAGCTATGACAGTTTTTATTCCATGCGGAACCACAATTGCTATAGAAGCATTGGCTATAAGTAGCGCAAATGGAGTAAGCGGCGCATTGATAATGTTTGCCTTTATATTAGGAACAATACCTCTTTTTTTTGGAATTGGTTTCCTAACTTCGTTGCTTGGAGATGCGTTTAAAACAAAATTCTTCAGACTTGCAGCAGTTTTGGTAATGCTTCTTGGAGTAACCTCTATTAACGGAGCATTAATTGCCCTGGGGTCACCGATGTCTTTTAATTCAGTTGCTAAAACTTTTAATAACTTATTTACCCAAAAAACAAATGGTCCAAGAATGAGTGTTGCTACTAATCAAAATCCAGAAATAACGGTAACTTCTTCTGGATACTATCCTAATTTAATTAAGGTAAAGAAGGGCATACCAGTTACCATCACCTTAGTTGGAAAAGACGCATATAGCTGTGCTTCTGCTTTTAGAATCCCATCCTTGGGAATAGGAGTAAATTTAAAATCAGCAAACGATATTCAAAAAATTACATTCGTACCGCAAAAGACAGGAGAAATTTCTTTTAGCTGCTCCATGGGCATGTATACGGGAATTATTGAAGTTCTATGAAAAAAATACAATTAAATATTGAAGGGATGCATTGCTCAAGCTGCGCTATGAATATAGACTTTGATTTGGAAGACTTGAATGGTGTAAAAACTGCTAAAACAAGTTATGCTAAGCAAAAATGTGAAGTAGAATTTGATGAGAACAAGGTAACAATTGAAGAAGTTCTAGAGCAAGTTAATAAAACTGGTTATAATGCAGGATTGGTAAAATAGATTCTAAACTTGTCTAATCCACAGAGCACAAGTTGCCGTACAAATTATTCAATAAAATAAGGTATAATAATACTGTTATGGCAAAAAGAGATACAGGAGTTGGAAAGAAAAAAAAGTCCCGTTCTTATAAAACAAAAAAAAGACGAGAAGCAAAAAAACTAATGCTTTCTTTAAAGAAAAAAAGACGCAAGTAGTTCCACGTTATAAGTTATCAGATTTTCCTACAACCCTCTGTTTCATTTAAATGCACCAAATGATAAAATACAAGTCTAAATATGGTAAGAATGCCTAACATTGTAACCATAGGAGGAGGCACAGGCAGTTATACTGCTCTCTATGGTCTTAAAAAATACCCACTAAAGCTTACTGCAATTGTTAATATGGTAGACGATGGAGGTTCGAGTGGAAGATTACGAGACGAACTTGGCGTACTCCCGCCGGGTGACGTAAGGCAGTGCTTAGTTGCTTTAGCAGAATCGTCAAAATTATTGCGGGATATGTTTAATTACAGATTTGAAGACGGAGGATTAAAGGGGCATAGTTTTGGCAATATTTTTCTTTCAACGCTTGAAAAGCAAACCGGAAGCATGAAAAAAGCAATAGCAGAAGTTGGTAAAATATTAAATATTAAAGGCCATGTAGTTCCTATTACATTTACAAAAAAAACAAATTTATGTGTAGACCTTGAGGACGGTAAAACCATTGTAGGAGAAACTCATATTGATGAAGTTGAGGCTAAAGAACACAGAGCCCCAATTAAAAAGGTTTATTTAAAACCAAAAGCAGAACTAAATGCAGACGCAAAAATAGCTCTTGAAAAAGCAGATTTTATTTTAATAGGGCCAGGAGATTTATTTACAAGCGTATTGCCAAACATTCTAGTAACCGGCGTTACAGAGATAATTAAACACTCTAAAGCTAAAAAGATTTTCGTTGTTAATATAATGACAAAATATGGACATACGACTGGCTATGGAGCAAAAAAACACGTTGAAGAAATAGAAAAATATTTAGGTAAAAACGTAATTGATTATGTATTGGTAAATTCAAAAAAACCAAAAAAAATTACCCATTCATGGTACGAAGAATTCGAAGAGCATCCGGTCGAAGATGACTTGGAGGATAATAGATATAAAGTTATTCGGAAAGACTTGTTGAAAGATTTTATTATTGTACAAAACCCAGTTGATGCAAGAAGAAGAAGTATTATAAGACACCACCCCAAAAAATTGGCTAAAGAGATTGTAAATATAATTGAAAATTTCTCCCTTTAAGCTATCATTAAAGAGTGATAGATAAATTATTTAAACCACTCGATGATTTTTTAAATTTTGTCACAATGTACAGGCTAATGCTGTATTACTTGATAATTTTATGGTTCTTAGCCTTAGCTTTAAGTTTTTTAAACCTATTACCATTTACACCCGTTGCATTAATTTTTAGTACAGTATTAATACTACTTACTTGTTATATATCAAATATATTTTTTGAAAAAGTTTTCAGGGCCATAACAAATTTTGAATCCACTTACATTTCAGCTCTAATTTTAACTTTAATCATAACCCCCTCAATTAATGCGCAAAATATTCAGTTTGCTATAGCAGCAGGAATCATATCAATGGCATCCAAGTATATTCTTGCACTTAATAAAAAACATATTTTCAATCCTGCCGCAATTGGGGTTTTGATTCCCTCTTTGTTTTCTTTTGGTGGTGCTAGCTGGTGGGCTGGCGCACCTTTAATGAATATTGCAGTTCTTTTGGGGGGAGTATTAATAGTTAGAAAAATACAAAGATTTGATTTAGTATTAAGCTTCTTATTATTCCATGCGCTAACAATTATTTTTCTTTCAGTAGTTAATCCAATGGATATTGCTAGCCTTTTAATGACGTCATTTGCTACCTCATCAATTTTATTTTTTGCTTCTGTTATGCTTACCGAGCCATCAACTACACCCCCTGCAAGAAAATTTCGTGTTTTCTACGCGGGAGTAATAGGTATGCTTTCCTTTTTCCAGACCTTTGAACTTGCACTTATTGTTGGAAACATTTTTTCATATATTTTCAGCCACAAAGAAAAACTTATGCTAAAACTCAAGGAAAGAATAAAGCTAACAAATGATACCTACGAATTCGTGTTTTCAAAAGAACAAGGTTTTCTTTATGAGCCTGGCCAGTATTTGGAATGGACAATAGAAACTAAAAAAATAGACAGACGGGGTAACAGAAGGTTTTTTACGATAGCATCATCTCCTACAGAAAAAGACTTAAAAATAGGGATCAAAGTTTATGATAGACCAAGCAGCTTTAAAAATACCTTAATGAGCCTTAAGCTTGGGGATAAAGCGCTTGCTGGAAATCTTGCAGGAGATTTCGTTCTTCCAAAAGAAACAAAAAGTCTAATTTTTGTAGCAGGAGGAATAGGTATAACACCCTTTAGAAGTATGATTAAATACCTTCTTGATAAAAACATTAAACGTCAAATAGTCCTTTATTATTCAAACAAGAATGAAGATGAGATAGTTTATAAGGATATATTTGATGAAGCGGAAAGGAAATTGAATATTAAAACTGTTTACAATCTAACAGACATAAATAACATAGGTGCTCAATGGAGGGGATATAAAGGAAGATTAAATGAAGAAATTATAAAAAAAGAATCCCCCGAATATAAAAATTCAATTTTTTATCTTTCTGGGCCACATGCAATGGTTGTGGGATTTGAAGACACCTTATTAAAAATGGGAGTAAATTCATCACAGGTTAAAAAGGACTTTTTTCCTGGTTATGTTTAGTTGACAAGCCATTTTGTTTATGAAACTATTGAGCTAATGAGTCCGTAATTAAAACTTCCTCGTATCTCAAAGAAAGATGTAGCCACAAGCGTAGCTACAGCATTCGGAGCGGGAATCATTATATTCGGAGCAAGAACACTAGCTGAACAATTGACCAAAGAACAAATTAAAAAACAAGAAGAATTAGAAGATCAGAAAAAATCTACAGATGAAAATAATGATAATTACTTAAGCGGAGAAGCGTCTCAAATGATTCAAGAGAAATTAATATATGCACACTAGTTCTTTTTATATTCCTCTTTAACTTCTTTCCCAAATTTTTCTAAAAGTTTTTTAACCTTAGGAGCAATCACAAAAGAACAATAAGGATAACTCTGATTATTGTCATAATAATTTTGGTGATAATCTTCTGCTTTATAAAATTTTTCAAAGGGTTTAATTTCTGTAACAATTTTATCTTTATAACTTCTTTGGTGTATTAAAAACGATTTTTCTGCTATCTCTTTCTGTTTGTTAGAATGAAAAAAAATGGCAGATCTGTATTGGGTTCCGATATCATTTCCTTGCATGTTTAAAGTAGTAGGATCGTGTGTTGCCCAAAAAACCTCAAGAAGTTTTCCATAAGGTATTATTTTAGCATCAAAAGATATTTGTACGGCTTCGGCATGACCAGTATTTCCCTCAGATACAGCAGAGTAATTAGGGTTATCCATTTCTCCACCGCTATAGCCTGACTCAACTCTTTCTACCCCTTTTAGCCTCTTAAAAATGGCCTCTGTGCACCAAAAACAACCCCCTGCAAACGTTGCGATTTCCATAAATTATATTATATAGCACAAACATGCCCTTTTTAATACAAAAACCACAAATACTTACAGGATATTGCATTCTTAAAAAAAGATATGTTTAATTAGTCTATGGTAGCAATCCTGCTCAATTGGGTAGTGAGCGCAATGGTCATATTTAGCGTGGCCTATATCCTACCGGGCGTACACGTTGCCAATTTTACATCAGCAATTGTTTTAGCTTTAGTGTTAGGTATAATAAATGCCATTCTCAAACCCATTCTACTTATTCTTACTCTTCCTATAACTATTCTTACATTAGGCCTTTTTGCACTTGTTTTAAATGCATTGCTAATTTTACTTGCAGCAAGTGTTGTTCCCGGTTTTTCGGTGGACGGATTTATTTGGGCACTTGTTTTTGGATTAGTTCTTTCAATTGCAAACACAGTAGTTAACAATTTTTTACCAAAATAATTCAGAAAGGAGGTGAAATAAATGAATTACATGAAAACGTTAAATCAACTTAGCTGGTGGTTACTTGTAATCGGAGGCTTAAACTGGGGATTAGTCGGCTTAAATGCAAGCTGGAATGTTGTACATATGCTTTTAGGAACATGGTCAACAGTTGAAATGTTAGTCTATGTACTAGTTGGATTGTCTGCCTTATATCAAGCAGCTCTTCAATTGGGCTTAATGAAGAAATAATTTAAAGCGGTGAAGTTTTATAACTTCCAATCCTGCCTAAATTATCAATCATCCCTTCTTTTTTAAGAAGTCCTTTTTGTGCCCCAACTTGCTGTATTACAAAAGACGCGTCTAATGAGCCCCATACAAGTGCTTCTTGAATATTTTTATTCTCTAAAATAGCCGCAATAAATCCTGCATTAAAAGCATCGCCCGCACCAGTTTTTTCAACAACATCAACTTTTATGGCTTCTAGTTGAAAATATTTACTATACTCATCCATTGCAAAAGAACCCTTTTCAGAATCTGTAATTATGATATTTTTCGCACCTAAACTTTTTAATCCAAAAAGAATTTTTTTAATTTCTTTTTTCTCATCTGACAGACCCGAATCTTTTCCATAAAGCAAACTTTCAGCCTCTTCTTTGTTAACGAATAAATAATCAGACATCTCAATCAAGTCCATTACCAATTTACCCCTATCTTCAATTTGTAAAGTACCGGGATTAAAAGCTAATTTTATTTCCTTATTTTTTATAAGTTTTAAAGCCTGTTCATATGGACTTTTCCATTCTTCTCCCAAACTTGTCAAATAAATAAACGGGGCAGTAGTATGTAAAAAATTAAATGAATGAGTTCTTTCTACGTGTTCGCTTAATATCGTTCTTTCACTTTTATAATTTATGCAAACAGAAAATGATGTAGGTTTATTTTCATCCTGTTTTAAAAAATTAGTATTTAAATTCTCCTTCTCTAAAGTTTTTATTAAGAAGTTTGAAAATTCATCGGTACCAATTTCCGCACACAAGCCAACATTTTTTCCTAACTTTGTTAATCCAACAGCTGTGTTTGCTGCATTTCCTCCTATATCCTTTTTATAATCTTTAACATTAATTTTTTGGCCAAAATCTAAAAGAAGGTGTTCTTTAGAACTGTCTAGATTAAAATGGGGATCATCGTCGGGTATGTTTAAAAAGATATCAATTTTAGCATCACCAATACACAAGATATCGAGCATAATTTAATGTTACAGTAAATATAAGTTGGCTTCAACAATTTGGTATAATATTATTAATGGAAGCAGCAGAGCAGTCATCAACAAATAGAGAGGTAGCTCAAGAAACTGCTTTCGTTTATATCCCCAAAGGTGTTCTTTATTACACATCTCTTAATAATCTTCGAATGGTACCAAATCGCGCTGAGCATAAAGCTCATTCAGAAGGAGCAAATTTTCATCACATAGAACTTGATCAAAATGGTAGATTCCTAACATTAAAAGAAACAGACCCCAATAATCCAGACGAAAAGAATAGAGTGACAATTAAAGGAAGAGGATTATACGTTAAAGTTCAGTTAGGTGAAGAGTCATTTTGGGTGCCCTATAATAAACCTCCCAAAAAGAGTAGAAAACCTAATTACAGGTTCACTTAATTTAATTCTCAGGCGTAGCTTTACAACTTAGAGTTCAAGGTTTATTATAAGTTCTGTATGAATAAAATTCTTACACTCTTAACAAGAAATCTCAAAGAACAAACGGCTTTTGCGCACTGCGATATTCCTTGTGGAATTTATGATCCACATAATGCTCAAATGGCAGCACATACAATCATAAGAATGACTCAGTTTTTAAAAGATATAAAAAGAGAAGATGAAACTAAAGCAGAGCATGATATTGCAAGGGTAACTCATGTAAAAGAAAAACACGCAAACATCTTGGAAGAGGAATTGGATACTTTACAAAATGATTATTTTAAGGAGGAGCATTTTAAAGAATATCCGCAACTAGAGCTGCTATTTAAAGACGCATTAAAGTTTTCCTCTAAGGCAAGACAAGGCATCGATATGGAGGCAGCGCAAAACACGTTAGAAAAAGTTTTAGAAATTTCAGAGATATTTTTTAAAACAAAAAATGTTACCCTAGTTAGGGTTAAATCAGTTTATCCTACAGAAGGCGAAATCGTAACCTACAAATAATGCTCTTTCTTTCCAAATTTAAAATAATAGGCCATTCAATGGAGCCTATGTTGAAGGAGGGCGATATTGTATTGGCAAGCTTTGTGCCTTATTTATTTCATAAGCCAAATATAGGTGATATTATAGTGTTCAAGATTAAAGATAAGTTTTTTATTAAAAGAATTAAAGAAATAAAAGATAATAAATATATTGTTAAAGGGGATAATAAGAAAGATAGTTTAGATAGTAAACAATTTGGGAGTATTGTGCAAAATCAAATTATTGCTGAAGTTATTTATAAAATATAATGGAGAATTTATTAATAATAGGAGTAATTTTATTTCTTCTTCTAATTCTTTCTTTTGTTTGGCCACCGGATAGTCCTTGGGCTCCATGGTGGAGAACATCAAAATCAACCGCAATAAGAATCTGCAAACTCGCAAATATTAAAAAAGACGATTTAATCTATGATTTAGGGTCTGGAGATGGCACCGCATTAATTGTTGCAGCAAAAGATTTTGGCGCAAAAGGAGTTGGAATAGAAATAGAACCAACTAGAGCTTTAATTTCAAGATTTCTTATAAAGAAAAATAATCTTGAAGACAAAATTAAAATAAAAAGACAGAATTTTTTTACCGTTAATCTTTCCAACGCCGATGTAGTTTTTTTGTATTTAGTTCCTAAAACACTGGAAAAATTAATACCTAAGTTTAAAAAAGAATTAAAAAAGGGAACAAGAGTAATAAGTTATAAATATAAGATGAATCTTAAATTGATTAATAAAGACGAAGATATATTTCTTTATATTATTTGAATTTTAGAATAAGCCATCGAATTTTGTCTGCAATTTTAAAAACAGAATAAAGAAATGGATTTATAACTAAATCGTAACTTCCCACAAATTCAACGAGTCTTGCTCCATACCCCTGCTTAAATTTATGAAATCCAAACCATGGATCATTTGGATCCGGATTTTCTCCTAAAGAACCCCACATATCAAATTTTTTTAAACCAAGATTTTTTCCAAATTTAATTGTTTCCCACATTATTAAGTTGGAAGCCATTGTTTCTTTGTATTTTGTGCTTGATGCACCATATGGGTAATACAGCGTGTCACCTAAAACAAAAAGTATCCAGGCTACAATTGTTTCCCCATTAAAATCTGCTTTTAATAAATGGGCTGATAATTCATCTTTATTAGATTTTTGAAACTTTAATGTTTCCCACATCAGTTTGTGATATTTTTCTGTGTGTGCGTAAAATTTTTGTCTTTTTGTAGTTTCTTTTGAAAGTTTTAAATATTCACTAAACGCCTTGTCAGAATTATCCTCTGTAACTTTTACTCCTTTCTTTTCTGCAAGCCTAATATTATATCTAGTTTTCTGACTCATGTTCTTTAATAATTCCTCCTCACTTTTAGTTAAATCAAGAATAAAAGTATATTTTGTAAAAAGCGGGTGAGCAGCTTTTTTTAATCCCAAATTAAGCAATTTTTGCTCTATGGTTTGACTGTTTTCAACATTTGGCTCAAGTTGTATATAAATAGATTTCTCAAGTCTGCCAATTTTTTTAAGCTCATCGATCATTTTTTTTACAGGAAGTTGCCCTTTTGGAAAATATCCGATTGTGCGCCCTGTTAAAGGAACCGGGTGAATAGTAACAATAAAATCATTTTGTTCCACGACTTTTATACCCGTTTTTATTCTAAATTTCGCCCATTTTTTAGATTGTAGAGGATGAGTACTCATAAATATTCAGGAACATCATTGTCACGAGATAAATTTCTTTCAAAACTATTATCGGGTAATTCTAATATAAATCTCGAAACAATATTAGACGTTTTTTGTCCAAAGAAAAGTCTTTTTCTTGCGAATGAAAGAAAAAGTCTGTCTTTAGCTCTTGTCATTCCAACATAGCAAAGTCTTCTTTCCTCTTCAAGTTCTGCCTTTTCCATTAGACTGCGAGAGTGCGGGAAAAGCCCCTCCTCCATCCCTACCATAAATACGACAGGAAACTCCAGGCCTTTTGCTGCATGTAAAGTCATAAGGTTGACTGCGTTTTTTTTACCTACCTCATCCTTAACATGATCTGGCATATATTCCTGTTCTACTAAAGAAACATTTTCCAAAAAATTATCTAAATTAGGAAAAGTTAAGGCAACAGAGCGAAGTTCTTTTATGTTTTCAAGTCTTGCTCTGTCATCCTCATCCTTCTCGTCGTAAACAGAAAGATACTCGGTAGCACGTAATACCAAATCCATTAATTTTAATGTTTCTCCCTCTTGCAAATGTGTGTCAGATAAATTGCTTTGAAATTCTAAAAACTTGTCAAATCTTTTTTTTCCAAGTTTTTCAATTCGCTTTATAGAAATTCTATCTTTAGGATTTGCAAGAATCTTTATATAAGCTAGAACATCTTTTATTTCTTTTCTTTCATAAAATCTTGTCCCTCCGATTAAAATATAAGGAATGCCTCTATGTATAAAAACCTCCTCAATGCTTCTTGATTGAGCATTGGTTCTATAAAGTACGGCAAAATCGGAATATTTTAAATGTGTGTTCTGGTACTTAATTTTTTCCATTTGCTCTATTATAAATTCTGCTTCCTTCTGTTCATTAATTGCTTCGTATACAAATAAGTCCTCTCCTTTTTCATTTTCGGTCCAAAGAGACAATACAGGATGAGTATTGTTTTTAGAAATTACACTTGATGCCGCATCTAAAATATTTTGAGTAGATCTATAATTTTGAGATAACGAAAAAGTTTTAACATTTTCAAAATCATCTTTAAACTTCGAAAGATTTTGAAAATCAGCACCCCTAAAACTATAGATGCTTTGAGAAAAATCTCCGACTACGCAAACATTTTTCCACTTTTCCGCAAGCATCTTAGTTAAAAGATATTGAGAATGGTTGGTATCCTGATATTCATCGACCATAATATATCGGAATTTATCTTGGTATTTCTCAAGAACTCGTGGCTCTTTTCTAAAAAGCTCTACGGTTTTAAGAATTAAGTCGTCAAAATCAAGCGCACCATTTTCTTTCAACAGTTTTTGATAAATTACATAAACACGTGCGGCTACTTCTTGGTAATGACCCCTGGCATACGTAGGATAATCTTTGTCATCGATTAATTCATTTTTTGCTTGTGATATTAATGACAAAATGCTTGCTGGTTTATATTCTTTAGTAGATAATCCTAAAAGATTGAATGCTTCTTTTATTGCATCCTTTTGGTCTTCAGTATCATAGATTATAAAATTCTTTGGAATTCCGATAATTTCTCCATCAATTCTAAGAATCTTGGCGCATAATGCGTGAAAAGTTGCAATTGTTGGAATTTCACTGTAACTAACACCCCCACTTTTTAAAATCTCTTGAACTCTTTCTTTCATTTCATTAGCTGCTTTGTTTGTAAAAGTAACCATCAAAATATTAAATGGAGATACTTCATTTGCAATTAAATTCACTACTTTAAAGGTCAAGACGCGTGTTTTTCCGGAGCCTGCTCCAGCCAAAATTATTATTGGACCATTAAGTTGTTCTACGGCAGCAACTTGCTCTTTATTGAGTTCCTTGAGAAAGTCTTTATTCATACCGTATAATAATACCATCGCGTAGTAGGCGACTCAAGCCAAAGTATGTTTTACATTGTAGCCAATTTTAAGTCATACAAAACACAAGTGGACGCAGAAAACTGGCTAGAGAAATTCAAGAGCCTTAAAATTGAAGAAGACAAGAAAGTAATTGTCTGTCCTCCATTTACACTACTCCCTTTGTTTAAAAGTTTTATAAAAGAAAACTCACTTCAACTTTTACTTGGATCACAGAATATTTCCCCTTTTGATGAAGGGCCATATACAGGAGAAGAAAATGCCAAGCAGATAAAAGAATTCGCGGATTATGTATTAATTGGACATAGTGAAAGAAGAGTAAATTTTAAGGAAGACGATAATGTACTTGATAAAAAATGTGAGGTTGCGTTAAAAAATGGGCTTGTGCCAATTTTCTTAGTTCAATCAGAAAAAGATAATATTCCAAAAGGAGTTGAAATAATAGCTTATGAACCCGTTTTTGCCATAGGCAGCGGAATACCCGATACCCCCGACAATGCTTCTGCGATCGCAAGTGTCATAAAGAAAAAAGGTGATTATAGGGTTCTTTATGGCGGAAGCGTAAATTCGGAGAATGTAAAAGAATTTAGTAGGGTAGATAATATAAGTGGAGTTTTAGTTGGGGGAGCAAGTCTTGAAGCAGATGAATTTATTAAAGTTATTAAAAATGCTTAAAAAAAATCCCCGCTTTATTGTTTTGGGAATACTAGTTATATTTGCAGCAATATTTGTTATAGCAAAAACTGCTAATTTTTATCCTTTCCTATTTAATCTTCTTTTTAATAAGGACATAAATCTTAAACAAGTTAATCCTCATAAATTAAACATACTTATTTTAGGAGTAGGAGGCGGAAACCACGAAGGTCCCAACCTAACAGACACAATAATGCTTGCCAGTATTGATGAGGAGAAAAATAAACTTACTTTAACATCACTGCCTCGAGATCTATGGATTCCAGAGCTTTCGGGGAGTAATAAAAAAATCAATACGGCTTATTCTTACGGGGAATTAAAAAGAAAAGGTGGAGGTTTAAAGCTTACAGAGGCAGTTGTAAGAAAAGTTACCGGACAAAATATAGATTATGGAATAAAAATTGATTTCTCGGGATTTGTTGCTGCAGTAGATATTATTGGGGGTTTAGATATAAATGTGGAAAATACTTTGGATGATTATGCTTATCCATTAAGCGGTAAGGAAGATGATACTTGCGGAAATAGCGATGAAAATATCAAAGAATTTATAGCAACAGGTCCGGCAGAACTTGAAATACAAGAAAAGTTTTCTTGTAGATATACACGTCTTCATTTCGATAAAGGGCCAACTCATATGGATGGCGAAACTGCCTTAAAATTTGTGCGTTCAAGACACGCTTTAGGACTTGAGGGAAGTGATTTTGCACGAAGCAGAAGACAGCAACAAATAATCTCTGCTTTTAAGAATAAAGTTTTTTCGGCCGAAACCTTAGTCAATCCGGTTAAGCTAATTAATTTATATAACACGATTAAATCTAGTATTGATACTGATATTAAATATGAAGAATTAGATGATTTTGTAAAACTTGCCCAAAAAATGAGCAAATCAAAAGTTGAAAGCGTTGTAATAGATTATGGAGATGAATCAAGTCAAAGAGACGGATTACTTTTGGAAGCACCTATTTCAGAAGAGTATAATTACTTATCAGTTCTAGTTCCAAGGGTGGGAAATGGTAATTTTTCTGAAATTTCTAAATATATTGCTTGCGAAATAGAGCAGGGAAATTGCAGGGTTACTCCAACACCTAAAAACTGATTTTATAAAGCTTAGTTTCGTTATAGCTAAAAACCAATCTCCCTAGATTTTTAAACTTGTCATCTTTTAAGTCCGGATATTTCTCTTTTTCAAGCGATGAAATAAAAACATAATCAATTTTATATTTCTTTAATAATTCTTTCGTGAGGGCTAAATTATTTGTAGTATATAAAGTTTGAACGTCATCTATTCTTGGTGAAACAACATCATATGTTCCTCTCCAAAGCCACTCGTGTACCGGCCATCCCGCAACAGTTGGAAGTCCTGTATTTGAGGAAATTCTTGCATAATTAGTATATGAATCTCCGTTTGCCTCCAATATAACCGGCTGGCCTTTAATATTGGAATTTATCCATTTTATTGCTGCGTAATCGCCTGGATAGAGGCTTTTTAAATATGTAAGCCCGTCAAGTCCTTTATAAATTTTTAGGTCTGCATAAAAAGAATTAATAGCAAAAATACTGTAAGTGAGTATCATATAAACCAGAATAAATGTTGGGATAAAAAATAAGGTAATATTTCTTTTTGATTTAAGACTGGTTAATATTCTAAAAATTATATAACCACAGGATGCGGAAAGCATTATAAATGCTTCATATGAAAGCTTAAACATTGTATTTGCTCTATAGTGGGCAGGATAAATGTCCTTAAGATAAATAAACTCCGGTACTATTAAAAGCATGGTTGAGACAGTTATTAATAAACCAACAAACTTATCTGGTGCTGTTATATTTTTTTGTCTTGTTTTTAAAAAAACAATAAATGAAATTACAAAAAAGTAGAAAAATCCATATAAAATAAAAAGTTGCCAAATCGGTGATCTCTGACAGTGATTTGCTTCAAAAAGAAACGGGCCAAGCTTAGTCAATGATGTTAAAAATTCGGGTGCACATATTACTCCGATTCCGGATGCAAAAGGTTTAAAATGTAGACTAAATGGTAAAGAAAATATAAAAAATCCTATAAAAATTATTGCAATATTAACAATAAAATCCTTAAGTTTCTTCTCTTTTCTTGCAAGTAATGTTAAAACTAAAATTGTAAGTATTAGATATATTAAGCCGTCCCATGCATTGGTCATATACATTATTGCAAGTAAAAAACTTATTAAGCCCGTAAATAAAAGTCTAACTTTATTGTGGCTTTTAAAACCTATAAACATCGAAAACAATATCGCAATTGTTAAAAGTACAAATGGTATATCTAGCACATGCCCATGTAAATCAGACACTACAAAAGAGTACATTGGAAACTCATGAATTGTATATTCGATAAACCTAGTGGCATTTGGATACCAATAATCGTTAGGAAAATTAACGGGTTGAAACGGCAAAGTCCAAAAAGGAACAGGCTTATCAAGTGGCATATACGCCTTAAAAAATGTGTAAATTGTCGTTAAATTACCTCCGAATGTAACAAGAGCAGCAGATAATAATCCTGCAAAAACTGTCTTAGCATCAGATTTAAATTGCTCGAATAAATTCATAACAAGCGAGAAAACTATTAGAAAGGTTAAAGAGAATAAGCTTGCAAGCATAAGGTTATAGCCGATTGATGAGGGAATAAATGATGCCCTAATTATTACGGCAGTTACTAAATGCCCAAAATAGTAGTAATTAATTGGAAACGGAGGATACCACATATCAAGAGGAGGGAAATAAGTACTTCGTAGAATTGAATTAACGAATCCAAAATCCATAAATTTTTCAAGCCCACTTATATCCGGTAAGTTTCCTCTGACAAAAGTCCAAAACAGAAGCCCAATTGCAAACAATAATTCCTCAAAAATAATTAATTTGATGTTTTGTTTTAAGATTTTTACTAAATTTATTTTTTTTGCAATATAAATATTAAGCATCAAAAACCCAAAGCATACCAAAAGAATTTCAGCAAAAGAGAAGGGCAATATTTTTAACCACGAAATAATAAATACAGCATAAGAAATAAAAGCGATCCCAATGATTTTTGAAAAAATATATCCTTTATCTTTAAAATTGCTAAAAATAAAAAAAGTTAGAGGTAAAAAAATAACTCCAGTAAGAAAAAGTACGACCCACCACTTTAGTATTTCAAACATTTCCATTATTAGATTATATTAAATTAACTATGGCTTTGTATTAAATATAGAATGGAATTTAAAAACATAGTCTCCCATTTTGTTGACGTATAATCCATTTGGAAATTTTTGATATAAAATATTTAATTGCTCTTCGTTGGGGTAGTGAAGCAAAACTATACTGTTTTTGTCTACTTTAGGAAGAATAGTGTCAAAATAGTTACTTTCTATAGGAAGTAAATTTTTTGTTCTGAACAAAAGCTCCTTGCCAAGGTGATAAGCGGGATAAGACGATACAAATATTTTTGTGTTAAAATTTGCGTTACTTTTTATGTAGTTTTCAATGTAAACACTGTCCGTGAGTATACTAATATTTTTATCTTTATTTATCATTCTTTCTGTAGAGCCCAAATTATATATGGCATAAATAATAAAAACCCCTAAAATTATGTGATTATGGTTTTTAACTTTAGGAATATATTGTATTGCAGTAGCAATTATTATTGCGATAAAGGGAAACGAAATATAAATTCTATGAAATGCTCCCACAGGCACTGTTAGTACCATTCCCATAATAAAGCTGACAATTAGTATAAAAATAGGATATAAGAAAAAAGTGTTCTTCAATGATTTTAATATTCCAATAAACGTACCAATTACGATTAGCAAAAATGTCATACTGTTAAAAAGAGCCTGATGTCCAAAATAATATTCGTTAACTCCGCCAATGTCATCTAAAAATAGTGAAAGAAAATTAAATTTAACTTGGTTTAATATGATTGAAATAAAGCTTACCCCATTGCTAACTTGTTGTTGAACGTCACTGGAGTTAAAAATTGTTACTTGGTCAATTCTTTGTATAAAAAAATTATCAACTCTTATGGCATGTAATATTAATGGAGAAAGTAAAATTAAAAAAATAGTAGTAGAAACAACAAATAGCTTGATAAATTTTAATGTCCTATTTCTAATCGACTCTAGTATTATAAATAATAATAATAATGGGAATGCTATATATGAAGATGCATATGTCATGTAGCATAGAAAAAGAAAGATGCCACATAATATAGCGTATTTAATTTTTGATCTTTTAATAATAAGCAGGAAATAATAATAAGAAGCTATGAAAAATGCAGTACTACTGATGAAGTGAAGTCCCAGACTAGATAAATATAAATTAGGAGCAAGGAAAATGTAAATTAATGGTAGCAAAACTTGCATTTTTCTTTCACTAAAATATTCCTTACCAATTAAATATAAATAAACTAAGCTTAATAATTGGTATGGCCAAGTTGAAATACGTATGCTTTCAATACTCGGTTTAAGAAATTCAATAAATAACTTTTGAATTGCAAAATATAGAACAGGAAACTGGGCAACCCAATCACCTTTACCCGGTACAACCGAAAACCAGTCGATCTGATTAATTGGCGGTAACGAAAATGAAATAAAAGCTGTAATAAATTCATCTTCTTGATAATGAAATTTATATGTAGAAAAAAAATACAAGAGAGAAAGATATAAAATAGATACAAAAAACAAAAAGAACTGTTCTTTATATTTAAAAATGTAATCTTTTATGCTTTTCAATCTCATCTGCACGATTTCTTTATGTCATATATTGCATAGCTTTTATCATCACTACTGTATAGAAGTTTTAAGTTATTTTTAAATAAATCGTAGTTTATTGGGAAATCATATTTATTTAGCACATTAGTTTCTAAAAAGTCTAATTTATAATTTCTAGACTCTGTGCAAAAATCATTTAAAATTTTCGAGTTAAGCATCTCTTTTCTTATAATATCCCTTGAATTAGTATCATATCCCTGACTCCATGCAAAATAAGGCCACCCTAAAAATATTTTTCTTCCAGCAATGTTTGCTTTGTCCATAAAATAATCCGTATTCAAAAAAATAGAATTTTTTGGAGTGTTCTTTACTATCCATTCGATGTCTTTATCTTTTTTATAATCCGCCAAAGCAATTTTCCCATCGTTTAAAATTGGGAAAAAATCAATAATCCCGGAGAGCGTTAAAAAGAAAATTAAAACCATCACGAAGGGTTTTAAAATATTTCTTTTATTCCATAAATACACCAAAAAATATGAAGAAAACATTACGCCAATTATCATAAAATAATTAAAAAATTTATGATTTGCTGAAATTTCCGGAGAGAACTGGATTAGGTTGCCTATAATAAACAAAACAAAAAAAGACAAAAATACTTTCCTTTGAAATTTTGTAGCAATTATTAAGGAGATTAAAATTAATATCGTGTGTAAACCCAAGTTTTGAAACCAATAACTTAGAAAGCTTTGGATATTCAATTTTTCAACAAGATATCCAAAATGTGTAGTTATGCTAAAAACAGACGGAACTTTATTAATATAAAAATAAGAGGGAAGTGCAAAAATTAAAGCCGTTGAAAGTGTAATAAAAATATAAATTCTTTGTTTTTTTAAGAATAGAAAAAGGCAAAACAAAATAACGATAGTCATTAAAAACACCGCCATATTAAGAAAAAAAGAAATTCCAAAAATTATGCCAATTAATACTGCTTTTAACAAGTTTTCCTTCCGTTTTCCATCTTTTAAATTTAAAAATAAATAGATGATAAAAAGAGAAAGCCCATAAGATATTGCAAGATGTCTTTGATTTGTATAAATATTTAAATTCCAAAAAGCAGATACTGTACTGGTGTGATCATAAGGGCCAAAAGAAGGAAATGTTTGATTTGTTAATACCTCATTAAAACTATTAATCGAGAGAGGGTGCTTTGAAAAAAAATTTAAAAAACTCAAAGAGCCATTAAATAGAAATAATATTACACTCAAAATTCCAACTGCAGCAGATTTGAAAATTTTTTTTGCGAAAACATAAATCATGATAATTAGAAAAGAAAATCCAAATATCGAAGGAACGTTTAAGGCAAAATCTATTCTTAGTCCCGCTTTCTCAAGAACCCCGGTTAGGGCATAAAAAAGAAAATGATATTTTATAGGAGCGTCGGAAAATAAAGGGTATTGTGGCGGAAAGTTATCTCCCAAGGAAAAGCTTCGTATAAGCGGAATATGACTTCCAAAATCACTCCATGCTTTTCCGGCAATTAGCATATCGCTATCCTTATAGGAAAAAGTTGAAAACATTAGCCACGAGGAAAAAATCAAAGAAAATAGAATAATTAGAATTCCAAATATGTATTTTTTTAAAAACTCTATCCATTTATTCATCTTTTAAAACAATATCTGCAACTTTCTGTCCTAGCTCAACCGCATAATTTGTTCCTCTATCCCACGGATAAACCTGTTCTATATTTGCAAGATAAACACCATTTAGTGGAGTTTTAAAAGAGGGTAAAATCTTTGAATAGTTGGTAGGGATAATAGGTTGTGCAAATGGTGCTTTAAAAAGTTCCATTCCTATAATATTTTTTTTGTATTCGGGATTAATTTTTCTTAAATAATCATCAAATCTTGCAAGCATTTCTTCTTTAGAAAAAGAGAAGTATTCGCTAGTTTGTTCTTTATAATTCCCTAAATATAAAAGGTGTTCATTGTGATAGTTTTTTTTATCCATAAAATTTGTATGCTCAACAATTGCCATAACAGGAGAACTTTTATCACAAACACTAAGCCAATAAGTCCCGTCTTTGAAGAAAACGTCTTTCATTCTAAGAACTAAATTAGTCGCGCCCAGTCCTTTAAGCTTGCCCAGACTATTTTTATATTCTTCCGGAAGTTCAGGAGCAATTTTAAGAAATAGAAAAGAAGGTGCAGTTACTATTACGGCATCGTATTTTTCGGTTTGCAATTTTTCTCCAATTTTAAATTTTATTTGTGGTTGCCCGGTTGATGTAAGTTCTACAATTTCGGTATTGAAATAGAAAATTCCTTCCTTTTGTTTTATTTTTTCAACAAGGTAGTTTGCAAAATTTAAAAATCCACCTTTAGGATATGCAAGTGAAGGAGTGCGTTTTTTGATTCTAGCCCAAAACCATGCAAGTGAAATATTGTCTATAAAATCTCCAAATTTGTTTACAAACAACGGCTCCCATATAAGAGAGTAAGATTTTTTTCCCATAAGCTTTGGTAAAATTTCCGACGCCTTGTATTTTTCAAGACTCTTCCAAAATGGATAGATCTTAAAGAATGCAATTACCGCACTCATTCTTAATCTTTCTAAAAAAGAAAGAAGTGGAAAATTTAAAACCAGCATTGGAGAATCAAGTTGAAAAATTTTTTCTTTAATATAGACTGAAGTTTTGGGTCGTTTAACAATAACCTCGTAATTAATTTCTTTAGCTAATTCTAAAATACTTCGGTCGTTTGTAAACCAATGGTGATAGTGTTTTTCCAATGACCAGTTCCAATCCTTTTCCTTATAGCCTATTGCAAGTCCTCCCGGATTTGAGTCCTTTTCGAAGACTGTAACCTTATGATTTCTTTTTACTAATTCGTAAGCTGCAGAAAGTCCCGTGAATCCAGCTCCTATTATTGCGATTTTCATATTATCTAAATTGCTCCCCGGGTCAGAAGGAAGATCAAGCCTCCAAAAAGTGTGAACAGGAGTCCAATAATTGTTACTGTCATTATACTAGAACTTCCTGTAGGTGGAAGACTTGGTGTAGCTGTAATTATTAAAGAGTCAATTGGACTAACTGTTGGGGAGATAAAAACAGGAGTTTCTGTAGGCTGAACATTCGTAAGAGTAGGAGTAGGGGTAGGGGTAGGAGATACGGTTATTGTTAAGCTAGGTATTGGAGTAGGGGTAGGTGACCCTTTTTCGCCCGAAACTTGAGTACCAGATGCAAAAACCGTAAATGATTGTTTAATCGTTTTAACAATACCCGTTGAGTCCTTGGTGGTAATTGTTATTGTATGGTTTCCAGCTGTAAGATCACTTTGTGGTCGATATGTCCAATTACCCTTTGAGTCGGCAATTACTGTGGTTTTTATTTGCTCATCTGAATTTATTGTTATTTGTACTTCCTCATTTGGCAAAGCTGTACCTTTAAATTGCGGCTTTTGATCGGTAAATTCTTGGTCTTTCTCTGGAGATAAAATTTTAGGTTCCTCTTTAGTGCCTTGTCTTGTCTCAAGTGGGGGAAATCCCGAAAGCTCTGCGGAAGAAGATGAAGTAGGAGACGTCTCAATCGTAAAGTCATAGTCATTAGATAAAGTAATAACTGGAACGGGATGCGCCTGTAAGCTAGATAGCTTAACATTCGAGAACATTCCTTCACCAATAGCAAGCAGCTTGAGCGATGTGTCTAAATTCAAAGAAAAATATGAACTTAAATCAGCTGACCTTAATGAATTAAGTGGAAGTACAAAAGTACCGTCAGGCTTAGTAAGAGTTGATACAACTTGAGATCCTTCTGCAACCACGTAGATAATTGATTCTTCAGGTGAAATTCCATTTGGAGTAATGACTTTTCCACTTGTTGGGTCTTCTGCTGGTGGATCTGTCGAAAGAAGTGGTCCGGTAGTAACTTCAAACGGAAGAGAATTGTTAGTGTAATTTCCTTTACCGCTTACAATTACAAAATAATATTTTGAAACTGGTTGTAAATTTCTAATTGTAAAATTATGTATTTTATGGGGTTCAATTCTGCCGAATTGCTGATCCCTGTCGTCTATTCCCGACTGTCCGAATGCTGTAGTTGGGCCGTAACTTATAGCACCCGTTGTTTTATCATCGGTAAAATAAGAAACAGTAAATGAAGAGTCTTTGATATTTGAAATTCTTACATCTTTTGGTTCTTCGGAAACTGTTGCCAAAATTGGAATAAAACCGCCTTTTTGTACTAAAAAGGTGGTAATTCCAATTCCAAGAGCAAGAATTAGAATTCCAAAAAGCGTTGGAATTCGTCTATTCCAAAAACTTTTTCTCATTGCCCTAAACTTCCTCCAGGACTTGCAGGATTTGGTTGTGCACTTCCGGAGCTAACTGCTGGAATAGTTGTCGTGGTTTCTACAGTTACGACTTTTTGTCCGGTTAAATCATAGGTTGGAGATACGTTTTCCCTCGCTTTAATATTTGAAATACTTTTTTCATCAAAGTCCGGGCTTATGGGTTGAATACTTATATTTAATGTACTAGGAATTGTACTGGTAACAAAATTATGATAAATATTAAAAATAACCCATAGAGCTACTATTAAAAGAGAAGGAATAAGTAATACTAAAATATCGTTTTTCTTCATATTATTTTTTGTAAAGCGCGACTCCTTTTAATGATAGGTTTAATAAATCTTTATTTTCTTCTTCCGCCGAAGTTATATTGATATCATCTAGCCCTATTATTCTTTGCATATTAATTATTGTATTTAAAAAATTAATTAAATCCTCATATCTTCCTTGCATGGAAATACTAAATGTAAAATAAGAAAAATTGTTTGTATCGAAGAAGTTATCGCTTTGAATACTAATAATTGCTATATTGTTTTGCCCGGCAACTGCTTGCAATTGTCCCGTTAGCAAGGCAACTTCTTCATTTTTTGGTACAGACTCGTAAATTATCGGAAGATTTGGTTTTAGGGTTTCGTATTTGGTTTGCAGTACAGATAAGTTATTTATTTTGGTATCAAGTCTTTCTACTACAAATTTAGCATCATCAAGTTGTTTTTGAAGGTTTGCAATTGTAGAAAGTGTAGGGTTTATAGCAAATATAGCAAGCATTATTATCGCTATAATGGTGAGCACAATAGTGGTGAATTTCTGTGCCTTCTCCTTTTTAAAGTTAGGAATTAGCTCCAGATATTTGCCGTATTGTTCTTTATTAAACTTTTTAAATAAACTATTTAATTTGGGCTGCATATGGGTTTTGTGTATTTTTTAACATAGCTGAAATTCCAACTACGATTACTGCCTTGCTTGTTTTTGTTTCAATTTTGTCTATACTCACGCTTTCTACATTTGGATGATTTTTTAATTCATATACAAAGCTACTAAGAGAAGATACGGAATTAACATTAATTTCCATAGATAGTGTTTTAGATGATTGAGAAAGCTTAGTGAAGGCTATGCCGGAAGGGGCAAGTGTTAATATTTCTCTGTAAGTTTCATATTTTTTTTCTGACGCATCTGCAAAACCCGCAGCAATAGAAAGCCTATCCTGTAAGTTTCGATATTCATCCTCGTTCTTTTTAAATGCAGCAACAATCGCTTGTTTCTGTTTAATTTTAGAATGTAAATCTATAAGCTGTTGGTCTAATCCAAATCTCCATAAAAATGCACCTAAGGCTACCAGTTCGGTTATAATGACAAGTATTCTTCCTACGCTCAAAAGCCAATTAATGACTCTTTCAAAAAGTTCTCCCTTGTCACTTTTAACCAAATTTATAGAGCCAAGTTTATTTGGCATATTAAATTTAGTCTAGGGGAATTACAGGCTTTTGTCAAAGCAAAAACCTTTATTTTTTAGCCTTGGAGGATTTTGTAGTATTTCTTGTTTGTTTAACTAATTTTGAAAGCCTGGATTTAATTCTTGCAGCTTTATTTTTATGAATTAAGTTCTTTTTTGCTGCCTTATCTGCAGCTTTTACTGCTTTTTTTATAGTTTCAGCGCTGGCTTTTTTCTTAACATCCTTAAGAGCTTTTTTCAAAGCATCTCTAACTAATTCATTCCTTTTTTCTCTGAGAATGTCTTTTCTTAGCTTTTTTTTGGCAGACTTTATTACTGGCATGGCGGTATTTTAGCATGTTATACTGTATAAAACAATTATATGCCTACAGAATTTTTCAAAAAAGGCCTTGGACTTCTTCTCAAAAGGCAAAGCAATATAATTTCTGCAGCAGTTGTAATAATGGGAACAATTATTTTTTCCCAAGCTTTAGGTTTGGTACGGCAAAGACTCCTGGTATCTATTTTTGGAGCATCGGATACACTGGGAATTTATCTTGCATCAACTCGTATTCCAGAATTTTTTTTCCAGCTAATCATTGCGGGAGCTTTAACCTCAGCTTTTATACCGGTTTTTTCGGACTATCTTGCAAAAGATAAAGAAGCTGAAGCAAAAAAAATAGCCTCAACCCTTCTTTTTTTAAGTTTAATTGTTTTTTCTATAGTTTCCTGCTTTCTAATAATATTTGCCAGGGAAATTTCATCTATTGTTGCACCCGGATTTTCTCCTTCGCAAATTGATTTAATGACGAATTTAACAAGGATTATAATCTTTGGAGAAATAATATTTATAATAGGGAGTTTCTTTTCTTCAATCTTACAATCGTATAACCATTTTTTTATACCGGGAATTGCGTCTGCTTTATATAATTTAGGAATAATAATAGGTATATTTTTTTTATATCAACTATTCGGAATATATTCTGCAGCATATGGAGTAATTTTAGGAGCTATTATTTTTGTTCTTGCGCAGCTTCCTACTGTTAGAAGTCTAGGCTTCAGTCTGAAGCCAAATTTATCTCTTGAATCTATAAGAAATTCTGCTGTTTTAGATGTATTTAAACTAATATGGCCAAGAACCCTTTCAATTGCGATATTTCAGCTGGGCAGCTTGGTTACAGTGACTTTAGTTTCATTTTTACAGAACCCTGGAAGAAACTATGTAATTTATGATTATGCGCAAACACTTGCTTTTGCCCCGGTTGCTCTTTTTGGTCAAGCGATTGCACAGGCGAGTTTTCCTGTTCTTTCCAAGGAAAAAGACAACCCCGAGCATTTTAAACTAACTTTTATGACGAGTTTTAATCAGCTTTTTTATCTAATTCTTCCAATATCGGTTCTGCTTTTGGTTTTAAGAATTCCCATCGTAAGGCTTATTTACGGAGCCTCTCAATTCGACTGGCAGGCAACTGTATTAACAGGAAGAACTCTTTCATTTTTTGCCATTTCTCTTTTTGCACAAGCCTTAGTTTATCTTGTTGCAAGAGGCTTTTATGCCCTGCATGATACAAAAACGCCGTTAATTATTGGAACCATCAGCACCTTTCTTATGATAATTTTTGCAAGCGTTTTTATCTTTTATTACAACTTAGGAGTAGAAAGCATAGCCCTTGCATATTCTATTGGTTCTATTTTTAACTTCGTAATAATGTTTATCTTCTTAGATATTAAAATAGGCGGATTTCCTAAAAGACAATTCATAGTAAGTACGACAAAAATTTTACTTGCTACATTCTTTACAGCCTTTGCTTTATATATTCCCATCAAGCTTTTAGATCAATTGGTTTTTGATACTACCAAAACCGTAAACTTGATACTTTTAACCGGGATATCAAGCTTTGCAGGTTTGTCTCTTTATCTTTTCCTCACGTGGCTTTTTAACGTAAAAGAGGCAACTATGTTTATTTTATTATTCAAAAAAATTGGGGATTGGAGGCAGATTCTTTCCGGTTCTTCCGAATCAATTGACGGAACCAGATTAAATCCTTAAAGCAACTTAATGCAATCAAAACTATTCCGAAACTTTGCAATCATTGCCCATGTGGATCACGGTAAGTCTACGTTGGCTGATAGGTTTTTGGAAATAACAAAAACAATCGCAAAAGATAAGTTAAAAGAACAATTTTTGGACCAAAATCCTATTTCAAGAGAACGTGGTATAACAATAAAACTTGCACCTGTTCGAATGGAGTACCAACTGGATGACCAAAGCTACATATTAAATTTAATTGACACACCTGGTCATATGGATTTCACTTATGAGGTTTCCCGTACTCTTGCAGCTTGCGAGGGGGCTATACTTTTGGTTGATGCAACAAAAGGAGTACAGGCTCAAACCCTAGCACACTTTAATGCTGCTAAAAAAGAGAACCTTACCGTAATTCCCGCAATTAATAAAATTGATTCAAGCTTTGCCAATATAGAGAATACAGAAAGACAGATTTCTGAAATGTTTGGATTTAAAAAAGAAGAACTTTATTATGTATCCGCAAGAACAGGAGAAGGAGTTGAAAATTTACTTAAAGAAGCAATTAAAAAAATTCCACCTCCGAAAGCAGATATAAGCCAACCGCTTAGGGCTCTAATTTTTGATGCCGCCTATAATGAGCACAGGGGAGTAATAATTTTTGTAAAACTTGTTAACGGCAAGGTTACAAAAGGAGAAAAAATAGAATTTTTACAAGAAAAAAATAATTCTGATGTTTTGGAGGTTGGTTTTTTTGCACCCGATTTAAGAAAAAAAGAAGAACTGATAGCCGGTGAAATAGGTTACATAGTTACGGGATTAAAAGATATTAGAAAAACAAGAGTAGGAGATACTATAACAATTAATAATTTAAAACTTAAATCTCAGGATCTAAAAGTATTACCGCTTTCAGGATATCAAGTTCCAAAGCCTATGGTATTTTTCGGTATGTACCCTAAAGCCTCTTCCGATTATGTCCGATTAAGAGAGGCCTTAAACAAACTTTCATTAAACGATAGTTCGTTTTCTTTTTCCAATGAGCATTCACTTTTTTTGGGGAATGGATTTAGAGTAGGATTTTTAGGTCTTTTGCATGCGGAAATTGTAAAAGACAGATTAGCTCAAGAACTCGGCGTTGAACCTCTTTTAACCTTACCGCAGGTAGAGTATAAAAGCGAAAACGGGCAACTTTTTGAACCCTTTATGGAGCTAAGTATTTTCGTTCCTTCACAGTTTGTTGGTGCTGTTATGAATGTAGCTCAAGCAAGCAGAGGCAAAACTACATCAGTTGAATATCACGAAGCAAATGCAATATTAAAATTTGATATGCCTTACTCGGCTTTTATTAGAGGTTTAGCATCTAAATTAAAGAGCGCAACATCTGGCTATGCAAGTCTTGACTATAATATAATGGGTTATAAGCCTGCTAATTTAGAAAAATTAGAAGCACACATTAATGGAACACCAATAGATGTTTTAACCGAAATGGTTTATTCGGATGAGAAAGTTCATGCAGCAAATGAAAAAACAAAAAAATTAAAAGAAAATTTAGAAAGACAGCAATTTAGACAAATAATACAGGCAAAAGTTGGTTCCCAAATTCTTGCAAGAGAAGAAATCCCGCCCTTTAGAAAGGACGTACTTGCAAAAATGTCAGGAGGAGACAGGACCAGAAAAGATAAACTTTTGGAAGCCCAAAAGAAAGGAAAGTCGAAGTTAATTAATGTTTCTAAAGTTCAAATTTCGCAAAAAGCATTGCTTAATTTAGTGTCAGAAGAATTTTAAAGAGCAAGAAGAAGAATTGCTCCTATGAAAAATAGCATCGCCCCAATTGCTCCTATTGTAATTAACCCGTTAGGACCGGTTGGAGGAAGTGGAGAGGGAACGGCCTGAGTTGGCGTTGAGGTCGAAGGAGCCCCTTCGACGCTAATTGTTGCAGTACAGTCATTCGAAGAAACATTTCCATTCTCATCTGTTAGTGTGGCTTTAGCATTAAATGTTCCGGATGATGTATAAGTATGTGAAACTAAAACACTCACGGCATCAGTTCCAATTCCTCCTGCATCTGTTACATCTTGCCCGGTAGCATCTCCAAAATCAAATGTCACTTTTGTAATTGCCGACGAACTACTAGACCCAACTGCAGTTAAGTTAACAGAAAAAGGTGCTGTCCCAACAGTGGCAGGATCAACGGTTAGGCTTTCGCACAATAAATCGTCTAAAGTGGCGCTGTCTGATGCAGATGCGGAAGGCGTAGAGCTGGAAGTACCCGTAACAGTAGGACTAAGCGTAGCTATTATGGCAGTAGTCGGCGTAGGTGTTGATGTAGCACTTGGTGTTTCTGAAGAGACGCTAATATTAGCGGGTGCGCTTGATGACAAAACATTTACAACATTTGCTCCCGCAGACAGAACTTGTGTTTGATTGGCAAAAATAACTTGTGTGGGAACATCCTGTTCGGTTTCTGCCACAGCAGTAAATGAAACGGTTGCGATTTTAGTTTTTGTTTGTATTAAATTTTGAGGAGAAGTTCCTAAGTTAAGTGCAAACGAAATAGTGTTGGGACTATATTCTACGCCTTGATCAAGGTTTGGTGTAAACGTAGTTCCGTCAGAAACTGTCCAAGAATTTATTTTAACACCCCCAGATACGCTCGCAAGTTTTGTAGAATCGTATGAAAGAACAATCTTAATAAAACTTATAGCGTTTGTACTGCTAGGGTCTACAAAAATGTCCAAATCTGCTGTTTGGCCTTTCTTAATAGATGGATTTTGGGGGAAAAATGAAAGAGTAGTCGCTGCAACTGCAGAACTTTGAGTACTTTGTTGCTGCTTAACAAGGTAGACTGTTAAAGGAATTGCAAATAACAAAACAAAAACAAAACCTAAAAGCAGAAGCTTTTTGGCGGATAAGTGCATAATCTAAGTTTATGGATTTAGCTTTGATGTGTCAAGGAAACTGTTGACAAAGAAAGAAAAGTTAAGTAAAATCAAGCAGTCGCTTTACTTGAGTGATATTTTTTAGGCTAAATTATGTCAAAAATCAACTTAAAACCTTTATTCGATAATGTTTTAATAAAGCCTCTTGAAGCAGAGGAAAAAACCGCATCGGGCATCATTTTACCGGACAGCGCAAAAGAAAAACCGCAAATGGGACTTGTAGTGGCAGCTGGCCCAGGAAGAATCTTACCAAAAGGAGAAAAGGAAGAAATGGTTGTAAAGGTAGGACAGAAGGTTATGTATAAAAAATGGGGCGGAGATGAAGTAAAACATGGAAGCGAAGATTATATGATGGTAAAACAAGCGGATATATTGGCAATTTTAGAATAATATGGCAAAGCAAATTAAATACAGCGCAGAAGCGCGCGAATTATTAAAACAAGGAGTAGATGAACTGGCAGATGCAGTAGCAACTACACTTGGCCCAAAAGGAAGAAATGTAGCTTTGGATAAAAAGTGGAGTGCACCAAGTGTTGTCCATGATGGAGTAACCGTTGCAAAAGAAATTGAACTCAAAGACCCGTTCAAAGACATGGGGGCACAACTTATCAAGGAAGCTGCATCAAAAACATCCGACATCGCAGGGGATGGAACTACTACTGCAACTATTTTAGCTCGTTCTATTGTAGATGAGGGTATTCTAAGAATTACTGCTGGATCCAATCCTATGACAATGAGGAGGGGTCTTGAAAAATCAGCTCAATTTATTATTAACGAGTTAAAACAAATGGCTAAATCCGTAAAAGCAGGCGATATCGCAAATGTAGCTACAATTTCAGCAGGAGATCCGGATCTTGGAGCCCTTATTGCCCAAGCTCTGGAAAAAGTGGGCAAAGATGGGGTAGTATCAGTTGAAGAAGGAAGAGGTTTAACTACAGAAATTGAATACAAAGAGGGAATGGAATTTGATAAAGGTTATGCTTCTGCATATTTTGTGACCAACCCGGATAGAATGACATCAGAAATAGAAGAGCCATATATTCTTATTACTGACAAAAAAATATCAAATTTGCAGGAACTACTTCCGTTTTTAGAAAACTTAGTAAAGGTTTCAAAAAATTTAGTAATTATTGCTGATGACATTGAAGGAGAAGCTTTAGCTCTTTTGGTCGTAAATAAACTTAAAGGAGCATTTAATTCTCTAGCAGTTAAGGCTCCAGGTTTTGGAGACAGAAGAAAAGAAATGCTCGAAGACATTGCAATTCTAACTGGTGGAACAGTAATAAGTGAAGATACAGGAAGAAAATTCGATAGTGTGACAATTGAGGATTGTGGAAGAGCAGATAAAGTTTGGTCTGATAAAGAAAATACAAGAATAATCGGAGGAAAAGGAAGTAAGCAAGCGCTTGCTGCAAGAGTTTCACAAATAAAGCAAGCAATAGATGAAACGACATCTGATTTTGATAAAGAAAAACTTCAGGAAAGACTAGCAAAATTATCTGGAGGAGTTGCTGTAATTAACGTTGGTGCTGCAACAGAGGTGGAGCTTAAAGACAAAAAGGAAAGAGTAACAGATGCAGTTGCTGCAACAAAAGCTGCTTTAGAAGAAGGAATTGTTCCCGGAGGTGCAGTTGCCCTTTTAGATATAAGTACAAGAATGAATGCTAAAGAAGTTCTACAAAATCCGAACGCCCCAAGAGATGAGATTTATGGATTTGAAGTTGTACAGGTAGCCTTGGAAGCTCCTTTTAAGAAACTAATTGAAAACGCAGGCCTTGATTCAGGACAGCTAATTGCTAAAGCAAAGGAAGTAAGCGCTACAGGGCAAGGTTTTGATGTATCTAAGCTGGATAATATTGAGGAAGCAAAACCAATAGATATGGTTAGAGAGGGTATTATCGATCCTCTAAAAGTAGTCCGAACTGCGGTTCAAAATGCTATTTCTGTTGCAACTATGATTTTAACAACAGAAGCTCTAATTACTGATATTCCGGAAGAAAAAAATCCCTCATCTGGCTCAGGACAAGGAATGCCCGGCGGAATGGACTACTAAAGCCTCATAAGTTATAATAAATTGCGTGAGAAAGCTTTTATTTGTACTCGGATGTATTCTTCTTGCTCTGCTAATTTTCTTTATTCTGGTATTTGTGATAAATAAAAGACCGGAAAAGGGAGCCCTTCAAGCTACATCTTCACCCGCTTCCGAAGTTTATCTAAATGATAAGCATATTGGAAAAACTCCTTTGTGTCTTTGCCAAGGGGACAAAATGGTGGACGCAGGTGATTATACTATTAGGCTTGTTCCAATAAGCGGTGATTTTGAACCTTTTCAACACAAGATTACGATTACAAAAAAAATCTTAACAGTAGTTGATAGAAACTTTGCACAGACAGCTTTAGCTCAAGCATCAATTATTACACTCAAAGAAATAGAAGATAAAAAACAAGCGCAAATAAGTGTAGTCTCATTTCCATCGGGAGCAGATGTATATCTCGACAGTAATTTAGTAGGTCATGCCCCAATACTTCTTAAAAATGTAACCGAGTCAGATCACGAAATAAAGGTAAGTAAATCAGGTTACAGGGAAAAAAGCGTAAGAATTCGTGCACTTTTCGGATATCGGCTTGATTCAATAATATACTTAGGAGTTGACCCAAATGCTGCAAAAGAAAGTGAGCAAAAAGAAGCAACCCCTTCGGCTACATTAACAACAGGAGAAAAAATAGTAATACAGAATACTCCAACAGGATTTTTAAGAGTAAGAGAAAGTCCGTCAACCGCAGGGGCAGAAGTTGGAAGGGTAAATCCGGGTGAAGAATACGATTTACTTGACGAACAAAATGGGTGGTACCAAATTAAATTAAAGGACGGAAAAACAACTGGTTGGGTAAGCGGGCAATACGCTAAAAAGCAGAGTTAGGACCGACAAAGTATATTAAGAAAACTACAAGTATTACCCAGATAATAACATCTATAAGAAGTGGCTTGTCCGAAAGCAAAACTCTTTCGGGACTTTCGCCTTCATGTTTTTCGTAAATATCTTGTAAATATCTCATTAACCCATATACAACCGGGATAATTGTTATCATTAACCATTTTCTTTCAAAGAAAGAAGCAAGTGCAGTTGGTACAATAATATCTAAATTAAGTCTAAATCCTCCGGGATTTTCCAAAAATGTAAAAAGAGCATAGGAAACAAAAGTGGATGTTGCAAAAATGGATGCGTAAACGTCCAATAACCTATCGGAATAATGCGATAGTGCTTTTCTTGTTGCCGCAATATTTGTCCCGGTTGTTCCCGAAAGAAGAGTAAGCTCTGATCTTCTTTTTCCAACAGCAAGAAATAGAGAAATAGAAATTGTTGTAAGCAAAAGCCAAACAGATATGTGAAAACCGCTTGCAAATTCTCCTCCATATACTCTTAAAATATATCCTGATGCAATTGCAAGAATATCTAAAACCGCGATAGATTTTATAAACGATGAATATAAAAATTGTATCGCTAAATATAAAAGACAGATTGCAAAAAAGGTAGGGGCTATAAATTTAGCCAAAAGAAGCGATCCAGCAATTAAAAGTAATGCTAAGCTAAATCCAAAAGAAATAGGTATTTCACCGCTTGCCAAGGGCCTAAATTTTTTAAATGGATGGAGTTTATCTTTTTTTACATCAAAAATATCATTTATTACATAAGTTGCGCTTGAAAGTCCGCAAAATGCTATAAAGGCCAAAATTACGCTGTTTAAAACAGGAGCATTAAAAAGTTCTCCCGCAAAGGTGATTGCTGCAAACAAAGCAAAATTTTTAATCCATTGCCTAGGTCTTAGTAGTCTTAAAATATTATAAAGAAGTTTTATCATTTACCTTTCTTATAAAAAATTGCAAAAATAGAATTGCCCCAAATGCTATTATTACTAGCATTATTATAGCAAAAAGCTTTCCTTTACTTGACAAAACAAGCGCTAAACTTCCCAAAATCGCAGATACAATCCAGTAAAAAAACGCAACTCTTTTTTGTCCTAACCCTAGTCCCAATAGCAAATGATGGAGATGTTTTTTGTCATGCCAAAAAGGTGACTTTCCCGATAATACCCTTCTAATTATTGTAAATAATCCGTCTGTCATAGGAATTCCCATAACAAGTATGGCTGTTGCAAGTTTTGCACTTGAAAGAATTGATGCAACTGCTAAAAGAAGATATATTGCAGTTGCGCCATATCCAGGAAAAATTTTTGCAGGATAGTAGTTAAAAATTAAAAATCCGATTGATGCTCCAGCAATTATAAAAGATAGAGTTGCCGCAATAAGACTTGTTTGATCAAGAACCGAAAATCTTAAGCTTAGAAAACCAATTACCAATGCTGAAATCGCAACAATTCCAGGCATTTGACCATCAACTCCTTTGCTCCAATTTAACATGTTCATAACCCAGACTATCCACAAAACGGCTATAAGTCCCGAGACCGAAGAAAAAGGAAAAGGAAGAAATGGAATTTGAATTTGATTTAAAAATAAAATACCCCCAAAAGGGTTAGTTATAAAAGGAACATTTGCTCCAAGGTAAACGACAATTACAGCTGAGATAATATTTATTAGGAAACGTGTGTAAGGGGATATATCATATTTATCATCAATTACTCCAACAACCAAAGAAATAAATGCTGCAAAAAAAGCAGCAGCTATAAGATTTGTAAAAGGTATAAAAATTAAACTAGTTAAGAATACTCCTATAAAAAGCGGTATCCCTCCTCCTCGAGGGACAGGTTTTTTGTGCAAAATTGCAGGATGTAAGTGTTTTTTTGGATCATCCATGACTTTATATTTTCTTAAAAAATATAAAGATACAGGAACTGCAAAAACGGTAATCAAAAAGGATGTTAAAAGAGGGAGAAAAATAACAAAGTCAAAATTAAACATTACGTAATTAAAAGTAAAAGCTTTATTATAAAAAGGAAATTCATAATAGATACAATAACAGTAACAGATGCTACAATTCTAGCTAAGAGTGGATTATTTTTTGTATAGAGAAAAGAGGCAAATCCGAAATTAAAAATAAATACAATTAAAAATAATGCGACGGGAATAAAAACACCGAGTGTCTGCACTAACCGTTCATTGCCCCAGGGAAGCTGATTAAAAACAGGTATGTAAGGAGGCAAATTTAAATAATTTAACAAGATTAAAATTATTGTTAAAACACAAACCCCCAAAGAAGCGACAAAAATGTTAAACGTGATCCTATCACGTCTTACGCTGCTAATAAATTCTTTCATATATGTTTATGCCTTCAATATTAATTCTTTGATTATATCCGCTCAAGTCAAATGGGTACGGATAGGTATTTTTCATAATAATTATAAACCTAGGTTTTTCTCTCTTCAGTCCTTGCAAAGTATTTTCATACCCATCTTTATAATTGTTGATATGATAAGCAACAGAGTATCTTCCTGGTGGGAGAGTGTTTGTCATTTTATAAACCTGTGCATTATTTCCCCAAATAAAAATGTTTTCATTTTCTTTAAGATTTGCGTTTAAGAACGCTGCAAGCTGATAGTCGCGGGGTGTGTTTCCGTCAAAAAATTTCTGATAATCGTATACCGATTTTCCGCCATAGATAAATGAAATATAGTTTGGATAATAGCGAACAGTTTTAATATAGTAGGAAAAATTGGTAATTAGTAAAATTAAACTTATCGCCAAAAGCCCTGCGTTCATCATAAAATTTTTCCCTTTTAATGTAACAAGTCCAAGTAATAAAACTAAAGAAGGAAGAGTGACTAAAACATAATGAGTGTAGGGTCTTTGTGAAAAAAGTGCATTAAATAAAGAGAATAAAATCCATAAATAAACTAGAACATGTGTTTTGTCTAAAATATTTCTTTTGTAATATAAAAATAAAACCGAAAGTCCAAGTAATCCAAGTTTTAAATATAAAAGTCCCTGCGGAATAATAAACTTATTACCCCAACCAACATAGCCAACATTATTCGAAAAAGTAGCTCTTAGAAAGTAGGGAAATGCATCGCTAAGCAAAAAATACAAAGCTACTAAAGAAATGGGTATTCCAAATCCCAAAACAAAAGGGAAAATATTTTTTACAAAGCTTCTATAATTTGTACTAAAATAGAAAAACAAAAAGACCAAAAACGCCGCAAAATCAAATACTGCAACTATTTTTACTAAAAAGGAGATTCCAATAATTATTCCTGCAGTAAAAAGAAGCTTAAGATTATTTTTTGTTTCAATTGCTTTAATAACTAAAATAGCGGCAGCAATATTAAAAGGCAACATAAAATTTTCAGCGTTTGCAATGTTGCCCTCAATTAAAGGAAGTCCAAAAAGAAGAGCAAAAACGAAAGTAGAAATGTAAACAGATTTTTTGCTGCTTAATATTTTTTTTGCCAGATAAAAAAACAAAAAAATAGATAAGATACCAACTAGAAGAGAAGCGATTCTGACTAAGAACTGGTCAGAGTCAAAAAAGCTGTATATATAGTATAAAAGAGGCGGTTTATTATCGAAAACATCTCTATACAAAAGCTTTCCCGCATTTATTCCAATTCCAAGAGTCTGGTAAATTCCTTCATCACCATACCAATAAGGTTCAAAAAGAGAAGGCAAGCGAAGAAAAAAGAAAAACACAGAAGTAAAAAGAAGAAACCAGAAATCCCGGCTTTTTTCGAGACTTTTTAATTTCAGCATATTAAATTTTCTCTGTCACTTTATATTCTAGTCTTTTTCCAAGCATTAGTTGAGTATGAGAAATAAGAGCAGGCAATGCTGAAAGGAAAAATCCCACTACGGGAAGAAGTAAAAATTCAAAGGGAAATAGAGCAAGTCTTTTTTTGGAAACCCTGTGATGCTTAGCTCTTGTTCGGTAGTCAATTATAAACATTATTGCAGTAGTTATTATGCAGAGAGTTAATATAAATCCGGCGAGCCTTGGAAGATTATATCCCAAAGCGGTCCTTGTAAATACAGGATTAATAAATGGCATAACATTTGCGGCAATTGTAATAATGAACCAATTAACAGGCCACAACGTATGATCCATCAAAACATTTATAAGCATTATTGTCTTTCTAAAGAATGGAACATTTGGAACCGTTAACCACCATTTTATAAATAGTGGGTCATCAGATGCGCCCCAGCTCCAACGCCTTTCTTGCTGATATTTATTTTTTAAAGACTTAAAATATGAAGAAGAAAGAGGAGCATCCATAGAAGTTTTTAAAAATATCGGCTCAACAGAGATTTTGCCCTGTTTTTTGTAAAATGCTTTAAAGAAAATTCTGTAATCTTCTGGAATTACGTCTGTATCCCAAAAGCCAATCTCGTGCAAAAGTTTTAGAGATAAAGAATAAGTAGAATGTGAAATGAGTCTGTCTTTTTGAACTAAAAGCCCCATCCTCCAAAGGCTACCGAAAAAAGTAACAATACGCGTTGGAGCGGGAACTTTCCAGAAATTATTATAGTAAACATTTGCTGCCTGATAAAATTTGTTGTGCCTATGCTCATCTTTTAGAAACTCGTGCGAAAGGTAGGAAAAATATTGCGGGTCAAAAATAGAATCGGCATCGACAGAGGATATAGTTGTAAAATCTTCGTCTACCAGTCCGCCCTTAACAAGTTTTTTATATGCCATTTTACCTGCGAACGCTTCGTTACTTGATTTTCCTTTAACTTCTCCCAAAACATCCGGATGGAAGGTTGCAAAAATGTCTCCAAATTTTCCCTCGAACTCTTTTATAAGGGTATTTGCTTTTTCTATTGCGCCTTCTTCTCTTTTTTCCATAGCTAAAACAATATAAATTCCCTCTTTTGGAAAAGTTTGATTATATAAACTCTCAATCCCGGGTCTTATTTTTTCTGCGCTTTCTGTGTAGTTTGGAATTACAACTATGTGGGACATTTTTTCGAAGTTTTCAACAGGACGGGCTAAGGATAACCAATCTTTTTTTTCTGCTTCTCGTATTTTACGAGACGCAATAAATGCTGTTGTTGCAAGCGAAGATGATTTGTAAAACCAGTAGACGTCAAAAAACAAAATAAAGTAGGCAACAGCAAGGGGAATAAAAAAACTTCCCCAAATAGGAAAAAGAATTAAAAACCAGGCTACTGTCCCCGGTATCATTTCCAAAGCGCGTCTGGTTTTTATAGGGTAGGTGGTAAAAATTCTATCGAAAAAAGTTGTCATAAGTTAAAAATTTTGTTCGCGTTTAATGTTGTCTTTGTGTCTATTTCATCAAAAGACATACCTAAGGTTTGGGCTATGTATTTAGCTGTAATTATAACATAGCTAGGTTCGTTCCTACCACCTCTATGTGGCTCCGGTGTTAAAAATGGGGCATCTGTTTCAATTACTAACCTCTCGATTGGAGTTTTGCTTAAAAGTTCGTAAAGCGCAACGGTTTCGCCCTTTGCGATTCCCTTATAGGTAATATTACCGTCATATCCTACAAAAAATCCTAAATCTAAAACATTCTTTAAAACTTTAAAATCTGCTGCGAAACAATGGAACATGCCAGGAGTTTCTTTTAATAAGTTTTTATAGTGCCTTAAAATTTCAACAATATCTTTTCCCGCTTGTCGGTTATGTATTTGCAATGGAAGTCCAACGTTTTTTGCAATTTGAATTTGAGCTTCAAAAACCTCGATCTGCAATTTAGGATCTACAACACCGTTTGTCTCGTAACTATAATAATCAAGTCCTATTTCCCCAATTGCCAAAACCTTTGACTTTTTAGCTAGTTTTTCAATTTCTTTTTCCCAGCCTTGTCCCAGCTTATCAGCATGATGCGGGTGAATTCCGACTATTGCGTATAAATTTTTATATTTTTTCGCAAGTTCAACTGCCTTCTGACTACTTTCTATACTGGTTCCTACATTTATTATTTTTTCAACGCCTATCTTTTTGGCTCTTTCCAAAACATCCTCCAAGTCATCGTTATAAGCTTTAAAATTTAAGTGGCAGTGAACGTCAATCATAAAAATATTATACTTGATTTTGGAAATTTTTAGACTATAATTTCATTTGTGCTGGAAATTTCAAGAGAGAGAAAAATTTACAAAGGCGAATTTATCAACAAGGAAACGCTAGCAAAATACAAGATGGTTATTCAGGAATCGGGTGGCCAAATTAAACGTGAAATAGGCCCAGGAGCAGAAGTCGCAGCTCTTGAAGGAAGTATAATCTTAGAAGATGGGGAATATTTTGTTGGCATGACTTTTGAAAGAGAAGAAAACTATAATGCATTCAAGGAAAGAGTAAATACGCCTCAGGTCGTAAACGGATAAGATGGCATGCTTTTTTACAAAGTGATAAAATCCCATTAAGAAAATGAAAAAATTATTACTATCAGTGTTTATTTTTATTTTCTTTCTTTTTCCGAAATCCTCATTTGCTGAAGTAATTCATTCCTTCGACACAAAAATTACGGCGCATAAAAACGGTTTGATGGATTTTACCGAAACTATAAATTATGATTTTGAAGATCTTTATAGGCACGGAATTTTTAGAAATGTTCCTCTTTACAGTAGTGTAGAAAATTTATACAGAATTACAAAAATTTATAACATTAAGATTTTAAGAGATGGTGAAAGCGAAAGCTTTAAAACAACAAATGACGCAAGACAAATCTCCTTAAAAATCGGAGACGCGGATAAGACCATAACCGGTTCACATACATATACAATTTTTTATACCGTTGAAAATGGAATTGGAAGTAATTTTACTGATCATGACGAAATCTATTGGAACACAACCGGAAACGAATGGGAAGTAGATATAGAAAAAGCAACCATGCAAATTAATACTGACTTTGGAATTAATCCTACTAAATTAATTTGTTTTGAAGGCCCTAGCGGTTCAACAGATCAAGCTTGTAATGTCTCACAAAATTCAGCTAAAACCTCCCAAGTTCTTTATCCGGGATATGGGTTAACGATAGTTGCTGTTTATCCGCCGAAAACTTTTCCCGAAAGCATTTTATCTAAAGATCCACCACAAACCTTGAGCGAAAAAATATTTGGACTAGTTCTTAAATATTATTACTTGGTATGGTTAGTTCTTAATATTATTTTTCCCGCATACTTAATTTTCTGGTATAGGAAACATAAAAATAAACAAAGATTTGGGCCGCCGGCGGTAAATTTTGATATTCCAAACGACAGTAAAGGACAAAGGCTTGCGCCAGCTCTGGCGGGAACAATAGATACCACACGACTTGAAAGAGATGATATCACTGCGACTATTTTTGATTTGGCAATCAGAAAATATATAAAAATTGAAGGCAAAAAAACAACAAGAACTTTGTTACCGGATTCATCAGATCAAATAATTTTAAAACTGAAAAATCCAGACAATAAATTACTTAATTTTGAAAAAACTTTAATGGATAGGCTTTTCAAAACAGGAGATAGTATTAAGGTTTCAGACTTAAAAACAGATTTTTATACTACCTTTGCAAAAATGGAAGATCAGGTGTTTTCTACGCTAGTTGATAAAGGGTATTACACAAAAAATCCAAAAATCCAAAAACAATTTCTCTTAGTATTTTCTCTTATTTCTTTTTTCTTTGGCAATATAATCCTCTCAGCAGTTTTATTTTTCTTGTCCTTAAAGCTTAATGGCCGAACTGCAAAAGGAGATGAGGCGGACTTTAAAATAGATGGCTTAAAATTATTTTTAAAAAGTATGGATAGAAATTATAAATGGCAAGCGGAAAAATTTTATACAGTGGAACAGATGATTCCATATGCAATGGCACTTGGATATATAGATAAATTTATGTCTGCATTAAAAATTTTAAAACCCGATTATAAACCCGATTGGTATTCCGGTTCGGGCAATTTTTACACAAATTACGCAGTTTTTAGCACTATAGCTTCAAGCAGTTTTACAACATCAGCGCCTTCAAGCTCCTCTGGATTTTCAAGTGGATCTTCAGGGGGTGGGGGTGGAGGCGGGGGTGGAGGTAGCTGGTAATCCGCCTCGCTTTTTAATTTGCTATAATTCAATCAATGTATAAATTATCCCCTTCGGATTTTGCCTACCTCTACGAAGAATGTAAACTTTGTTATTACTTGAAAGCTAAGGGCTTGATAGATCGTCCAAGAGCTTTAATGCCAGGAGTTTTTAATGCAATTAATAGCAGAGTTCAAGGAAGTTTAGTTGGAAAGAATTTAAAATCAATTTTTGCAGATTTGTCAGACGGAGAAATAGTTAGCCAAGAAGGATTTATTGAATCAAAATCAATTCCTGGAACCTCTGTTTTTATAAAAGGGAAATATGATTTGTTAATGAAAAATCCTGATAATACCTATACTATTATAGATTTAAAACTTAGTCAGCCCGGGGAAGACAAAGGAGAAAAATATATGACGCAACTTGCCTCTTATAAATTTGCATTTGAAAATCCGAAAATGGGTGAACCTATTAAAATATCAGGTCATGCGTTATTAATCTTTTATCCAGATAAAGTTATGTATAAAGATGGCGTTGTTCTTTTAGATTTTCCACATACATGGATGAATGTAAAAATAGACGATCAGGCGTTTTTAAATTTTATGAAAGACATAGATAAACTTCTTGAAGGGCCAGAGCCCCAAGCAAGTTCTACATGCAAATGGTGCGAATATAGGGAATCTTCAAGAAAACCCAAATTTGTTACCGACGAGCTTCCTTTTTAACTTACTATTTTCTCCCAGTTAAATTTACTTCTGCCGAAGTGCCCGTAAGTTGATGTTTTTAAATATACAGGCTTTCTAAGTTCTAATCCTTCTATTATTCCTTCCACTGATGTGTCCATAATCTTTTCCATAAAATCTAAAATTACTTTTTTTTCTTTTCTTTCCGTACCAAAAGTTTCTACGTCCTGCATTACCGGCTTTTTTGCTCCAATAAAGTAGGCAAGCCTAACTTCTGCCTTTTCAGCCATGTTAGACGCAACTATATTTTTTGCTAAAAGTCTGGCTGCGTAAGCACCGCTTCTGTCCACTTTTGTTGCATCTTTTCCGCTGAATGCTCCTCCGCCAACTCTTGCATACCCTCCATAAGTGTCAACAATTATTTTTCTTCCCGTAACTCCTGTATCTGATGCAGGACCTGGCATATGCCAGACTCCAGTACCGTTTACGATTAAATTTTTATTATGAATTTTAAACCCAAAATCACCTAAAACTTTTTTTACAATGTTTTCATAAACAAAATCTTTTATATCATTATGTTTTAAATCTTTACTGTGCGGCACTGCAATTACCACCTGATTTATTTTATAAGGGGCACTATTTTTATACTCTACCGTAACCTGCGTTTTTCCGTCTGGATATAGAAAAGGATTTTTTATTTTTTCTTCATCAAGTTTTTCGGCTAATTTATGCGCGATTGAAACAGGGAGTGGCATTAAGTTTTTTGTTTCTCTACATGCATATCCAAACATCATTCCTTGATCTCCCGCTCCTTTTCTATTAACCCCGCGTGCTATTTCATTCGACTGGTGGTGGATATAAATATCAATTGGAGATTTATCGGTAAAATTAAAAAGCGGATTTGTGTATCCTAATTGTTTAATCCTTTTTCTTGCTACACTTTCAAAATTAACTTTTGCGTTTGCGCTTATTTCACCTGCCAGAACAATTCTTCCGTATGTAACCAAAGTTTCAACGGCAACTTTGCCGTAGGGATCTTGTTTTAAAACCTCGTCCAAAATAGAGTCGCTTATTGAATCACAGATTTTATCCGGGTGGCCGCTGCAAACAGACTCCGAAGTAAAAATAAAATTTTTCCCATCAATCATTTTAGGGCGCATCTTCAAATGACTTGGCACCGCATCCCTTTCAACATGCTCAGGGCTCGGTTGCCGGTCCGATATATTCGGGCACTCTTGATGCAAAGGTATTTAATCATAAATAAATAATTCTTGCAATTGACAAAAAACAAATTTAATGAAAATATAATTATATGTGGAAGAGATACAAAAAGGGAATTAAATTAAATTGGTGGCAAGCTGGTCTTTTTAAATCATCCGCAGTTTCGTTCGGAGTTTTAATGGGGATTTATTTCTACAATCAATTTACGCCATATCTTCCAATCTTTATTGGAGTATTTTTAGGAGCTGGAACTTACATTTTGTGGCTTTGGTATAACCAAAAATAAACACCGCCCGAATCCTGCTATAGGATTAAAAATTTCCCACTTTTAGCTCAATATGTCTTGACTTTAGGACTAATTTGGGCTAAACTAGCCTCTGCTTCTTTTAAACTGCCACGAAAGAGGATAATTCTATGATATCTATTGAAAAATTAAGAAAAATACTGCCGCGCCATATTTCAAAAATTCGAGACAAAAAAAGAATTTATACAAAGAATATACTTCTTTTTGTTCAAAAAAATCCATACAAAGCTTTAGCAGCGACCCTTTTTTCGTTTTTAATACTAATGATTTTAGGAAATTTGTTTTTTGCTCCAAAACCGTCTGCTCAAGACAAAGCTATTCCTGCAAAAGTTGCCCATATTTATAAAGTAGGAAGCGCACCTCAAATTATGTATCAAGGGAAAGTAGAAAAAGCGGGAGTTATTAAAATTGTTGCGCAAACACCCGGGATTGTACAAAGTATAAATGCTTACGAGGGGCAGGAAGTAATTAAGGGAACAAATATACTGTCTCTTTCCACAAATTATTCAGGTGGAAACGTTTTATCTATCGCAAGGCAAATTGCAGGCGTTCAGCTAAATACTGCAAATGATACTTATAATTTACAGAAAGACACGATTGCCAAACAGCGAAAACTAGCTGATAATAACAAAGGAAACACTGCAATTCTGCATGATATTGTCACTCAGTCTACAACAGACACTCAAGCGCTTTTAGATTTGCAAACGACTGTAGTTAATGGAATTGTTTCAAATATATCAAACTTGGAACAGACAAACGTAGGGGGAATAAATGATGCAGCTATTTTACAGGCTAAGCAAATACTTACTCAATATCAAGCTGCAATGGTACAAACAAGATCTGCTTTTGGAAACCTGCAAGTTCAATCAAATGAAGCAAGCGAAAATAATACGCTTTTGCAGTATCAAATAACCCTTCAGCAGCTAGATTTACAAGAGAAAAATTTAAATATGAGTTTGCAGCTAATTAAACTTCAGTATAACATGGCGCTTGTAAATGAGGCTACTATGTTTCCATCAGCACCTTTTGGGGGTACAGTGGATAAAATTTTTGTTCACGTTGGTGATAATGTAAATCCTGGTACATTACTTGCACAAATATCGGGATTTTCCCAAGCTGTAGAAGTTGTTGCAAATGTACCTCAAGATATTGCAGAAAAAATATCAAGATTTGAACCAAGCAAACTCTACATAAGAGAAAAAAAAGTATCAATGCTTCCTACATATATTTCTAAGGATGCAACAAACGGAGTTTTATATTCCGTAATTTATGTTTTAGATGAAAGTTTTGCCCAAAGATTAACAGACGCTGCATTTATAAACATTGAAATACCAATTGGAGTTGCCGATACAACAGATATAGATCCCTATATTCCGCTTGATGCAATAGTTCAGACTCAAGAAGAGGCGTTTGTGTATATTGTAGATGACAAAGATATTGCAAGAGTAAAAAAAATAACACTTGGACAAATTCAAGGACGTTACGTGCAGGTACTGTCCGGTCTTCCTCAAAATGCTCAAGTTGTTCTTGATCGAAACGTTATCGAAGGAGACAAGATTTCGCTTGACCGCTAAGTTATGAAGCATATATCAGTTTATCTCCAGCGTTTAAAAGTACCTCAGGGACTTTTAGAAACACCAATTGCCAAATATTTTTCAAATCTAAGATTGGTATTTCTGATTGTTTTGGGCATAACTATTTTTGGTTCAGTGAGTTTTTTAGGTTTGCCAAGAAATTTATTTCCAGATGTAACAATACCACAAATTATTGTTACAACAGTTTTGCCTGGAGCAAACCCCTCAGATATAGAGTCTCTAGTAACCATTCCGGTTGAGGACTCAGTAGCAGGAGTTTCAGGTGTTAAAACCGTTGTTTCAAGCTCGTCCGAGTCAGTCTCAAACGTGTCGATTGAGTTTAATACAGGTATTGATATTGATAAGGCAAAAACAGATGTACAGTCCGCAGTAGATTCTATTTCCTCGCTTCCTGCCTCTTCTCTAAAACCAAATGTTATGAAAATAGATATTCAGAAAACTCCCATTTGGACGTTTACAATACGAGGAAAAGAGGATAATGCTAGCCTATACCGTTTTGCCAAAAGCTTAAAGCAAAAATTGATTGACCTTCCAACTATTGACAGCGTAAGTGTTTCGGGTGCTCCGGAGCAGGAGATTCAAATAGTGATAAGGCCCGAGGCTATATCTACATTTAGTGTAAATCCGCAGCAGTTAATAGGTGCCGTAAAAAGCGCCCTTAACTCATATCCTTCGGGAAATGTAAGTACAGATCAATCTACTTTTGCACTTACTATTGATCCTGTAATTTCCGAAATAGATGACATAAGACTTTTAAAGATAAATTTGGGAGGACAAATAGTAAATCTTTCAGATATTGCAGACGTAGTTGAAATAGCAAAGCCCGGGCAGTTTCCAGTTTTTACAGGAGAAAGGGGAGGGAAAATATCACAGGCTGTAACCTTTGATGTTTTTAGAATTACTACAGTTAACATCGAAAAAGCGCAAAAAGATGCTGAAAAACTAATAGAACAGGAACTAAAAACACAGAACGGCAATTTTAAACTTTTAGACGTTACAAACTATGCAAAGCTTATAACAGATCAATTTGATGAGCTTCAAAAAGATTTAATTGAAACAATAATTCTTGTTGCAATAGTCTTGTTTTTATTCTTAGGAGCAAGACAATCAGCTGTTGCACTTTTGGCAACACCTCTTACGTTTTTAATTTCATTTATAGTGATGGGTTTGACAGGTATCACCTTAAACTTTCTTTCGGTTTTTGCACTCCTTTTATCTTTGGGACTTCTGGTTGATGATACGATAGTTATCGTTTCGGCAATAAGCGCGTATCACAGAAGCGGAAAGTTTACAGCGCGACAAAGCGGAGCTTTGGTTTTTAGGGACTTTATTACAGCTATAACTACCACAACAGCGACTACAATCTGGGCATTCTTACCAATTTTAATAGCAGGGGGATTAGTCGGGCTTTTTATTAAACCAATTCCCATTGTCGTTTCGACAACCCTTGCAGCTTCATTTTTTGTAGCAATTTTTATAACCCTTCCTTTTATGATATTTCTTCTTAAACCAAATTTTCCAAGAAGAGTTATTATTTTTGCAAAAATAATAACTGCAGTTGTTCTTATTTTTTTACTTTTTGCAATATTTCCAAAAAACAGTTTGCTTCCTGTTCAGATAGGCTCTTTTATTTTGTTTCTTATTGTAGTTTTTCTTATAAGAAAAACATTGTTTCCTTTAATTGATTCAAAAATTAAATTTAAACTGATAAGACAGAGAGTTGCAAGAATAACTCAGGCGTTAGGTAATGGAGTTTTAAGTTTTCAGCGCGTTGAAAATACTTATAGCAATTTTATTTACAAAATTTTAGCATCACAAAAAGCAAGACGTCAGTTAATAATAATAGTTGTGATTTTTTCAATATTTTCTTATCTACTCGTACCATTTGGTTTTGTAAAAAATGAGTTTTTCCCAAAATCCAACGGAGACACACTTTCCGTCTCGGTCGAACTTCCTTCGGGAACAAACCTTAAGACATCTACTCAAGAATCCTTAAAAATTCTTAAAACTCTTGTAAAAACACCGGAAACAGACCATGTAGTCCTAAACATAGGAGCAGGTTATAATCCTTTTGGTGGCGGAGTGTCAACGGAAAACATTTTCAATTACACGCTTATTTTTGACGAAAATAAAAAACTAACCTCAGGAGAAATTGCAGATTATCTTCGAGCTGAATTTAAAAATTATAACAAAGGTAAGTTATCCGTAAATGAGGAAACCGGGGGACCGCCAGCAGGATCTGACATTCAAATCAAAATTTTTGGACCCGATCTTTCAACGCTTGATGCGTATGCCAATAAAGCTATCTCTTTTCTTAATAAAGAACCGAGTGCAACAAACGTTTCAAAATCAATAAAAGCAGGAACAAGCAAAATTGTTTTTGAGCCTGATGAACAAAGACTCGCAAGTTATTCACTTACACCCGATGCGGCAGGATTCTGGCTTAGGCTTTTTGCAACTGGAGTCAAGATAGATAGCATAAAACTTGATAAAGATACCAATACTTCTGAAGATATAACACTTAGAATGGGAAGAAAAATTCCAACTGCAGATGAAATTTCAGGAATAAGTATTCCAACCCAAACAGGAGTTGTTCCGATAACATCTTTAGGGTTTTTAAGACTTGAGCCAAATCCGACATTGATTACAAGAGAAGACGGCAAGCGCACAATATCAGTAACTGCAGGGGTAAAAAGCGGGTATACAATTCCACAGGTTAATTCAAAACTTGAAGCTTACGCAAATGACGAACTTGATCTCCCGCTAGGTTATAGCTGGAAAACAGGAGGCGTAAATGAACAAAATCAAGAATCGGTAGGAGATATTTATAAGGCGATGATAATTTCTATACTTTTGATTGTTATTACTATGGTTTTGCAGTTTAGTTCTTTCAGACGCGCAATAATAGTTATTCTTGTAATTCCATTGGCCGTTTCCGGAGTATTTGTAATTTTTGCACTTACTCAAACAGCACTTACTTTCCCGGCTTTGGTTGGGGTTTTGGCACTTTTTGGAATTGTTGTTAAGAATTCTATTCTTATTATGGATAGAATTGTAGCTAATATTAAAACAGGAATGGAATTTAGACGATCTATTGCAGATGCCGCATCATCCAGACTTGAGCCCATAGCGCTTACATCAATTTGTGCAATAGTAGGCTTAATTCCAATAACGATTTCTGATCCTTTATGGAGGGGACTTGGTGGGGCAATAATTGCAGGGCTCACCTTCAGCGGAACTATAATGCTTTTCTTTATCCCGGTAGTTTATTATATTGTTTTTAATCCAAAAAAGTCCAAAAAATAAAGTATTTTTACTTCCGAGAGTTTAATTTTATAGTGTATACTTTGTTTGTGGATAACAAAAGTTTTGAAAAACTTGTAGAAGAAGCACTTGATTCACTCCCTAAAGAATTTGCTGAAAAATTAAAAAACGTAGCAGTTGTAATAGAAGATTTTCCTACTCATCAAAAACTTCAACAGTTAGGTTTACCGCCTTGGGGACTTTTATTTGGTCTTTACGAAGGTGTTCCCCAAACTAAAAGGGGAATTTATTATTCTTCTCCTCCTGATAAAATAACAATTTTTAAAAATTCAATTGAGAAAGTAGCGCAAACAAAAGAACAAATAAAGGCACAGGTAAAATCAACTGTAATTCACGAAATAGGTCATCACTTCGGCCTTTCGGATAAAGAATTGCAATAGAAGCTCTAAAATTACTTACTCAGAGGGGCAATTTAGCTGCTGTAAGCAACTAGCTTTGTCATCTCCTGATAAATAGTTACATGTACTGCAGCTTGCTCCGGCTCCTGATTTTGGTAAAGTAAAACTTGATAGGTCTGTGAATTTAATATTTGAAGGAGGAGTAAATTTGCTAGCATCAACAAGCCAGGGCGTACACTTGTAATCTACTTTTTGGTCTGAATTGAAATATTGAACAAACTGTTGATTTGTCTTTAAATCTTCTTCCTTTAAGGTCATTTTGAAACCAGCTTCCAAATCTGTTCCCCACATATAATTAGTGTCCCCATCTCTTATTAAATAGAACACAGAAGTTTTTCCCTCATTTTTGGATGTTATATCACCTCTCATTTTTTTGCCGGAGAAATAAAATGTCCCGGTTGATGAACTATCGGAAGTCATATAAGAAAAATCACATTTTTGATTCGTGCCTTTTGAAAGAATCCCCCAAATATCGGTAGTTGATTTTTCATTTTGTACTGTAGTCGGGGTAATATTTGTAGCTGTTTGATTTGCTTGCTTGTTCTGTCCCAAAACCAAAAAGCCGCCGATCCCAAGAAGCAAAACTAAAACTACGATGGCACCGACAACCTTAGTATTCATAGGCTGATTTTATACCTGGTTTTGCAAGAAGTCAATCATTGTTTACAAAGACTTGACAAATGGCCTACGGATGCGCTCATAATAGAGTATGGCAAAGAAAAACAAACCCAAGTATAAGCATTTTCAGCTTCATGGAAAGCACACAAACCAGGAAGTTCTTGTTTATATTGTTGTAGTTTTAACTATTTCGTTTATGGTAGGAATTGTTTTGAAAATGCAGTTTCTTACTTTTGCAGCCCGCTAGATTCTTGGAAATAGAGCATCACCCGATTTAATTTCCGCTTTAGAAAATTGTTTTTGTATTTTATCGGAGGTTTCCGGCAAGAAAGGAGACAAAAGTGCTGCAATTTCATATATTTGATCAACAGAGTGTGCAAGAAGAGAATTTAAATCCTTGCCCTTATGATTCGAGGAAACTTTTAGAAGCTCCCATGGTTTCTCATCGTTTATAAATTTGTCGAGCTTTGAGATTTTATTCCAAATTAAAGCAAGAGCCTCGTTAAATCTAAATTCTTCAAGTAATTTTTTATAGTCACCGTAAATATCAATCAAATGAATTGCACGAGGAGATGCAAATTGTTTAAATGCTGCATTTTCACATAACTTACTTACTCTTGATACTAAATTTCCAAGTCCATTTGCAAGGTCACTGTTATAAACCTTTTCAAGTTTTTCAACAGAAAAATCACCGTCCGAAAAAGGTGAATTTTCGGAAAGCAGATAGTATCTCAAAGAATCCACACCATATTTATTTATTATTTCAATTGGATCAATAACATTTCCTATTGTTTTTGACATTTTTTGACCATTTACCGTAAAGTAACCATGAACAAATAGGGCATTAGGAAGTGCAAGTCCTGCAGACAATAAGAATGCAGGCCAGTAAATAGCATGGAATCTAATTATTCCTTTTCCTATAACGTGTAAATCCGCAGGCCACCATTTCTTATATTCTTGCTCGTTTGAATTAAAACCTATTCCTGATTGATAAATATTGAGTGCATCAAACCAAACGTACATACGCTGATTATCATCGTCTGGTACCGGAACTCCCCAGTTTTTAGCACGTTTGTTGCTTCTTGAAATACTAATGTCTTTTAAACCTTCTTTTAAAAAACCCAAAACTTCGTTTTTTCTATATTGGGGATATATTTTAAGCTTGTCGGAATCTATTAGGTCTTTAATTTGTTTTTCGTACTTTGAAAGTTTAAAAAAATAGTTTGTTTCGCTTACTTCTTCCAATGGTTTCCCAGGGTGCTCGAAGCACTGTCCGTTTTCATCAAGTTCTGATTTTTCATAAAAAAGTTCACACCCGACACAATAAAGCCCGGTATATTCCTTTTTATAAATATCATGCTGGCATAATTCCCAAAGTTTCTGCGATGCCTGGTGATGCACCCTAGAGCTTCCTCTTTGAAATACATCAAATTCAATATTTAATGCTTTTGCTAAATCTTCAAACTCTTTTGAGTGAGTATCTAAAAATTTCTGAACCTCTACGCCTTCTTTTTCAGCTGCCTGAACATTTTTAATTGCATTTTCATCCGCACCCGATAAAAGTAAAACTTCTTCTCCTAAGCTTTTTCTAAATCTTTTTATCACATCCGCCTGCACAAATTCCAAAGCATGGCCTACATGAGGCTTTGCATTCACGTACGGAATAGCTGTAGTTAAATAATATTTGTTCATAGCTTCAGATTATATCAGAGTTTCTTCTTTTCTCTAAACAAAATCTCAAGTCCCACAAAGAAAATTATAATCAGAAGAGGAAAAAGAGCCTGATTTAATTTATAAAATCTAAGCAAAAGAAAAATTAAAATAGCAAGGCTGATAAAAGCACCTCTTCTTTTATTTGCTAAAGTAAACCAGGATATAGACCAAGTAAAAATAAAAAATGCTAATGCTGCAATTGGAAGAATAGGGATTTCAATAGAATATAAAGGTAAACTAAATTTTGGGGGAAAGAAAAAAACGAGATACAAAAGTGCTGCAAAAGAAAAAAACGAGATAAGAAGAAGATACAAAAGTGATTTTCTTTTACGCATATATAAAGTTTAGCACAAGGTGATATAATGCAGCCATGAATTTAGAATCGGAATTCAGTATCTCTAAGTCAAACAGAAGACGCGTTCAGGAAAAAGTAGAAAATCCTCAACACCCGTTTAAAATAATAGTACACGAAAGAACAAGAAAAAAGCTTGAAAAACGCGCCCACATCCTAGAAAGAAAAGCAGTAAAAAGAAAGTAACCTAATAAATTTGCAATTTACTGCTATAATAGTCCGATTATGAGCGAAAGGTTCAAAAAACCATTGCCTGAACATGCAGGATTGCGCAGTAAAATAGTTGGAACTCTTCAGAAAGTGGATCAAGCAAAGTCAAAGATTTGGCAGACAGACGCTGCTTATAATTATTTGCCTACAAGTTCACAGCAAATTGTAGACGATATGGTTGAAGGAACTACTGATGGAATTAAGGCAGCAAACGACATGGAATGGGTTTTGGCAGCAAACGAAGAGGGACTGGATCCAGACACAATTGTTAGAATGTGGGAAAGAATTGAACAAAAACCTGTTAAAGAACTCTCTACAGATTTATACTCTTCAAGAATTCATTAAATAACCTTCTGAACCATTCGACTAAGAACTCTTGATCCATTCGACTCACTTCTTTCGCTCAGGATCAATACCTAATTCTTTGAAAATAGGTATTGACAACTATTAGCAGTTATGATATGTTACTGCTAACCTCGATACATCGCAATTAGGCAGAACAATTTACTCTGCAAGCGAGTATCTGGGCCGAGCTTATTTGAAAATTTATATGCATGATTTAACAGCAAGGCAGGTTGAGATCTTAAAAAGCTTAATAGAGGAATACATAGAAACAGCAGAGCCAGTTGGTTCTGAGACTTTGGAGAAAAAGCATAATTTAAGCGCATCTCCGGCAACAATAAGAAATGAAATGGTGCGCTTGACAGAGTTGGGATATTTAAAAAAACCGCATATTTCGGCAGGAAGAATTCCAACTCCGGAAGGAATGAAGTTCTATGTAAAGCAGCTGATGAAGGAAAAAGAACTTTCAGTTGCAGAAGAAGTTTCATTAAAAGAAAAAGTATGGGATTTAAGAGAAAAGGAAAAAGATTTTTTAAGAGAGCTTACTAAAGCTTTAGCGGAAAGAACTAATGCATTGGCTGTTACAACGACAAACGACGGAGATTTATTTTGTGCAGGATATGCAAATTTATTAGATTCACCGGAGTTTTTCGATATTGATGTAACTAAAAATTTACTTTCTGCAATTGATGAAATAAATTATT
>Ga0209542_10001179_pt1 | contig 62190 bp, 82 predicted proteins | sample RifCSPhighO2_01_FD_184028 | JGI IMG/M metagenome (GOLD analysis project Ga0209542, IMG submission 184028) | Soil microbial communities from Rifle, Colorado - Rifle CSP2_plank highO2_0.1 (SPAdes) (version 2) | ecosystem: Environmental > Terrestrial > Deep subsurface > Rock core/Sediment ...
CCGTTCTCGTCGAAGAGCTTGCCAGGCCGGCCTGCGCCATCCTTCGTCACTCCGAGAACAGAATCACGCACGATAGCGACCGAGTTATTATCGAACTCCTCGATCCCCACCCTCTTAACGGCACCCCTGATAACACTTCGGAGGTGGTCCGTCATGAAGCCGACGTAGTCCTGCAGAGAGAACCATCCGTTTTGTTCGCCAGTGAAATTGACTCGGTAAGACACCGAGATCCTCACCTTGACCCGATCCTTGGTCTCAGCATCAACCACGTCGGAGACGCGATTGCCGACGACACGCAAATAGACCGTGCTCTTCTTCGGCTGGGTGCCTTTGGGCTTGCCACTCGAGAGCTCCAAAACGCCGAGTGTTTCGTTGTAGCCGAGGACCACCGTGGTGGGCCCAGTCACAACCTCACGCTTACCAGTCTTGGAGACCCGCTGAATGGCATAACCGGGCCACACATCGATAGTCACCGCTCCGTCGTACTTACCCTTGAGAGTGATCGTCTTCGGCGGAGTAAAACCGGAACGTCGGCTGATCTCGTCGCTCCGGAAAGAGAGAGCCCGATCACTCGACTCGTAGACTTCATCAATCGTCCCCTCAGCCAGGTAGTCGCTACCCGCTTCACGAGCGTTAGCCTCCAACCTCCGGAGAGTGGCGTTGTGCTGTTCAGCCGCAGCGTTGTTCGGATACCACAGAGCAACCTGCTCCATGGCAAGAACACGCCGGACCATGACCTCCTTCACCGGATTGGCGAGGAGCATCTTCGGCCCCATAACCGTATTGACACCACCACTCTCTTTGTCGAGGACGTAGCGACCATCACCCTCGGGAACAACCACCGCGAAGTGGACCCGCTCATCACCCCGGTATGGAATGATTGCGTGCTCCGGCCGAGGGCAGTAGATTTGCTGAGCTCGTCCCGTGATAAAGATCTCCTCGCCAGCCCTGTAATTGCGCGATTCGTCGCTGTAGTCAGAGATTACTTTAACGTGAATCCCCATCTGCGGATTAAGCTCGATGGCCTTGAACTTACGCTCACCGGAGCCGTCGGTAACAAAGACTTCGTTCGGCTCGGGGAAAACGACAGCTGGGCCAGGAACATACCGCTTTTTGCCGTCCTCCGAAAGCAGAACACAGTACTGCAGACTCTCGAGAGTGACAGCCTCGCGGACGTACTGGTTGCCCCTCTCTTGAACCACCTCCATACCATCGGTCGGCATGAAGAAACTAAACTTGGTCCCACTTACGATGATGTGTTGACCGGTAACCCAAGTTACCTTGTCACTGGCGAGAGAGTCGTCAATCGGAGTAGTAACAGACGGAGCCGAAGGATTGGTATTGTCACCACCCGGATCAGAAGCAGTGCTCTCGGCCTCAATAGGCGACAAAGTTGTACTCGGTACTTGAGCCTGTGGCTTGAGTACCAACTTACCGCGGTTGGCCGTGGCCAGATCACCATTGGTAATCTTGACCACCAGGTACTGGTTCGAGCGGAGCTCGTGCCCAGGGATAACGGTAGCCGTCTGTCCCGGCCAAAGCGAGAAACGCATCGGTCCGGGAAGATTGACTGTTCGGCCGAAGTGGAGATCCGCACATTGCGTCTTCTCCTTCGGCGGATGCAGATTCTTCTCGTCCTTCGCCGGATTCTCGAGGACCACATAAGAGCCCTCATTGACCTGGACGAAATCACGGATTGAATCGGTCGGACTGCAGTTAGCAAACTTCTTACCATCCCACCTCACTGGCTGGTCGGTCGACTCGAGAGGGGCCTTGAAGGGTCCAACAAGGACCCAGATGTTCCCCTTGGTCGTGTCCAGGACGGTGGCGTACTGCCATCCATTGAGGACGAGTTCCTTCCCTTTTTCCTGCTCAGGCATGTTCTCTCCTTAGAGATTGGGTTGTGAATCGGTTAAATTGCCTTTGACAAGTTGCTGTTCCGCTAAAAAACCTACAGGAATATCTATAATCTGTCAAGCACCTTTGCAACCCTGTAAAATACTAGCTCCAGTCGTGACGGAAGTGCTCGAGAGCATAACCGAGAGTGCCAGCGCCTAAGTGCTCTATCCCTCCCTCTGGTCGGGATCCCTGTGAGTACACAGGGACCTTCTTACCAGGATTGAAGATGTTGAGAGGATCCATAATCTCTTTGGTACGTTTGAAGAGAGCCACCACTTCTTTGCCGTACATTTGCTCTAGGAATGGCGTGCGGATGAGACCATCATTATGTTCACCCGTAATAGAACCGCCGAACTCGATTACGAGAGCATAGACCTTCTGACTTAACTCACGAATAATCTTGCCCATATCGGGCCTGGCGAAGTCCATAAGTGGGATGATGTGGAAGTTGCCGTCGCCCACATGCCCTGCGATTGTGTAGTTTATCTTATAGTCCTTGGTTATATCCGCGAGCCTGGGGAGGAACTCGGGCAAATGCTCGGGTATGACAACGATATCATCAATAAATGGCGCTGTGTGTTTGCCATGCACATGCTTGCGTAAGAGAGCAAAGCTTTCGCGTCTGATTGTCCAATACTTGTTCTCCTCGGCATCGTCATAAGCTACATGCGTACCAAGATCGAAAGGCTTAAGGGCGCGCTCTGCTTCATATGCTTTGTCATAAACTTCTTTTTCAGAGTCGCCCGTAAACTCAGCTACCAATATTAACTTAGGCACACCACCGGTTAGGATCATCTTAATCTCCGGCCAAAACTTGAGACCTAAACTTAGCAAATTCTTTGCCCCCAAACGTTTCAACAAGTCTGGAGCAAATCTCACAGCCAATTTCATTGTCTGGTCGTCATATGATTCGAAGCTCTCCGGGTGAAACTCAAGTACCTTGCCTACCACCTTGGCAAGCTCTGTCAAGCCATCTAGGAATATTACGAGCAGAGCCGAATGCTCGGCCGGTTTGATAAGGCGATATTTGATCTCTGTAACAATCCCGAGTGTCCCTTGCGAACCGACAATCAATTTATTTAAATCAAATGTTTGTGTCTCCCCATTCCATATATCCCAGAGGTAATATCCGGCTGAGTTCTTGTGCACTTTGGGCTTTGCCTTAGCCAAAAGCTCTTTATTCTCGCTTATTAATTCCCAAATTTGTTTGTAAATATGCCCTTCGAAACTATCTTCTGTAATCTTCTTTTCTAATTCTGATTTACTGAGAGGTTTGATACTGTGCAATTCCCCATCCGAGAGCACCACCTTGAGCTCGTTGACGAAGTCGATAGTCTTGCCGTAACGGAGCGTCTTCTCCCCACCCGAATTATTTGCAACCATGCCACCCACTGTGCACAGTTCCCTGCTTGCTGTATAACACGGCAGGAGTAAACCCTTCTCTAGAGTAGCCTTCTCAAAGTCGCGATAATACGTACCAGGCAAGACTGTAGATTCCTGCTTGCCTTCATCCACATTCTTAACCCCTTGAAAATAAGTCATGAAGTCCAAAACAATAGATTCAGAGAGTGGCCCGCCACTCATGTCGGTGCCGGCGGCTCTGGCCGTGAGTGAGAGGTGTGGGTACTCGCTCTTGTGCTCGTTTACAAACTTGACCAAGGCCATAACATCCTCCGGTGAATGCGGGGCCACTACAAGTTCCGGATGTACCGCGAAGATGCTGGCATCCGAGGAAAAGGCTTTAAGAACATCCGCGCCATCGCGCACTTCCCCCTTCACTATCTTCTTTATTTCCTCCGCAAGGCTCATGGATTGGAAAATAATTTGAGGCGATCGGTAACTATCAATTCCACCGCCTCCAGCGCTCCGTGGGCAACCTTATATGGCGCAATCTCATCGGGGAACTCCTCAAGATGGACTAAGAGTGCGTCACGCCAAGCCTTGCGGAGTTCGGTAGATATGTGAATTATGCTTATGCCTGCCTTAATAGCTTCGCCCAGATTGGGAGTGCCTGAACCACCATGGAGAACAAGAGGGACTCCGGTCGCCTCGGCAATCTTGCTTACAAGTTTAGTATCAATGGCCGGATCGGAGGTGGCCCTTAACATACCGTGAACATTACCAACAGCGGGAGCGAACATATCAATCCCCGTCGCTTCGACAAACTTGGTCGCCTCCCGAGGACTTGCCATCTCTATCCCCTCGGGGAGACTGTCGCGCACAGTCGAGCCCTCACCAATGTAACCAAGCTCGGCCTCTATGATAACGTCTCGACCGGAAGCACGAGCATACTCCACGCAAGCTTTGGTTATCTTAGTATTTTCTTCAATCGAGAGTTTAGCTCCATCGAAGATAATAGAATCGAAACCGGCATCGATGGCCTCCTTCACTCGTTCATATGAGTATGTATGATCTGCATTAAGGAAGACAGGTAAACCGGAAGCTCGTGTCTCCCTGACCATGGCCACAGCCTCCCTCAAACCCACCCAATCTCGCTCACCCTCGGAGAGTCCTAATATTACCGGGAGATTAAGCTTCCCTGCGGCACGTATTATTCCCCAGTACATTTCGAAATTGCAAAAGTTGAAGTGGCCAATAGCAACTCCACGTTCACGCGCCTGATTAATTATTTCCCTATAAGTTACCATCCACATATTGTAGCACGAAGGTTCCATTATTTTGCAAAGGGTATATAATAAGTATTAATTGGAAATTAACACTTATTAGCTAATTATAAATATAATATGTTAGGCAACATAGGAAAGTTTTCTCTCGTTTCGGTCATGGTCATGACAATTTCGCTTACCAGCGTTCTGCCCGTCTTTGCGGAAGAGACGACACTTACCATTAATCTCCCGAATGACAACAAGAATATCGAGGTGGACAAAGAGATCAGTATTCCAACCACTGCTACGGGCATTACAGGGACAATTACTTACAACATAGTTGATACTCATCCAAGAGGCACCATGTATAGCTCGAACGTTGACGCAAATGGCGTAATCAAATGGAAGCCAACTTATGATGAGCTCGGCTTGCACACCGTTACCATAACCGCAAGTGGATCTGGATCCTTCTCTGCTGTTGGTACTGCTCAAATTATTGTCAATCTGCCAACAACCTCCTTAACAGTCGGCCCACTTAAGCCGGGTGATACCGTGGGAGTTGGAGGTAGTGTGGAGTTCCTACTTACAGCAACCGGCTTCGCTTCTCCTTCCTTCTCTTTGGCCGATAATTTCCCTGGTTCAACAATCTCCAGTATTAATATCAGCTCAAGTGGCAACTTCAATTGGACGCCGACGAACACGGATGTAGGCAATCACTCCATCACCATTACCGCCCGCGATTATCGCGGTTCAGTGAATAAAACGGCTGTGAGTATCACCGTCAAACCGGCCGGCACATTCATACCAAGCACAATTGTAGCAACCCCGCTTGCCCCAATTGTCTCGAGTTCACCGATTGTTAGCATGCCCGCAAGCACAAGTGCCACAACTTTCACCTCTTTCCTCAATCTCGGCTCGAAGGGTCTGGAGGTCTCTGCACTCCAGAAGGTCCTGCTCGCCGAGGGTTATTACACCGGCGATATCACAGGTTACTTAGGGGTGCTCACACAATCAGCTCTCAAGAAATACCAATCTGCACATGGTGTTGACCCTCTAGGTTACGTCGGCCCCGGTACGCGCACTGTGCTCAATAATAGTGCTGTCGCCGGTGCCAATGTCCAAGCGTCTGTTAGCGTGGTCAATCCAATTGCCCCATCAGCGACCGCCACCATGTCTGCCACAGATCGGGCTAGTCGCATCCAAGCCCTGCGCGTGGTCATCCAATATCTCCAAGCCGAGCTCACCCGCCTCGAGTATGGCCAATAATCAAATTGCTAAAGATACTCTATCAAGATTGACTTTTGTCAGTATATTTGGTATATATCTTTCGGAAGCACCCCTGATGACCTACACTAAAAGGAGGGCTGATGCCCAAACTTGATATTACGATTCCGCACAAACTCCCAAGAGAGGAAGCAACCCGGAGAATCAAGACTCTTCTTGCAGAGGTGAAGGAGAAGTTCGTCGACAAGATTGAGAACCTAGAGGAAAGGTGGGTGGGGACAGTAGGTAACTTCAACTTCACTGTTATGGGCTTCTCGGTCTCGGGAACCCTTAACGTCGGGGAATCAACAGTCTATCTTGAGAGCAAGATTCCCTTTGCTGCACTGTTGTTTAAAAGCACTATCGAAAAGAAGATTCGAGAGGGGGCCACAGACCTTCTGGCGTGAGTTTATCGATGAAGAAACGAACGAGTCAGCACGCGATGCTGGCTCGTATTACTTTGACATATGTTCAACTATTTTGCCGGCGGAGCGTTCGATAGGGTCGGTATCTAATACCTCCAAGTTGAGCTCAACAACCTCCAGACTCAATGTTAGACTAAAACACAATATACTTGACTTATGTCAAGGGGCATGCTAGGCTTATTGGTGGAGGACGACGTATGGACCACATAGATCTAACCCCGCACTTGGATAGGTTCTTCGAGGAAGCCAAAAAGAAATTCCCAGGATTGACGCGTAACGAGTTTAATGAGGCTGGCCTAAATGTTGTGGAGGGACTTGACATCTCGGGTACTACGATGACAATCGAGAAGATGGGCCGCTCAATCCTTAACACACTGAGAATTCAGAGAGAGGGTATAGGAAAATGATGACCAAATGGACAACCTACATCGAATGGTCCAACCATGATAGAGCGGACCGCGACGCCAACGAGGTCAAGCATAATGGTAAGTCAAATGCCCGAGCATATCTACTCAGTGAAATCCTCGAACTTCGTCGTAAGGGCTATGTGATTGTGGCCGCCGAACTACGAGGACCAAAAGGGAAGAAAGAGAGTCTGTTGCAATAACGACAGCCGAGGCTCTGAACTTGCAGATTCCAGAACATTGGGATGTGCAAGTTTTTGTTATTTTTTGTGTTCGACTAGTTTGCCGGCGAGGCGTTCGATTGGGTGGGCGAGGCGCAAATTCCTGATCTGGGCGAGAGTGAGGATCTTAATGTGCGGTGAGTTATCTAAAGCGGTTTCAAGATCCCAAAGATCTTCGTTGCTAATAATCCAAGCCTGATTAATTATTTTTGAGAGATTGAAGGGTTTGCTGTATGTGCGCAAGGTCTTCTTGCCGTTATCAAGAAAGTATTCGTGAAAGTAGCTCATCGCCAATTCCCTAACACTCTTGTAAACTGGCTCACGATAACGTAAGACGGCGTGATTAGTCTTGCTAAGCGCGCCCCAATGTTTGCCAACTTTAAAGAGCGCCACCACGTGATCAAAATCACTCTTGCTTGTGACCAAATCAAGCAAGAGTGGCGACTTATCATGGTACCAGAGAGCCGTCGCGGCCATGAGCGCACCTTCAATGCAATGCGCCTCTCCCACCTTCATTACTTCCCGTGGTGAACGCAGAGTCTCGCCACCTTTTTCGAAATTAATGCCAAGCGTGTCAAGATAATCTTGAATTTTGCGTGGGCTATTAAGACTCGCAAGTAACTGCCATTCCTGTTTGGTGAAAACCTGTTTGTCTAGTGTCCGCATGTGCAACTAGTCAAAGTTGATGACAAATCTGTACATGCCCATAGTACAAGTACCATTTAACGTGCCCGAACTTGGAGTGCCGAGATCAATGTCCGTAATGCCGGTTTGAGGAAGAATCTTCTGTACGTTGAGTACCGGGATAACAACAAATGACGAACAATCGAATGTGCCGTTAGTTTTCATGCGCAGGATGGTGGGGATAGAAGAACTAGCTGTGCTCACTGCTGGTGTATACCCTCCCCTTGCCTCTATCTCTACAATCTGTTTGCCACTCTCAAGATACACATTATTGGCAAGAGCGACTGTTGGTGATGACGTATTACCTGAATACGAAATAGCAAGCCAGATAACGAGACCCGCAACAACAACGGCAATAATAGTATTTTTCATCTTAAAAATTAGCTAAAAGTTTAGTATAGGTGGAATCACTCCGGCTACGGCAAGGGCGCCGAGTAGGTTAATAATAGCAAACATAATGACAATTAGCCCGGCTGATTTGTAGAATACCCCCGAAGCCTTGCGATCTTTAATAAACGATGAGCCGAAGCTAAGGAGAGCAAGCACAGGCAGAGTGCCAAGCGCGAAAGCGAACATGTTAAGTGCCCCAGATAGGAAGGAGCCGGTGGAAAGTGTATAGACTTGCATGGCCTGAGTGAAGCCACATGGCAGGAAGAAGGTGATCGCACCCAAGAGAAGTGGAGTAAGGCTGTGATTCATACTACTTAGGGTCTTGGCATGGCTCGAGATAAACTTAGGCATTAGTGGTTGTAGTTTTTTTGTGAACTTAAATATGCCAAGTAAATTAATACCCATGACAAGCATAACAAGTCCCACAAGTAGTCCGAGCACTAGATTACCTCCCCTGCCAAGTGTGAAGGCCGATCCGATTGCTCCAATCACGCCACCCAATATAAAGAATGTGACAAGCCGAGCGAGGTGGAAATATATTTGCGGACGGAACTTCAGACCTTCCCTACTGAACGTGGCCGACATGGAGAGCACGAGGCCCCCCACCACGGCCATGCAACTGGAAAGCGAGGCCACCACGCCCACGATCATGGCTCCGGCGAAACTCAGTTCTCCCCCACCCAATATCCTAAACAAGCCCAACTTCTGCAAAACGAAGAAAAGCGCGCCGAAACCGATAGCAATGGGTAAGGCAATCTTAAACTCACCCAACTTACGATTCGCAATATGTGGCTCATGACTAAGTGAGTAGCCGTGCTTCTCGATTAGAGGTGATAGCTCGGCCGCGATCGAGGCCACTGTGCGCTCACCGAAGTCGCCCGTGACATTGATAGTATTCTCTACAGAACTAGACTTAACGTGCTTAATACTTGGATGCTCTCTCAACTCTCCCTCTGTCAGGATCTCGCAACTCTTGCAGTGCATGCCGATTGTGTGGAATGTATATGATTTTGTCGTCTCCATGATGGTCATTTTATCACTAACTGGTTTTCTTTGTTAGCAATTCTTTCCAAAACAGAAAACCAAGAATTAACAAAGGAATAGCGGTTATTGCGCCTGGATAATAACCCCAAGATGTAATGACTGACCATGGATGATGCAATTCAACAATAAAAATTATCCCGGGAAGAAACATTAATCGTAACCGCCACTTCTCACTAGCTAATAGAAAAGAAAAAACTGTTAAAGCCAGCCAGAGCATAATCTGGAAAACTAAGAATGTTGCCTGTGGTACGGACATTTCATTCAAAAATCCGAAAACTAACTTGGTGCTCCAGTCAATGTCGTAAAAACCGTTAAAATATTCCTCCATGCCGTGAGCAATAAAGAAAGGTATTGAGATATAAAATAAATTTTTAAGTTTTTGAGACATCATAACTCTTTTACGCTGTTATCTTTTTAGATCTGTTTCTCTCCAACGGTAATGACTACTCTCACCAAAGGACCTGCCTGTATTTGTTGGACGTTCATAAATCCAGCCCCCTCAAACGTGCTATATATCTCACCTTTTGTGTAAAAGGTAACATGACCGTCTCGAGCAACGATACCAATAACGTTGTATAGAAATCGAGCCAATGAAGTATTCGGGTTAATATCCATCAAGTAAAATTTTCCTCCTGGTTTGAGAACTCTATACACTTCTTGGAGCGCTTTGAGCGGACTATGGTAATGGTGGAATGATATGGAATTTGTCACGATGTCGAAGGTGTCGTCCGCCCACGGGAGCACCTCGGCAGTACCGACTTGCGCATCCGCATCTGGCAATTTTTCCTTTACCCTTTCGATCATCGCTGACGAAATATCGAGCGCTGCAAGTTTGGAGGCGGGAAATTTTTCTCGAATTCTTTCAAGTAATTGACCTGGGCCACTACCCACATCAAGCACAGTTGGATGATCATTACCAAACGTAATGACACTAGTTAATATTTCATGTTTTCGGGTAAACCAAAAACTAAAAAAATATTTTTCATATCGCTTCCCGCCCCATGTTTCGTAGAATTTTTTTGACTGATTCATCGCATGTCTATTATTGTGTATACCAACCTCGCATTTGTTCGATTTCGCGGGTTTGGGCTGCGATGATATCGTTGCCGAGCTTTTTCATTTCCGGTCGCTCGGTTGAACCGATCAGCATGGATGCCATCATGACAGCCATCTGATGATGCGGGATCATTTCGCGGATGAAGTCGCGATCGAAATCAGTCGATGTTTCGAGATTCGAGAAGTCAGTATCTCCCGACATCATACCTCCATGCATGTTTCCATGTCCCTTCATGCTCGTGTTTGTTGCCGGCACGTCCATTCCATACCAATCCTTATACCATGCGCGCATCTGATTGTTTTCTTTGGTCTGCGCTGTGATGATCGCTGATGCGAGCGCTTTAATTTCGGGTTTTGTCGCTTTCTCTAGCGCAAGTTCCGCCATCGTGATCGCATCATCATGATGCGGGATCATCTGCTCGATAAAATGCCGGTCAATGCTACCTTGATTCACCGACACCGCCGGTCTCAGTCCCTGCCACGCAAAACCACCAACTACAACCCCGACAATCAGTGCAGTAATAATATTTTTATTCATCCCGTTAGAGAGTCCCGTATAGACAGTATGATTATGCTCCATGGTAATACCGTGATACATAATACTCTCTAACGGGATTCATAAGTATAGTTATTTTTATAATATCTCTCCCTGCTTTTCAAGCATCATGTGATGAATCGTGCTGATTGCAAGCCAGATGGCAATGAGAATCAGGATACCGGAACAAAGCAAAGCGTCTATTTTTGTAATACCGAATACAAGATCATCGCCCCCTCCAATGATGGCACCAAGAAACGTGATCACTCCAACAAAGCCTACGATAACACTTCCGACATGCATTAATTTTGACAGTTTCATATTTTTTTAGTTTTAATTAATTTCTTATTTTCAGACTTTTTGAGATAATTTTCCTTTGACACCACGCTCCGGCCGATTTCTTTTTCTGTTTCTTTTCTGGCTACTCCAGCAACACTACCACCCCGCTTGGCAATACTTTTATTTTTTGGAAACGTATCAGGTTCTTCTTGTTGAGAAATTTCAGTGGTCACTCGTTCACCAAGCATATTAAAAATGAGCTCGAAGTCATCCATGTGATCACGGAGATTCTGACGCTTGAGCCCCTTCAATCTCTTATATTGTGAGGGGGTAACACCAAAGGCGACCTTTGATATTTCTGCAGTCAAAATCTCATATTCTCTTTGCTGTTTAACTCCCCGCTTCTGCCATTCATCAGTTAATTCTTCACGAATAGCGATCCCGCGCATACGCTTCTCGATCCAATCATCTGAGTATCCCTTGAGCTTGTAGAGCATCCGGGTACGCTTGGTGGCAAGTTCTGGATCTTCAATCTCCTGAACACGCTCATAACCAACTTTAGCCAACCACAACTTAAACGGTTCAGCGTTCGGAGATGGGATGGATTGGATAAGACGTAGTAATGATTCGGTATCAGCGACATCAGTAAGGCGCATTTTACCGTCTGAAGCAAGCATTTTCAACTGTCCGATTTTCTCGGACAGTTGACTTCCTTCTTCCTTCAGTTTCCTTTTAAGATCATCCCAGTACTTTCGTGGCCGATCAGATCCACTCAAAACCTCAATAATATCAATAACAGAAAAATACCAAAGCTCCTTCTTGCCATCCCAATGGCGACGTATTTTCTGGCCTTCAAATAGTGTGATTTTTGTCGTTTCCACGATGATCATTTCAGCCCAAGATATTTATTTCCACTCATCATACCGGGCTCGCATCTGCTCTATTTCGATTGTTTGGGCTTTGATGATATCGTTGCCAAGCTTTTTCATTTCGGGACGCTCCGTGGAGCCGATCAGCATGGAAGCCATCATGACCGCCATCTGATGATGCGGGATCATTTCACGTATGAAATCTCTATCGAAATCGGTTGAAGTCTCGAGCGATGAAAAATCTGTATCGCCACTCATCATGCCACCATGTATTTGTCCCCCACCCATCATACCAGCGCTATCGACAGGCACATCCCCACCAAACCATGCATTGTACCATCCTCGCATATCATTGATCTCTTTGGTTTGCGCTACGATGATCGCTGATGCAAGCGCTTTGATTTCCGGTTTTGTCGCTTTCGCCAGCGCAAGTTCCGCCATCGTGATCGCATCATCATGATGTGGGATCATCTGCTCGATGAAATGCCGATCAATACTTGTACCCGCGTTCGATCCCATCATCCCCCAGTCCTCTCCTCTCCATGACATCATCCCTCCCCACGCAAACCCTCCGACAACGAAACCAATAACGAGGGCAGTAACAATATTTTTGTTCATAAGGTTTGCATTAAGCGAATAGTTTTTATAATTTATTTTGTTAAAGGAACGAGATCCATTCCACATTCGGGACAACTGCCTGGCTTATCTTGCTGAACCTTCGGATGCATCGGACAGGTATACGAGGAAGCACCTGATGCCATGGCAGTATCATTACTGCCACAACAGCTGTGAGCGGGGGCAACCGTTGTATCGCAACACGCATGTGAGGAGGTATTATTTTGCTGATGATTATGTTGTTGATTCATATTTTTTAACTCTAATGAGCAATGACTTGCCGACGGCTAATCACGAATATCAAACCTGTACAATATTCTAGCATGAAACCCCTCCCATACATAACCCTATGACCTTTATATGGTTATCAAATCTTTCTCTACACGCTTTAGTAATACGGCATTCGTAGCAACAATTATCGAAGATATGCTCATAAGAAGTGCCGCAAATTCTGGCCGAAGCATAATGCCGAAGCTTGGGTACAAGATTCCACCAGCGACTGGTATGGCGAGGACATTGTAAATTGATGCCCAGAAAAGGTTCTGCTTCATTTTGCGAACCGTTGCCTTGCTAAGTGTAATAGCTCGGAGTATGTCTAGTGGGTCTGATTTCATGAGAACAACTTTTGCTGTCTCAATCGCCACGTCAGTGCCAGCACCAATCGCAATACCCACATCGGCTTGAGCAAGTGCCGGAGCATCATTGACGCCGTCTCCCACCATTGCCGTGAATTTCCCTTCCTGTTGGAGTTTTTTGACGTAGCTTGCTTTATCTTCAGGCATCACTTCCGCAAACACTCTTTCTATTCCAATTTGGCTTGCCACTTTCTCTGCGGTCATTTTATTATCGCCGGTGATCATAGCGATCTCAATGCCTAAAGCCTTCAAACGTTCTACCGCTTTTATAGCATTCGGTTTTATTGGATCAGCCGCGCCAATGACAGTTTTGATAACCCCATCAATCGCAAGAATCATAATCGTTTCTCCTCTTTCTAAAAATTCATTTATTTTCCCCTCCAATGTACCAAGACCGATGTTACTTTCTTTCATAAGCCTCACTGTACCGATGAGCACAGGTTTTCCATCCACTACAGCCTTCACTCCCAAACCGGATAGATTTTCGAACTTATCAACTGACTCTGGCAACATTAGGCCGCGCTTCTTAAGTTCATCGAGCACAGCGCCCGCCAAAGGGTGGGCTGATTTCGCTTCTACCGCACCAACTAAGCGAAGTGCTTCATTTGCATCAAAGCCATCGGCCGTAGCTATATCGATTACTTTTGGTTTTCCTTCGGTAAGTGTGCCTGTTTTGTCTAGGACTATGGCTTGAATTTTTGAAACTTGTTCAAGTGTTGGAGCATCTTTAATAAGAATATTATGCTTTGCTCCAAGACCGGTACCGACAGCTACAGCCGTTGGAGTGGCAAGTCCAAGCGCATCGGGACAGGCAATAACAACCGTGGCAATAGCAAAAGAAAGAGCCAGCATAAGTGATGCACCGGCTATAAAGTACCAAATACCAAAGACAAGAAGTCCTGATCCAATTGCCCCAATAACTAAGTACCTTGCAAACCTATCAGCAATTCGTTGTCCAGGCGCTTTTGAATTCTGCGCTTCTTCAACCATACGAACAATTCGAGCAAGAGCAGTATCCTTGCCGATTTTTGTTGCTTTAAATTTTACTGATCCGGTAGTATTAATTGATCCGCCAATGACCTGATCCCCAATCTTTTTAGTAGTAGGGATTGATTCCCCGGTAACCAAGGATTCATCAATAGCAGTTTCTCCGAGGGTGATCTCACCATCCACAGGAACTTTGTCTCCCGGCTTAAGAATGATGATGTCGCCTAGTTGTATATCAGAGGTAGGGACGAGTATTTCCTTGCCGTCTTTGAAAAGTCTTGCCTGAGGTGGTACAAGATTGAAAAGTGCTTGGAGCGCATCTGTCGTCCCGCGCCGAGACTTCATCTCCATCCAGTGACCGAATAGCACAAAAGTAATAAGCATAGCGGCCGCTTCATAATATGAGTCTGCGCCACCGGTCAAAGTAAGTAAAACACTGAAACCATAAGCCGCCGTAATACCTACGGCGATAAGCACAGCCATATTCAGCATTTTATTTTTTAACGCAAAATATGTCGAGTAGAGGAAAATCCATCCGGAATATAAAAATACCGGCGTAGTTAGAATAAAGAGAAGCCACGGAATAGGAAGTGGAGATGGGAGATTGAGTTTTAGATACTCTGTGCCCAGAGGCGAATACAGAATAATAGGAATCGTTAAAACAAGCGCGAAGAAAAACTTATTTCTGATGTCTATCTCCATAAGGCGAGCCATCTCCCGTCCAGCCAACCCGGTATGATCCATACCCATAGTCATTGACATGCTCATCTTAAATTTCTCCAAAAAACCCATCTTAGCTGGGTCTCCCATCACATGACCAGCATGTTGATAATGATCCATAAATTTATTAATTAATTTGTCAAACAAAACTTCTAATAACATCACCAATGCTGGAAATCTTTAGTTCGACAGATTGAGAGAATGGAATTATTTGACTAAAAGTAAGCACTCCTTCTCTGTGATGACCTCCGACTTCTGCACCTTCCCAGCGTAACGGTTTGTATTCTTTTCCATTATCGTCCACAAGCACAGAGACCTTTACCATATCTTGATCCAGCTCCACAGAGTGAGTATCCATAGCAACATCGAATTTCCACTCTTTTGACTGAGATGAAATATCAAATGGGGTGATTGTAACCGTAACTGACGCTTGGTCATCAATTCTAGCTTCTTCGCTAGTAACTGGCACTTTTTGTTCTGCAGGACGACTCTGGTAAAAAATGAGAAAGCCTCCTGTAAACAAAATTATCAATATTGATATTGTTAAAACCTTTTTCATATATGTTTCTTGAACTTGATGATTTTATTGCTGATATAAGCAATGCCAAATATATTGAAAGCAAGACCGACCCAGAAAATCTTGATTTGATATTGGGCAACAAATGTAGCCAGTCCGGTAATTCCAAGAATAGGCACTAGATTCACTAGATAGTGCGCGCAACAAGAGATCATGGCCGCTGTGGATGTGGTTCCAGATACGCTGACCACCTTGCCCATGCCTTGCCCGTTATGCACCAAAGTTTTAATGTATTGATACAATCCAATCTGAATTCCGAAGCCTACTACCAGACTGATAATAAAATACCAAAAATCTGCGAACTGGCTTTGAGCAAAACTCCATCCAGAGACCAGTGTTAGTACCGCAAAATAAACTCCAAGTAAAATCGCACTTGCGAGTGTTCCGTATAGAATTGATTTGAAGTATTTTGGCATACCCGTCCCAGAGTTTTCCATGCTAATTACCTAAATCTTAATGGCAAGACTTGTCCTTATCTTCTTCTTTATTAATCGAATTCTCCTCATCAGAATGCTTGTGTGATCGACCCATCATTAAGAAGTGTACTACTATCATTACCGCAATTCCACCTATAATCACCCATGTTTTAGCTCCGAGAGCTATGCCACCAAATCCAAAAAGGGCGATCAACAGTAAAGGCACCGCACAACAAATCATCATTGTCCACATCATCCAATTGTCATTTTTTCCATCGTGATTATGCATAGTATTTAGTAATTATTTATTGATTAATTAACCGATATATTTTTCGGGATCATTAACAAAGTGATTCTTACAGGTAGTACTACAGAAATAATATACCTCCCCTTCATGTTCAACATGGAGTTTTGCTTGGGATGGATCTATTTCCATACCACAGATCACATCCAGTGCCTTAAATTCCGGTTCAATGTGCATACCCATTTTATTTAATGTTTTTTTAGATTGTTTAACATAACTTTTTTTAATCTGATAATGGACATCTCGATCAATATTACACCCCACAACCACCTCCCCCAGCAGGACGAGCCTGAGACGCTACCTGGGAAGCAATATTGCGATAGCCACTCGCGCTTGAGTAATCCGCGCCTAGCACCACTCGCGGATCTACGTCTTCCCAATCAACGCCCTTCGCCCCCATATATTGAGCAATAGTCATGTAGGTATCGGGAAACCAATAGGAATTAACGGCCAAGGCTGCCTTCCACATCTCTTGCTCGCTCGCGCCCTGACTGGCCATGAGCTCGAGTAGACCGAGCATGGCCATGCCATGATTACAATCAGGGAAGTGCGTGGAATTAGCACAACACGGTCTATAAATGCCACTTGAAACTCTCTCTATCAGTGCCTGTTGGGTATCAGTTAGAATAAAGAATTTATGCTTACTAAAGTGATCCATGGGGCTACCCACGGCCAAGGTCCATCCCCCCGTGGAGGCGAAGTTGCCCGCCCCGCCGTAAGCCGGGTCACTCATCTCACCAGTCTCAAGAATAGGATTCTTGCTTGCAAGACCAAGTGCCCAGAATATGTTGAGCAGAAAGCCGGCATTCTCTTTGTTGATTACAAGTTTATCTTTCCTATTACCAGTAAGAATAGTCTCGTACTCCTTGCTATAGAGGCCTCTCTCTTCATACAGAGCTTTAAACTTGATTTTATCTATCACTCCCACTCCAACAAGTTTAGACCCGAGATCTCCCCAGCGCACAGGCAAAATCACGCCACCCGACGGTAAAACTTTCTCTTCCAGGGCGGATACTGTTGTCTGCTTTACGGCAACAACATTTTCATTTTGCGACACATTCTCAACTTTCAATCTTGCTGTATAAACCCAAGCACTGGAAAGAAATATAGCTGATATCAAGATAGTTGCAGGAACGGTGTAATCTTTTTCTTTCTCCATTTTATTAACAACAATTTTTTAATCTTTCTTCAATCTCACGTCCACGTTCGCTTAGCCCACCCCCTCCTCTCTCGACAAAGAGGAAGGAGGCAAGAATAAGCAGTATCACAATTTCCATAGCCACAACAAGAGGACTAATGTGAGTGAGGAATATATATGCCAAGGGCATACCAATAAGCACTACCATCCATTTCCAAACCAGAGATGAACGCTGATAAGCTATACCCACCACGGACCCACCCATCAGAATGCCCGCGAGGAGGGTCCAATTGTTTGAGATGAGAATGCCGGTGGTTATCCCAATTTGGATTAGGAGCCAAGATCCACTGACAAGGGTACACAGTTTGCAGATTTTTAACTTCATTTTTATTAGATGAAGAGAATTAAGATACCGATAAGAATCATGGCAATACCAGCCCAGAGAGTGACAGCACTTATGTTGGTCTTCTTCCACTCTTGCATCTTGGATACCATAACCGGATTCGCCGAGACCCACAGGACAGCCACAAGGGGCAGGGAAAGGATCATGTTATAGAGCAAGAGATAACCGAAGCCAGCCATATACGTAACCTGATCGCGCAAGAGACCGATAACCATAAGGTAAGGTCCGCCCATGCAAGGGAACTGACATATACCCACAAGTAATCCAAGACCGAAGGCTGCCGGGAAGGAGGCCTTCTCCAAGAGTCCGCCCATAGCCTTGTGGGCCACCGAAGGAATCTTGAGCTTGATCGGAAATCGCGGGAAAAAGCTGTTGATGAGATTAATCAAGCCGAAAACAATCAGTATCGTTGCCCCAAGCTTACCCATAAAGTGTGGAGTGTTGAAGAGATGCAAGACCTTGAGAATGCCCAGACCAATCAAGAAGTACGCAGTGAAGATACCTGCGATATATGTCCCACCTATCTGGAGAATCTTCTTCCTGCTTACCTGAATACTGAAGAGGAAGGCGATTGTAATGAGTAGAATAGAGAATGAGCAAGGATGCACACTGTCAAGAAGCGAGGAGAATACAACCAGAGGCAAGAGCCAGGCTCCTCCCTTGCTGATACTCCAGAGGAAAGTAGAGAAACCGGGACTGAACTTAAGAACAATTATGCCGATCAAGGCCACAAGTACAACAACAATGCTGATAGTAAGTTTCTTCATACCATTAAGGAGTTACCAGCGCTTTGATCTCTAATTTAAGTTCGTTTCCTGAACTATCGGTAAGTGTCACTAGGCGGTCTATCCTACCTACCCCAGCTGGACCGTGAGCATTCGGATCATAAACCACGCGGATTACTCGCGTCCCTCCGCCCTCAATAGTCTCATTGGCGGGAGGAACATAACCCATACCCGGCATACCGAAGGGCCCCTTAGTCTTGCCATCTGGAAATACTAAATAAGCTCTTGTGCACATGCAAGAAGTTAGAATTGTATCTATCTTAATATTCTGCTCGGTAGGATTAGTAACTGTAAACTCATTAGTTACATCTCCATTCTTCATTGAGATAGTGCCGAAGTCGTAGAGAGTCTCTGAGGCAGTCAAGGTACCAGAAGAAGCTTCAACGCCAAGTCCCTTGGCAAGATGCGAACCACCAATCTCATCATTGTACGATACAATTTTAGCATTCTTGTTGTATCCCCAGAAGAAAGCTCCCAAGATAGCAATCCCTATCAAGATAACAACTATATATTTTTGTTTCATTTTTTTGCATTGAATTGATTTGGATAAATAGTAGCCAAGAAACAACACCACTATTTAGGAGGAGAGTTCTCCAATAGAGATAACCATCGAGTAATCTTATCTTCTTTCTTAGATAACAGCGGAATCAGTTTATTGTGACCTACGAACTGAAGTTCTGTTCGATAGAAAGTAAACTGATCGAAGAGAATATAAATAACCAACAATAATGTGAGCAGAATGGAGCTTAGGAAAGCCGTCATGCTGTTCTCGAGGGGTATCTCGAAGATTGATTGATATGTAGATATGTGATGCATGACCACACCCAGGTTATCTTGCAAACAGAGTGACGATCCGGCGACTACGGAAAGTGGGCAATCACCAACCATGTTTGACCCCGGAAAATGTGTCATAAGGGCGAAGCCGAAAAATACCAAACTCAAGAAGGTTATGGCAACGATCAGTGTAATTAATTGTCTCGGCAATATTCTCATAGTTTCATAGTCTTAATGCGCAGTGAGTTACCGACAACCGAAACACTCGAGAGGGCCATGGCAAGCCCGGCGAAGATGGGAGAAAGTAAAATGCCGAAGAATGGGAATAGGACGCCGGCGGCCACTGGAATGCCGATGATATTGTAAGCGAAGGCCCAGAAGAGATTCTGGCGGATACCTCGCATTGTAGTCTTGGATAGGTGTATGGCCTTCACGATCTTGCTAATATCACCACCAAGCAGAGTAATACCGGCTGTCTCGATAGCCACATCCGTACCGGTACCCATGGCAATACCCACGTCGGCTTGAGCGAGCGCCGGCGCATCATTCACACCATCGCCCGCCATCACAACTACCTGGCCGGCACTTTGCAACTCTTTAATTTTGGCGAGCTTCTCTGCTGGCAAGACCTCGGCCACCACGTCATCTATACCAAGTTCTGTTGCAATAGCTCTGGCTGTGTTCTTGTTGTCACCAGTGAGCATTACAATCTTAATTCCCAATTTGTGCAAACTCTTGATCGCCTCTTTCGATTCCGCCTTGATAGCATCGGCCACCATGACGATACTTAAGACTTCTGATTTGTTTGCCAGAATAATTGGTGTCTTGCCCTCACCTGTCTCCTTCTCTATTTGTTTCGGGTCAAAAGTGATTCCCAGATCTGCAATTAATTTTGTGTTTCCAGCGAAGTACTCTGTATCATCAATTGTTCCTTTCAATCCTTTACCCTTGATGCTCTCAAATCCTGAAACATCAGAAAGTTTGGTATTTTTAGCTTTACTATATTCCAGTATTGCATGAGCAAGTGGATGCTCTGACTTATTCTCGAGCGAGGCCAGGATATTCAGATATCCCTCTTCTGTCATACTCACTACTTCAGGCTTACCTCTTGTAAGTGTGCCAGTCTTGTCGACTACAAGCGTAGTGGCATGGCCGAGCTTCTCGAGTGTGGCCGCGTCCTTGATCAGGATACCCTCGCGCGCGCCCTTGCCTACTCCCACAATGATAGCCGTGGGTGTGGCAAGCCCTAGTGCGCACGGGCAAGCGATCACTAGCACTCCCACCATTGATACCAAGCCATATGTAAGTGCGCCTGCGAATCCAAGAGAGGCGGTGCCGAACACAAGCCATGCGACAAGTGCTAATCCAGCTATGACTAACACAATGGGTACAAATATGCCAGAGATTTTATCAGCCAGTGCTTGGATTGGGGCTTTACTCCCTTGTGCTTCCTCAACCATCTTCACAATATGCGCTAGCAATGTCTCACTTCCGACACCCGTGGCCTTGTATCTTAGTGAGCCTGTTGTATTGATCGTGCCTGCTACCACTTTATCGCCCTCGTGTTTACCCACCGGCATTGGTTCGCCCGTGATCATGGACTCATCTATGTGCGACTGGCCCGATATCATCTCACCATCAACGGCGATCTTGCCACCCGGCTTCACAATTACTATATCGCCATGCACAACCTCATTTACAGATATCTCTAACTCTAAATTATTTCTGAAGACTAGAGCTGTTTTAGCTTGGAGATTTAGCAACTTCTCTATCGCATCACCAGTCTTCAGCTTAGACCTAGTCTCCAGATATTTGCCTAGTGCTATGAACGTGATCACAACAATTGTGACGTCATAGTAACTTGCTGTAAGTCCAGATCCCTTAAGTAACGTCTCCTCGAAGGCGCTTACAATAAAGCTGAAGACAAACGCCACCGACGTACCAATACCGATAAGGGTATCCATGTTGGCCTTCCTGTACTTGATGAAGCGCCACACTCCAAGAAGATACGGCTTGCCAACCACGAACAATATATACGTGGCGAAAATGGGTAGTAAGTGATGGATGATCTCCATAGCCGTCTCACTTGGCGCCCCCACATACTTAAACTTGGCGAGTATTTCCCACCCCATAGTGAAGATGCTAAACACCGCAAGTGGAATTGCCGTCCAGATTTTACCTTTCATCTCCGCTAGTTCGGCCAGTTTCTCCTTCTTACTCTGATTTAGCCCAAGGTGTTCGGCATGCTCGTCCTCACTCATTCCCATCTCGTTTGCCGACATATCCATTTTCATACCGGAATGCTCTGCGGGAATAATTAGTGAGTAGCCGAGAGGTTCGAGATGCTCTGATAATTTATCTACGCCAACTTTGCTCTCGTCATACGTGAGTTTGGTAGATTCATTGCCATAATTAGCCGACACATCTTGCACCCCCTCAACCTTCCCGAGAGTCTTCTCGATCACGCTGGCGCAAGAGGCGCAATGCATCCCCTTAATTTTGTAAGTTTGGATTTTCATGATCCATTAATTACTCCATCATCTTATTCATTTCAGCATTGCTATCTGTAGACTCAGCATCTTCACGCATATACTTCTCACCTATCATCTGGAGATCCTTGCCCTCACTGATCATCATATCATCCTTATACTTAGCACCCAACTCTTGCATATTTAGACCACTCGCCTTCATCATCTCAGCCATTTGCTTTATGCTTATTGACTGCTCCTTCATCATGCCAACAGCATCCTGTAGCTTGGCATCATCACTCCCCGAATTTGTAGCTCCCTTACCATATGCGTAACCTCCACCTCCGGCAATTATAATCGTGATAACTACTGCAATGATTATGTTTTTCATATATTCGTTTAATTAATTTGATTTCTTTGATTAATCTTTTGTAATTTCGACCTTTAGAATCCCGAATTGATAACCTCCCCTTTGCCCAGGACCGAGCTCCTACCGAAGCGATAAAAGAGGGCCGGGGTAAGGAAGAGCGAGATAACAGTGGAAGAGATAAGACCGCCGAAGATCACCACCGCAAGGGGATGGAGCATCTCCTTACCCGGCTCTCCGCCACCAATAAGAAGCGGAATGAGAGCAAGTGAGGTGACAAGTGAGGTCATAAGCACGGGCACCACACGATCAAGTGTCGCTTGAACAATCGTGGCTGGGACGAATGGTAGACCCTCATTCCGAACAAGAGTGAGACAACGGCCAATGAGCATAATGCCATTACGCGAGACAATACCAGCAAGAGAGATGAAGCCGACCATGTGGGCCAGATTAACCGAGCCACCGGTGAGCCATACTCCGATCATGCCACCAATAAGGACAGTGGGAATATTGGTCATTACCAATAGGACAATGGATGTTGATCGGAAGGCATGATACAAGACGCCGAAGATCATGAAGATGCCGAGCACAAACACAATCATCAAGCGCCGTGAGCTCTCCTTCTGGCTCTTATAATTACCTTCGAAAGAAAGCGTTACTCCGGTGGGAAGTTTCTGTGACTCAATAGCTAACTTCGCAGAACCAACCGCTCCGACAACATCAGTACCGTGATAGTTGGCCGAGACTACAAGTACTCGCTTGCCACCTTCATGATCAAGACTATTGCGACCACCCTCTAATCTGATATCCCCCACACTGCCCACTGACATTGCGTTCATATAAGGCAGTGCCAGGTCGCGAAGCGAGGCCATGTTACCCTTCGACTCCACGTCGAAGCGCGCGACCACGTCGAGAGAGGCCGGCCCAAGACGGACTTGGCCCAGTTTGTCGCCCATCAACCCCATTTCTAGATCCTCAGCCACTTCACCCGATGACAGCCCGTATTCGGCCAGACGGTTCCTGTCTACGTATACACGGAATTCAGGAACAACGGCGTTTTGTCCTATACGCGCGTTGGAGATCCCCTCTTGCTTACCAAGTTCGACCACCACCTGTCTAGCCACGCGCTCCATTACTGCCGGATCATCACCGAAGACCTTAACCACAATCGGGGCACGCACACCCGAGAGCAACATCTCCACTCTATGAGTAATCGGTTGACCAAGACTAAACTCTGCCTTGCCAAATTTATCCAGTACCGCCTGGATCTCTGTGAAAATGATCTTATGCTTACTCTCAAATCCGGGCTTAAGAGCAATCTGGACCTCGCTGGAATTGGCGCTTCCTCCATGAGGATCTGCCGGAGCTCGGCCGGCAATATTGCTCACTTGACGTATACCTTCAATCTGAAGTAGTGCCTTCTCCAATCTAATAACGTAATCATTGGTGGTTGTAAGTGCTGTGCCGGGAGGTAGATATATCATAACCACCATTCCGCCTTCATTGAATGGAGGAATGCCCTCTTTACCGGCGAAGACATAGAGTCCAACAGTTAGTAATAAAGCTACGACAGTGACACCGCCGATAATTTTCACATTGGTTATACACCAGCTGATCCAAGGCGTGATTCGTGCCTTTATCTTCTGGACTATCTTCGTTTCTTGTTCATGACCCCTAAGCGACTTGTCGTTTAACAAGTAAGCGGAGAGGACCGGTGTTACGGTAAGCGATACCGCCATTGAAGCGAAGAGTGAGATTAGGTACGCGGTACCAAGGGCGATAATCAGTTTACCCTCAATGCCCGGCATGAAGAATATCGGCAAGAAGACTACGGCTACAAGAACAGTGGCATAGACGATAGAATTACGAACTTCCTTGGAAGCTGATAAAACTATTTCCTCCCTCTTAACACTTCTATCCCCCTTCATCCAATCACGCAATCTATGGAAGATGTTCTCCACATCTACGATCGCGTCATCAACTAATTCTCCAACGGCCACCGCGATACCACCAAGTGTCATGACATTGACCGAAAGGTCAAAGTATCGAAAGACGATGGCTGTTGCAAGAATGGATAGTGGGATGGCGGAGAGTGTAATAGCCGTCATCCGCAGATTCATCAAGAAGATGATGAGGATAATTATTACAAGGATAGTACCGTCACGCAGTGCATCCTCCACATTGCTAAGACCGGCACGGATGAAGCTCTCCTGACGGAACAAATCGGGATGCAATAGAACATCATCCGGCAAGCTTGATCTAAGAGAGGTGAATGTTGTGTTAATCGCATCTGTTACCTTAATTGTTTGTGCGTCCGGTTGACGAATAATTCTTAGAATAACACCTGGCTCACCATCAATAGCACCACTACCTCTGATAGGACTCGGGCCCTCGATAACTTCGGCTATGTCACCAAGCCTGATTGGTCGGCCATCCATCGCACTTCGCCTGATGGCAACTTCTTCTAAATCAGCCACCACAGTGGGTGCTGTCAAGATGCGAATGGCATACTCCTTCTCATCCTCCGTGATTACTCCACCACTCCTGTTGGTAAGCATACTCTCCACCTTAGTTCGTACATCGTCGAACATAATGTCGTAACGACGTAACCTCTCGGCATTGACGTTAATCTGCCACTCGCGCACATCTCCACCCATCACAAGGACGTTGGCTACGCCGGCAGTCCTAAGGAGCGCCGGGCGGATAATCCAATCGGCAAGTGTCCGTAGCTCCATTGGGGAAGTTTTCTGATTAGCTGAACTGACACCAATCCACATTATTTCACCCAAGAGCGAAGTGGACGGACCAAGTATCGGCTTGACCCCTTGTGGCATTATCACTTGAGCTAGACGCTCTTGCACAATCTGTCTATTACGCAATCTGTCGCTACCCCAGGCGAACTCAATATTGACCGTTGCTTGCGAGTAGGAGGCATTGCCTGTTAAGCGTTCAATGCCCGGTGCTCCGGCGATTGCCGACTCAAGCGGATTTAACACTAGACGTTCTACCTCTTCCGCGGCCATACCCGGACTCTCCGCGAAAACCGTTACAGTTGGTTTGTTGATATCCGGCAATATATCAACCTTCATGGTAGCCACGCTCCAAATTCCGGCAATTGTCATAATTCCAGAGAACACCAATACAGTGATCTTATTCCCAAGTGACCAAGAAATTATTTTGTTGAACATATTGATTTAGGTAATTAGTATGTTCTACATTTCCATTCCTCCCATTGGTTTCTCTTCCTCCGTGTTTCCCATTTGATCGGAATCGTCACCAACATTAATCCTGGTCTCAAGCAACATATCTTCCTTCATATTAACAGTGGGATTTATCACATAACGATCACCATTCTTCAATCCCTCATACACTTCCACCGAGGCTCCAAGGGCGCGACCAATAGTTATATTACGAGCGAAGAGCCGGCCAGCCGAGGATACCCCCCACACATGTGGCAGATCGCCCGTACTCCACCAAACCGCGGAAAGTTTGACGAGCGGAGTGCTCTCATCTTGTGGCAAGAGAACTCGCACGGAGGCTGATACCGGCCAAGAAGTAGGAACAAGGAAGCTTGCATCGGCCATATAAGCTCCGGTGGTATCAAGGGATGTCCCCACACCCGTGAGTTTAACTTTCTGAACGTCCTTTGCAAATCCGGGTCGCACTACACTAAGTATGGTCCCCACTTTCGGTGTGCGGATATTATTCGGTATCTGTAATCTTACAAACTTTTCCGAATTGCTTTGTGTATCAACAGAGGCTACTGGCATCCCCGGCTCAACGAAATCGCCAATCTTCCTATTGATAGTCGAGATAACACCTGACCTAGGTGCAACAATGGCAAGACCTCCGTTAATACTTCGCTCTAGTGTAGAATAAGCAACCTCCGATGCTCTAGCCTCAGCTTCTGCCATAGAGAGCATCTTTTCATTTTCGGATATTTTCTCACTTATTTCCTTCTTCTGATCAGCATATTCCATGGCATATTCACCTTCCTTCATTGTCAACTCTGCCTCCGCCTCGCGATACTTGGCCAACATATCCAGGAACTTGTCTTGATCATCAGTTGCCATTTCTCGGATATCCTCTAGCTCACCGTCGAGGGTCGTATTCCCAAGTCGAGCGAAACTAGCGAAGTAGCTGGTCGCTAGGTCAACAGGTAAAACCGCGGGATCCTTCATACTTCGTGCCAACTGCACAAACAGGTCATCATATGTATTTTGGTTTTGAGGATCAATCAGGCCATATCCGCGGTTTAAACTTCCGTATTTGTAAGAGGCAATCGTACTTGAGTTGCTCACAACACTCATATGTTTCGTTAAGGCTTGGTCAAGCATAGTTCGAATATTTTTGCCCATTATAGTTACCGCTTCCCTGAACTGACTTAAGGCTATAGATGTGGTGCTATCTGATGCATTTGTCGACTTCTCTACTATCTGCAACAGCGCACGGAGCTGTTCGTTGTTTGCTTCTGTGAAGCGCTTCGTGGCCACCGCCTCTGATTGCATCCGAGAACGTCCCATAGCTTGCTCGGCAAGCATCCCTACCAGTTCCGGCATAGCAGGTGGGGCGGATAAACGCGCCAGGACCTGGCCGGCATTTACATAATCACCAATCTTGACCCTCCACTCTACAATAGTACCCTCACGTCCGGGCTGTACTGGTACGTTACCGTAGGAGATTACCTCTCCAGGCCAGGAGTTCCCCGGTTGAGAGATATTGGCTAGGGATTCATCCCCCACCACTGCCACATTAGACATATCAGCAACTCCAGATTGCCCAGCACCTACAGCCATAGCCACTTGATCACTTATAATTCCCCCGTCCTTACGAGGTGCGAAGACTGATCCCGCGGCTAAAATAAGTACGCTGACTATACCAATACTTAAGACTGTTCTCGAGCGGAAATATGCTATTAATTTTTCTATTTTATCTTTCATGTGTTTATTTAATTAACCTAGTTTTTAAGCAAAAACTTGCGTTAGAGCGCAAGTTCAAGCACACAAAAGTACTGGACTCTTGCGTGCTCTTAAGCAATAGAGGGACTATGTTCTAAACGAGATAACCAACTTGTTATTTTTCTACTACTTGGTTCTCTGATGACCAGTGGTTTGGAATTAAACAAAGTATCTAAAATAAGCACAGGTTCACGCCTACGAATAAGAGCTGTGAGCAAGATAGCAACAGCAATCAAGAGAGAGTAAATTAGAGCATTAAGAATATTATTTGGGGGAACATTGAGAAAAGAACTAAAAGCAGAAATATATGGACAATCTCCAGAACCGGAACTTGCATCAACCATACCATCCATGCCTTGCATAGTGTGGTTGAAGCCAAATAGCACAATCACAACAAAAGATATAAGAAGGATTGATGCAGTAATTTGTTTAGATATCTTACTCATATTTACTTAAGCTTTAGACCGTAGACTTTAAGAATCTCACCCACAGCCTTACGCTCTTTGCCCGTTTTAATCTGATCCACCACACACGTGCTTAGGTGATCTTGCATAAGAGCATCCTCCACGCCGGATAAAGCGCGTTTAACGGCGCTTGTCTGGGTAATAATATCTATACAATATGTGCCTTTCTCCACCATCTTACGCAAGCCTCGCACCTGCCCCTCAATAATGGCTAGGCGCTTGCCTATTTTGGCACTTTCATTTTTATGCCCTGCTTTGTTATGTGTCATGCCGGTAGTATACCCCCTGGGGGTATAGCTTGTCAAGTACCCTGTGGATAAGAACAAAAAGCTATTGAGAAAGCATCCGATTAATAAGCGAGCGGGTGAAGGAACCGAAGTAGCCAGTACCGTGGACAAGATCAATAGGTGCCAGGACCTCACTTGCATGCGCTTCTTGGAAACGAATAAGTGCACCCCTTGTTAATGCCCCGAAATAATCACTCTCTTTTCCAGGCGATCCCGCCCCGGTAGTAGTAATAATAAACCCTTCCCTGTTCAAGAACTGTTGCAAATAACGCACATCCTGACCAGTAGAGCCCAAGTGCAAATTGCTTAAGAAAACAGTACGTGACAGAGGTAGCGCTACAGGCTCCGGGATAGCCACATTGGCATAAGTTTGGACATGCTTAATACTAGGAGTGTCTATATATGTACTACTAGCTACACTCCCCGCTTGCGCCAAGGCGAAATTTCCAGAATATAGCAATATTATTATAACGATGAGTAGCTTGCTTAAGATATTAGAATATTTCATCTATCTACTATCATAACCTTGTTACGTGAGGTATGTCCAGATATCATACGCACACTCGCTTGTGTGACACGGAAGTATTGTGATAGTGCATAGACTATAGCCTTATTGGCCAAACCTTTCTCCGGTGGCTCCTTCACCCAGACACGGTACTTACCATACCCTAGTTCCTCCACCAGTTCCTCTCGCGCTCCCGGCCTTGCTTGTACAGATATCTTCATAATAATTAATGCATAACATCTATTTCATGCTTCTTCTCATCGCTTCAATAGCTTCTTCTATCTCCTTGATCAATTGCACTTTAGACTTTTCTTCTTCTTCCATCGCGCGTAAATACGCTTCCAACTGATCTCCCAATTCACTATGACCAGCTTCGTCCAACTTGGCCAGATCATGTTCTCTCTCACGTTTAATATTCATATCTTCAGCTAACCACTTCTTCTCTTGTTCAAGCAGAGTCTCGAGATCACTAAGGTTTACTTCATCTTCGATATGTAGTCCTTCGCTCATAATAGTATTATACACAAAATATTTATTCTTCAAGCTTCTTATACAGAGTACCTGTGACAATAAGTACAACAAGGCCTGCAATAAGCATATACCAAGGGTGATTGTAGAACAGGGGCACAGTCTCTATAATCCCCTTCACCCCCTCGCTCACCGCCACGAAACCGAAAACTACAAGTAAAGAGAACAGGATTGGATACCGCCCGAATACGCTCCGAGTATGCGTACCCAATGTATCATTCATCTTCCGCGCTATCATCTCCAATCTCTCCAGCGTATCTTCTTCCTCTTTTTTCCCCATATTGTGCATTATATCACAGAGCAAAGGCTCGGTTGGAGCCGAGCTTTGCGAGTTTCTGTATTCGTAGAATTATGACAGGTGCTTGGAGACGAGTTTGGTCATCTCGAACATGTCTACTACCGCCTTGCCACCGAAGACCTTCTTAAGGTTCTCATCGGCGATGATATTACGCTTGGCCTTGGGATCCTGGAGGTTCTTGCTCTTGATGTAGACCCAGAGCTTCTTGACCACTTCCGAGCGAGGCATAGGACCTGCGCCTACCACGACGGCCAGATCATCACTTACTTTAAGAGGCTTCATAAACGCGGAATTTTCTTTTGCCATATATTCTTATTACTTCCTAATTTGATTAATACATTCTATTATATCAGATATTGGCTATACCACAACAACTAGTCGAATATGTGAATGAGGTATGAATCAATAACGCGCTGATCCATATCGTAGAAGTTCTTGCCCTCATTATGCATACGCAGAGCAAGAGCCCTACCGACGAAGCGCCAATGCCAAGGTTCGAAAACGTAGTAATCATTGCCCTTAGGATAAGATAGAACGAAGCCGTATTTGTAGGCATTCCCAACAAGCCATGTGTATGCCGTGGTATTATCAAACCCATCAAGACTCCCACCAAGTCCGGTAGTAACAAGATCCACGGTGGTACCAAGTTGATGCTCCGAGTAACCCTGATCGGCGGAGAAGGTGTTGGCCGTACCAGCACCATAAGTTACCGAGTATTGCCCTTTAAGATTAGCCTGATCGAAGAAGGACCGATAGGCCGACTGGACATAAATCTTTATATTATACGCAGTGGCATCGTCAAGCATACGATTGAGATTGTTTATCACCTCGGCCTGGAGTTGTAATTGCTTCTTCTCGTTATATAGGTATCTCGTACCTATTGGTACCAAATTGGCCGGAACATAATTCTCGTTTAGAAAGAATACTTTGGAATACTTCTTGAGTAATTCCGCATCGAGCCTTGATAGCTTATCGAGTGTACCCACAGTATTACCAATGGTCTGGATCTGATTCTGGAAGTTGGCCACATTGGCTTGCTCTGTGGCAAGTTGACTAGCCAAGGAACTGGCGGCGGCCGAGCTCTCACTCTTCGTCCTTGCTAGTTCTTGATCTATAAGATCAATAGAGCGCGCCAGCGAACTAGTAGTACTGGCAAGCAGAGTCACTTGGGCATCCAACTTACTATTCAATTCTGCATACCTAGTAATACTCACTCGTGCCTGCCAATACACACCCCCAGCCGTAAGTACAATAAGCAAAAATAATACCATAAGACCATACTCTCTGGTCTTATGCTCATACTCAACTAAACCGTCTTTACCTCTAACGTGGTTCATCCTTCTATCTTAACACACTTAAATTAAATTGAGTTTCCATACTCTATTTTTTACATAATTATGGTTGCCTTTTGATACAATATCGGCAAGCAGTCCTGTCTCATGCGAAATTTTGTACCGTGATTATGTCCAGTGCGAGCATCAAAGTCCACAAGAATTTTGCCTTCCTCTAATGCCTTCAAAAATCTCTCAAAACTAAACTTCTGCAACATCATGACTTTCATATAGTGATAGTGTTCTTTATTACGCACTTTTTTTACTTCGGCCTGCACATAAAAAGCATTAAGCAGTTTTGTTCCAGCCTTATGTTCCAAATCATCAAAACCCCAATATGGCTGCGGATTGAGTTCGCCAAGACCAGCATGCTTTTTAATTACTTCAAGCCATTTCTTATGTCGGATATCAACGCTTCCAGCATCAAACGAAATTAAAATTTTGCGCTCCTTTCGGTTAACCACGACCTTGAAACCTCTGTCGCTTCGCGAATTTCCGTGGATTGTCTGACGATAACTCATTTCTCCCTTGGGGTATTTCTTGCCGTCCTCTTGGTGCGACCACCCGTATTTAGGTAAGAGCACTTGTGGGACAAAGCGAATAGCACGTGGTGAGGGCTCAGTGTGAAAAAGCGTTGTCAATGAAGTTGAGTTGAGACGTTGTGCTTTCAACTCCCACTCCGCGGCGTTCGGTATTGGCAAATTATTTTCTTTGATACCAAGTAAGTCTTCAAGCGTATTACCAATGCCTCCGGCATTTCCTTTCCGTGCGTTCGGAATAAAACCCATCGCTGAAATTTCTTTCAGTTTTGCGATAAGGGTAGGTTTAGTGTATGTAAAAAGCTTTTGGGTCATATATATTCTACAAAAGTTTAACTTGGGGATGATACTGTTTTATTCTCTTCCGTGCCATTTCGCAATACTCCGGCGAAATATCAATTCCGATATAGTCTCGCTTAAAGTTTATCGCGGATATTGCCGTCGTACCCGAACCCATAAATGGATCTAAAATTATTTTGGATTCCGTGGCTGAAACAATACGATCAATCAAGTCCACAGGAAACGCGGCTGGATGTTCGTTATTCATTTCTTGCGTAAAATCCCAAACATCACCGTGTGCGTTCGCTTTTGTTGCAAGTTTGAATTTTGGTTTGGCAATAAGATAGATTACTTCATAGGTTGGCAAGAAATATCCGGCGTTGAAATTAAGGCCACCTTTCCGTTTCCAAATTATGATTTGACGAACCGGAAAACCGGCCACAATATCTTGTCGGTCCTGCAATAAGCCGCCCTGCACACGCCATTTGTGGTTATAAAAAATTGCTCCTTCTTCGGGGATAATCCTCATCATTTCTACTAGGCAATCTCGTTGCCACTTCACATACTCGTCATGTGGCATACAGTCGTTATGATGCGAATAACCATTTTGCAGGGCGGCGTTTGCCCATTTTCCGCCACGGCCATCTTTCATCCCGTTGCCAGTAGAATTCTTGAGGTTATAAGGGGGCGAAGTAATCACTAAATGAACCGAATTGTCGGGTATTTGTTTCATTACATCAACGGCACTACCGCAAATAAATTTATTTAAAAATTTTGAAATACTCTTTCCATTTCCATCATCCGCTTTACTTTCTCCATTGTTTACTGGCAAAACTTCTTTTTCAAGAAAATCTGCCACCCATTTTGAGGCTACTGGTGTAGTTGCTAAAGACATATAGTAATTATACCATTCTGGGCTAGAATCTTCTATCGTCAAAAGCCGCTTACTTCCCTGCGTAATCCTCAAGTATTGCTCTTACGCCGGAGAGATTCTTGTTCCACTCTATGTCACTATGATTGGTTAATTCGACAGTGATTGCCGGGATGCCAATGGAGGCAAGCCAACCCTCCGAGTCTCCTGTTACTTTATAAGCGTCGAAATTAGGTACTGCATTGTAACCACTAGCCTTGGCGTAAGCATTCATAATATCAAGTGTCTCGGGCAATGTATCTTCATTGCACTTGGAGGCATACACAGCACCCGCCTGGCTATGCCAGAAGATGACCGCCACGGGCTTACTCTCAAGAATATAATTCTTAATGGCCAGTGCTTCCGGTTCTGAGAATGGAGCACTGCCTCCACTCACAGACGCCTTGCGCCAGATACCATCCGCTTCCCAATTACAATCGAAGTTGCGGTTGAGATCCACGCCATTGGCATTTAACCTTCCGGAAATTTGTACATCAGTGGACACAGAGACATCACTAGCGATGAATCGTCCTTCCTTGCCTACCACCTCATACAAGCCATCGGGATTAGCGGAAGGGATTACTGTAACAGAGAGATTACTTGCGAGCGAATCCGGATGAGCCTTAAGATAATCCATGTACTCGTAGGCAAGGAGGACACTGTTCCACTCATAACCGCCGTGCGTACCACCGACGAAGAGAATGCTTGTAGTGCCCGTGCCGTAAGTATACGCATCTATGGCACGACCCTCCACCGACTTGCCTATTACTTTATGTTCAGGATAAGCCTTCTCTACCGGAGGGGCTATTGGCGGAGTACTTGTGGGCGAACGGAATAATAAGTAACCTCCAATTACAATCAGCCCAAGTACTACAATCCCAACAAGCCACTTAATTGTATGTGGTCGCATCTAGCTGAAATAATTATTATTCAGCAAAATTATTAAGTACAGCCTTAACACCGGCTAGGTTCTTGTCCCACTCCACGTCTGTATGATTGGTAAGAAGGACGCTGATTGCGGGGATCTTGTTCTTGGCCATCCAATTGACCATATCGCCTGTAGTCTTGTAATAATCGAAACTCACGTATGGAGGGTAGCCAGAGGCAGCAGCGTAGAAACTGGTCAACTTGCTTGTTGCTGGCAATACTCCTGCGTGACAGTTGGACGAGTAGACTCCACCAGCCGCGCTGTACCAAACTACTGCGCCAGATATCGGATGAGCCGTAATGTAATCTCGCATAGCAGAGCTCTCCGGTTCGGAGAAGACGACATCGCCACCACTTACTGTAGTGTCCTGCCACATAGCGGATGACTGCCAATCACAATCGAAGTTGCGGTTGAGATCCACGCCACTTGCGTTGAAGCGACCAGCAACCTGGAGTGTCTGTGATACCGGCACATCGGCCACAGTGAAGCGACCTGTCTTACCCACAACCTTGGCAAGTCCATCGGGATTCAACACTGGTATTACAGTCACCTTCACATTACTTGGAATAATAGTGGGATTGGCCTTAAGGTAATCCATCAACTGATACGCAACAAGAGCACTGTTCCACTCATAGCCACCGTGGATACCACCAACGAATAAGACTTCCTTACTTCCTGTTCCATAGTGATAAGCTGTAATGTCACTCCCCTCCACTGACTTGCCAATTGCCTCACTCTCCTTATTGCCACTTACGCTAGGATTAGTATTCGTCGCGACAGTACCACCAGTATTAGTATTACCACCTGTTGTATCCCCTCCCACTGGCACATTAGTATCAGTATCATTCTTAGTTGTAGTGGTCGAAGAGCTCTGGGTTAAGTAATACACCCCGACGCCAACAACAGCGATAACCACAAGTCCAATTATAGTTTTTTTCATATTTAGGTCTAGTATAACACAATTATTAATTCAATTTAAATTACTTCTTCAGTTTTGCTATTTTTTTGGTTACCTTCTTTACGACAACAGGCTTCTCAACTTGTACAAGTGCCTGTACAGCCAAGATGAGTCGTTCAAACTTAGCGTTTACTTGCTCCAATTGCTTCTTGACTTCGCTCATCCCTGCGTCACTATCTCCACTTTGCGTGCGAGGAGACATTGGTGCCGAACGTGGAGCAAAATCGCGCCTATCTTGCATAGCTCCGCGCGCACCGGCTTGTCGCCCGAGTTCGGCGCCACCACCTTGCTTGTTGAAACAATCTCGGCAATACACCGGCTTCTCGCCTGTGGGACGGAAGGGCACCTCGCAACTCTTACCGCAACTACTACAAGTAGCCTCGTGCATAGTTCTTGGTCGCATATCGCGATCTCCCCCTCCGCCAAACCTGGATCCTCGATCTCCACCCTGGAAGTCTGATCTGCCACCCGGACGGAAACCACCCCTACTGCCCCCACTTTTAAAGTTAGCCATATTATTGATCGTTTATTAAGATTAAATTACTTAATGGCTATCCTACCACACTTCTCAATAAAAACAAGCTTAAATCATTATTTCTACATCTCTTTTAATATATACTTTATGATTTAAAATAACCATCTATAAGGATTATATCGGCAAGATCCTTGGGGCGGGCAGAAACTACCTTCCACTTGCGTACCTCATCAAGAGAGGCAAACGCTACCCCATCAACAATCGCTGCTGTAGATAAGAGATCTGCGAGACTAGGATTATAAGAGCTGAAGTCCCAATTAGTATGCATCTCAAATACATCGTGAGTCAAAGGTATATCCTTGCCACCTTTGTTTACAAACTGCCAACCTTCCTTCAACTTCTGCTTCTGCACTTCCTTGGTAACATATAAATCAATATCTTGTGCCAAACGAATACCCGCTACTACAAGTGGTCCACTGCCGAAGACAACATAGGAACCCCTCGGCATATTAAGTCCCTTAACCTTAGTTATTATTTCCTCCTTTGTCATATAACACATACCAACTTAAGCACTTCGTACAGCGAACCTGATTGCTCCCCATTTTCAATGCCTTCGATAATTGTTGCCGTTTGCGATGTAACAACGTAAGGTGCTTTCGACTCTTGCTTACCAACGACCTCCGTCACTGGCTCCGGCAAATTAGTCGTGATAGCCGACACTCCCGCATAGCAGAGCGCTCCGGCAAGAAAAATAGCAAGTACTTTAATTTTACTCATGCTCAAATACTAACACATGGCAATTGAACCGATCCTAACTTTTCTGCACACAAATTGTCATTTTAACATTACTACAAATGTTGAAATGACTTAAGGAAGGTTACAAATATACCACCATACGGAGTAAGGGTGTGGCCCACGTTTCTACCTTTATACTTCTTATCAAGTAAACCTGCCTGCTTAAGTTTGGCGATATGGATTGAGAGAGTGTTGTAGTTACAATCAAGATTCTCAGCTATTCCTTCTACTGTTATACCTGGCTCCTTTGCCACAAGTAGAATAACATCTATCCTACGATGGTTGGCAATACCCTTCAGGTGTCGCTCCATCTGCTTTGCAGTTTTCAGTTGTTTGCCCGTGGAGGCAAGCTTCCTTTTACGCACCATAATGCCAATTCCCATGTCCCAATTATATAACATTACTACATTTGCAGTAATGTTAAAATGTCATGCATTGGGGATAAGTTAAATAATTCCCGTGTTAGATCCTATTGCGATAGTGCACGAGCATAAAGTCATGGTAGAAGTCGTTTTCGGCCAGGTACTTGTAAACTACTACCCCCCGTCTCCTCGATTGGATCATTGTTAAACTCACTGCATAGCTTGCCAATTTCCACCTCGTTCTCTGACGAGAGGACAAACTCTTTGAGACTGCCATCTTTAAACTTGAATATGAAATATATTCCTGTCTCCCCCACCATCTCATTCCAAAAACTTGGCGTTAGTTTTGCGCGCACCAGAGCCTTGTAACTCTCTATGTTCGCATCAGACACCTTAATCAAGTACACATCTTCCTTGGGATGCTTTGGAATCTCCGCGCCCAAGTGAGCGAGATCCTCTTGTCCTACATTTGCCGCTCCCATCAGATAGCTAAGGTACATAATTGTGTTGATTTATTATCTTAATATATAAGACCATTCTACCATTTTTTGCGAAAAAATGATTTGGTCAAAATGGATTGTCTAGAGGGAGCTGACACCTTATTTATCAGCGCTAAGTTAAATTGATGTATGCGGATGATAGTAATTCGAGGGCCAATTTGTGCGGGCAAATCCTCTCTTTGCTATGCTCTCCGAGACAGCATTCCTAACTCCAGTCTAGTCTCTGCAGATAAGATTAAGCGAGCCATAGACAATACGACAGCGAGTAGATGGCGAGATGAGATCGCTTTCAAAAACACTGTGCATCTTACCAAACTACTTATCAAAGTTAAAAGAGTGGTTATTATTGATATTCACTCAAACAATCTGAAACAGCTAAATATTTTTAAAGCCTTAGCTCGCAGAAATAGATATAATTTCAACTCTTATCTCCTCTTCCAACCATTAGCCACATGCATAGAGCGTAATCACAATCGTGCAATCCCTGATGTAAAATACTCAATCACGGACAATGAGATCAAGAGCTATTGGAAATCAACCATCAAGATTAAGGGTGAGAAAATTATTGATACCTCATTACTTGCAGTTACGGATATCTGCAGGAACATAGACAAATCTTGATTATACCCCCTTTAGCAACTCAATCATCGTGGACCACTTGGGATCTTGGGTGGGAGTAGTTAGTGCCTCGAGGATGAATGATTTGGACTCGTCTTTGAGCGGGCCTCGTTCGATCTTGGGCCACAGGGTCGCGTAGATCTCAGGTAAAGAATCGATGGTGAGGCTAGTGGCACCAGTGTATGGATCAGGGCAAGAGTACACAATCCGAGAAATGCGACTCAACGTCGCCATACCAAGACACATGAGGCATGGCTCGAAACTAGTATAAAGAATAGCGTCGCAACCGGCCTTCCGACTTTCCTTTATCAGTCTCGCATGCTCACGCATGAGCTCGGCCTCAGCGTGAGAAACCCAATCTGTGTTGGTCCTGATTAAATTACGAGCCGTACCCACAAGCTTGCCATCTATCACAAGTACAGCCCCCACAGGGAAGTTGCCATCCGCAAGCGACTTACGCGCTCCATCTAGAGCTAGTTGCAAATAGATGTTGTCATCAAGCATAGTAGGAATATATCATAAAACAAATTGCTCCGCCGACCAAAGGGGCCAAGCGGAGCGGGTTACAGAGAGCGGATTCCGTCAGGTGCGCGGGCAGTGACGATGGCGATAGAGCTGCCAGACGCCAATGCCGATGTTCGCAAGACCAATGAGGGCAAGGACCGCCTGCACCGTAATCACCGGCGACTCGAGCACAACACTGGCGTCCTCACCGGCGAGCACATAGCCACCCACCAGACCGCCCATTACTCCGATCATGATCACGAAGATGGCATGTGCCCGCACGAGCGGGATGCCAGTGCATGTGTGAATGCTCGGACACCAGCGCTTTGCCTCCAGTCGTCGCGCCTCCAGAGACACAACTTTGCTCATATCTCACCTCCTTTTTCTTCCAAATCCAAACTATCACATATAATAAATTAAGTCAAATTGATATAGGTAACGTTTCTATTGTGCGAAGCGTTATAACGGGTAGACAGGTTCTCGAGGCAGGAAGTGGCAGGTGAGGTCGGTTGGATGAGCGTTAGTAGCTTCCAGTTTCCCGATCGTTCCCGCAACGTTCACCCACAAACCCCTACTTATACCATCCCCAGCTAACCCTTCCATGTTATGACCCTTTGCGATACAATGGCCGTATATGGCAAATCGAATCACTGTGGAGAAGCACGATACGGTCGAGGGTCTCCGAAAGAAGCTTAGACAAGCTTCGGATGAGGCCGAGAAGATAAGATTAAAAGCGATAATAGCAGCCAAACAGGGCAAGAAACGCTATGAGATAGTCGAACAGCTCATGGTGGACGCCAAAAGTGTGACCACTTGGCTGGCCCGATACAATGCCGGTGGAACAAATACCCTCAAGACAAACAAAGGGGGCAGACCAAAGGGCAACCCTAAGTGGGACAGCGCACATTTCGAAAAACTGACTAAGCAAATCGACAAAGGTGGGTACTGGTCCATACCACGTATGCAGGAATGGCTCTCCGAACATTGCAAGGTGAACATTCCCGAGCAAACAGTCTGGTATCGCATGGATCAACTGCATTATTCATACAAAGGAGCAAGACCTCATCCAGTCCAGGGAGATAGAGAGAAACAGGAAACATTTAAAAAGGGGGCATTGCTCCGTTCTTGGAGCCACTAAAGGACAAGCCTTTCGAGCTTTTCTTTGGTGATGAGATGAGATATGGACTGATTTCGAACTTCCGTAGGAGCTGGTCGAAGGTTGGTGAGCGTACCATCATCGACAGCCAGCACTCCTTCGAGAATCGCTACCTCTTCTCGGCTGTATCACCACTGTCGGGAGAAAGTTTCCACCTCTCGGGCATCGAGGGCTTTGATACAGAGGCTGCCCACACCTTCCTGTTGGAACTCAAGAAACAACATCAAGACAAAATAGTTATCATCGTTTGGGACAATGCTCCTTGCCATCGGCCCATGATACACCGAGAGATACCGGGTCTGATCGTGCTCTTCCTGCCCCCTTACTCACCAGAGCTTAATCCGGCTGAACGTTTCTTCGAAGAACTGCGCAAGGCGTCGGCCAATCAGATATTTAAAAACATTGACGAACAAGAGAAAGCTATTGAGGAGAAGTTGAACGAGTTAGCGGATGACCTGCCGGCCATGAGGCAATTGCTGGGTTATGAGTGGATTAAAAGACAGTGTGGAGAGGTTAATTAGAGATGGTATTACCTCTTCCACCTCCCCTCTCTCACTCTCTCCCTCTCCCCGACCAGCTTATGCTGGCCTTCGTCTTTTTATAAAAATAAGAAAGCCCCGCGCGACGTGTGGCCGTACGGGGTGGGGTTGCTAATGATCAGACTGTCTCTTCCTCACTCAAGATAACGAGGAGTGCTTCGGCCTCGGTGATCTTGTCCTCGATTGTCTTGGGGCCGAACATCATTCGCCCCCACTCAGTATAGAACTTGGTCGCAGAAAGGAAGGGCTTCTGCCGGGCCAACATCTCGATAGGCTTAATGCCTGCCTCCCGAGCAAGTCCGAAAACGACCTGTTGGATCCAGGCCACGCTGAAGGTCTGACCCATATCGGCATCCCGCATGATCTCACCCAAGAGATCCTGAGGCTCGGTAGCGGATGTAGGTGGGAACTCCGTGAGTCGAATAAGGGCGCAGATTTCATCTAGATACGGCATGTCCATCTCGGCAACGTGTTTCTTGAGGCCACGGATGGCAAGCTCAATATTGAGATCGTCGTTGCCTGCCCGACCTGAATGGTCGAAGTCGTGGAACATAGCCGCAATCAAGAGATTACGCATGTCTCTGGCACTCAGCCTCTCCCTGTAGAACAAACACGCCTGATAACAAAGCCAAAACACGTGGAAAAGATGGCGGAAGTTGTGGTACGGATGCTCAAGATTCCGAGCGTGCCTGAAGATCGCCCGAAAGTAGTATTTGAGATCTCCCAGATAAAGAGCGTCGTCATTAACGATTACCTCCGGCAATGTCCCCTTCAGAGGGGAAAGAGAGTTGCTCATGGCGCCTCCTTTTTGGCTTGGCCAATAATTTGATCAATGTGGGGGTCCTGATTCAGCTATGAGTATAATATCTTTATTGCCCTATGTCAATCCCATCTCCGCAACCCCAATCCCTACTTTTTCTCATTGGGTGAATACGATAGGTGGCCCAGGAAAAATCTCCATCTCCTTCCTATCATCGTCTACGTTTAGTCTACCTTCTTTGCTCATATTTTTTTGCGGGTGGTGAAGAAGGTAAAAATAAATATGGCGATATACATAAGGAGTCCCCAAGCACAGGTGGGCAAACCAAGGACGAAAGCGCCGAGGCCACCGGAAAATAGTGTCGGCAATTCCCCTACTGTGAAGTAGCCGGCAAAAAGAATGCCCAGACCGGAAACAATTCGTAACATTATTACTCCCTTCGCACTAATCACCTTATCCAACAGAGTTAGTAAAGCAGTAACAAACATAATTAGATACATAGTGAAGCCGTACCAACAAGCAGGGTAACCAAGGAAATATGGACATGACTCACCTAGGGCGCAGGTATCGGTAAGTAATTTAACCCCGCTTAGGTATCCCGAGAAGAGAACCCCGGCGATGGAGAGAATCAAGATTACCTTAATCATCCTCCAGTTAGTATTCATATATTTGCATGATACTTGAGTTAATAAATGCTACTCATATTTCATATTATATACCTACCGTCCTCAGGAAGGTTAAGCTTTACTTAGGAGATATATGTCGAACATGCTTTCTAACTTGTACTTTCCATCCTCCAGATAGTTATCTACCGCCTTTTCATTCTCTTTCATATATTCAATCTTTTTATTTTCTGGAACAAGATTGTAGGTTGAATGTGATTGGATATAGCCAAGGATTTCCTCCTTGGTGAAGAGGTCATCAAACTCAAATTTGACATAATCATTGATAACAAACCCCACCCTTTCAAAGACCACATCATTTATTCGTTCTTTGTTTGAGTATGGCACATCACCTATCAATTTAGTAAGAATATTGTAGGCAAAAATAGGTAGATACATCTTCGTATTAGCTCGACCATGCTTCCAGAATATACAAGCCTTCCCACCACTAGCAAGTATCCGGATCTAGTAGCCTTTTGTCGAGCTACCTCTATCATAACCTCTTCTTTGTCTACTCCCAGAACATTATTGTAATATTCCGCGAGATGCTTCGTAACAATACCTGTGCCACAACCAAGATCAAGTACTCGCGCTTCACGTTCGGGCCTAAATTTATATATTATTTCATAAGCTCTCTTAGGATAATCTCGCCTATATCGAGAATATGCAGTAACCAGTTTGCCAAAGTTATTTCTGGTTGTTTTCACTGGTGTACATCTATGTGGCAATACGAGAGCCTATTGTCTTACCCGAGAGCACTTGCGAGAGATTACCGGATGTAAATAGATTGAAAACAATTATGTCGATCTTGTTCTCGGCCGCGAGCGTAACAGAAGTAAGATCCATTATCCGCAAACCGCGTTCTACAACTTCCTTATGTGAGATACTTGGAATAATCGTGGCTGGACCATCATTGCCATTTGGATCTTTATCGTACACTCCATCCACCTTGGTTGCCTTAAGTACCATATTAGCCTCGATCTCAATAGCCTTTAGCACGGTACCCGTGTCAGTGGTGAAGCGCGGTGTGCCAGTCCCTCCGGCAAGTATCACTACCCGGCCCTTATTCAAATGACTCATAACCTTGCGTCTGCGGAATGGCTCGGCCACCTCATCAACTTGGAGTGATGTGGCCACATGGGCCTCGGTGGCATAACGATGTTCAAGCACATCCTGTAAAATAATAGCGTTAATGATTGTGCTCAACATACCAGCCTGATCGCCGATAACAGGGGTAATGCCTAACTCTCCTGCCAATCTCGAGCCACGGATGAGATTGCCCCCACCCACCATTATGGCGAGCTCCACACCCGGATTATCCTTACGGGCTAAAACAATCTCCTTGGCAATATAATCTATAGCATCTTGATCGAAGTCATGTTTACCCACGCCCGAGAGTGCCTCACCACTAATCTTAAGGAGGAATCGTTTTGTTTCGGCTTGTCTTGCTACTGACATAAATATTAATATATCACAATAATATAGCGAAGAGTATGATGGCGAACATATATGGATAGATGACCAGATGAGTCTGCTCGTCGGTCCAATTCGTACGGAAGAGCTTGTTGGCATAGTGTGTGACGAAGGATTCCTCATAGACGCGCAGTTGATCATGCTCACGGCGGAGACCTTGCTCCCAGGCCTTGAGAGGACAACCACCAGTGACGTGCCAGACGATGAGTGTGATAGATGAGAAGAGTCCGGCCAGTATGCGTAGTGGAGGAAATAAGATAACAACAGGCAAGCTCGCAATCATAAGCAACACGTACAGTGTATGGAACCAAGCCACCCCATCCGCCAACATTTTCTTATTCACAAGCATTACTACAATACTCTATCATTTATCTACTAGAATTTGGAGGTGGAGGCGCGGAGGAAGTTAGAGTGCATAGTGGCAAGTTTATTGGGTGGGAGCTTGGCGAAGGTTACTTGTGCCTCGGCGGATGATGAGTGGAAGGCGCCGTCTCGGGCAAGGACATCTGGGTGTACTTGGAAGGTGCGCTCATTCCAACCAAGCAAGTGTAGGCCATCAAGCCTGCGTACCCGCGAGAGAGCCACATAGCCCTGACCATGCTCGAAGGTGCCCGAGAGATCCATTAGTGCGGCGTCCATGCTCATACCTTGACTCTTGTGCACAGTGATAGCCCAAGAGAGGCGCAGAGGCACTTGCTTGATGCGCGCCTTAATCTTGCCGTTCTCCTCCACTGTCCACTCCATCGGCTCCACCATAATCTTCCGACCATTACGTAACTTGATCACGGGGTAACCGCTAACCTTATCGAAACCGACTACAGTTCCGAGCGTGCCGTTGACGAAACGTTCCTTAATATTGTTCTTAGTGCACATGACCGAGGCACCCACCTTGAGCACCAGATGCTCCGGTGAGAGACAACCCCTGGTGAGTGTCTCTACCAGGTGATCGGCTCCATCGGCGTACATCTCGAAGAGCTTCTCATCTTGCTTAATCTCTCCGAGCTTGCGAGTGTTCACTCGATCTACATCTATATTGTGCGAGTAGAGTTGAGGCACGTGTTCCAGATGACTTACATTCGTCACTTTGCGGGCTTCAATGTGTGCCATATGCAGAGGGCCGAACTGGTTACGTCGTATTGCCCCGAGTAACTCAAGGAAAACTTGGTCATCTTGCCTGTATTGTTCGGTGAGATAACATGTGAGGAAGCGTGCCCTCTGCCAAGTGCCAGAGTCGTAGGCGAAGCGAGGTCGCGCCTCCTCTCTAAAGAGTTGTGACTCGACATTTCCACTACCTCCATTCTCCATCTCCCTGCGGGCCACAATAGGCGGTAATTGGAAAAAGTCGCCCACAAGGAGCACCGAGAGCCCACCGAAAGGCTCTTGACTGCGCCTTATGGTCCGACACACGGCATCCACCATATCCAGTGTCTCGGGTGAGAGCATGGAGACCTCGTCAATGATGAGCACGCTCGCTTTCCCCACACGATCCACCACGCGCTTATTAGTAGCAATGCGATCAAGATCGTACTTGGAGAGGTAACGCTTGATACCGATACCCGACCACGAGTGGATAGTCACACCGCCAATGTGTGTGGCCGCTATCCCCGTGGATGCGGTGATGCTTGGTTCTACGCCACTATTCTTGAGATAACGCACATACTCGTTCACCGTGTGCGTCTTGCCTGCTCCCGGTTCGCCAGTCAGGAAGACATTCGCCCCAGTCTTAAGTATGTTCAACGCTTCGGCCTGTGTCATGGCGTGATCATACCTAGGCCCTTCAGGAAGTCCTTGGCTGTGTAGTCGAGCTTCATTAACCTATCGAACAAGCCCAAGGCGACACGATCAATCAACTTCTTGGTTGAACCAAGATCTTGTCTACCGTTGCGCACTTCGAGCAAGTTCTGCTCAAGCCCTGGGCATATAGCAAATAGTTTTTCTAAACCGTAGGCCGCGATTGAAGGAATTATTCCCGTAGTCTCCCCGTTTTCCCCCACCGAGACATACTTACTTGGGAGTTTAAATGATAATTCTGTTTCAGGTATCGGTACTTTTACTAATATATCCACGCTCGAAGCTTGCTTCTTCTTAGGTAGATGGGCCAAATACTTCACTCGTTGTAAATCAGCGAAACCCTCCTCGAAGAACCATCCCTGCCCATATTCAGTATTGGCAAACTGTTTCGTAGAGTGGACCCACTCGTGGAGTAGAACACTCTCGGTATAAGTGGAACCATTGGCTTCTTCCATTTTCTCTTTACGTATAAGTAAGACCAGATCAAGTTCAGGATAATATGTGCCCCAACCTTTGTGTAAAAAGACTTTGTCATTCAAGTCATACGCCTTCAAAATATCGGCCACCTTCTTCTTATCACGCTCGTTGAAAACGAGATAATAGGAGTGCGCGGGTATGCCAAGATTCTTATAGCTCCTTTCCAACCTGGCAAGATCAAGTCCCTCGGTATCTTGCTTAATCTCAGAAAGAAGACGCTCTCGCGCTATCGCGCTTGAGTCAGTCTCGACAATCTGCACTTTAGATCCTTCTTGCGTTCTTGGCATTGTGGCCTACAGATTTCTCCAATTTACTTATTTCATCAGTGACCTCGGCATATAGTTTTTCAGCGTCCTTCTTGTCACTAGGTTCCTTGTATCCTAGAGTATTGCAGAGCGTAGCCAGGAGGTTAGGATTACCCTTTATTGGTATATCCACACTTGAATAACCTAGAAAATCTAATTCTATTTGATCTCGCAAGGCTTCTAATGTTGGCAATAGAAGATTAATATTTTCCACCAATTGCGCCTCCTGCGTATATATCTCAGCTTTTATTCCCATATATTTATTTAACTGAGAATGTGAAGATGTAATCCGCGGGCAAGATAGTCTTGGTGGAGATAGGATATTGCTCTACACTCTCCAGGGTAACTAGCTTATTCGCGAATGGCAGACTCTCGCCAAGAGTAATGGTAGTGGTTGTGTCATTAGGCATTCGACTACTAACTACGTTCTCGAGTTTGACCTTAAGTTCTACTGTGCCCGCCCATACGCACGTCACGTCCGTGGCACAACGACTATCCTGGATCACCTCGAGTGGAGTTATCGCAATATCCCCAAGGAAAATTAATTTGCCCAATTTAGCTTGAGTACTTGTGGCATTGTTGCCATTATCAGCAATTGGACATTCTGGGAACTCACAGTTGGGTCCAGTACGGCCTACATAAGAGCCATCGGGACACAACTTAACATCCGCAGTACAAACCCCATTCCCATTACCATCGTTAACCTTTCGATTTAACAGAAAATATCCGCCTCCTATAGCCAAAGCAATCAAAACCAGAACTATAATTTTGTATTTAGTATTCATCCCGTTAGAAGTTATTTATTAATCGTAATTGCTTTAACATGCTGTATTGATTTTATAGAACCATACTTCTAACGGGATTCATACCCTTATTATAGCACATTACACCAGAGTAAAAACCTCCATCACTTGTACATTATCAGACCCGCCTGCTCAAGTATTTGCGTGTCCCTCCGGACAATGTAACTGCCACCCTCAATACTCGTAGCTTGACACTCAGTCAAACATTTCATTGCATTTTTATATGTCATCCACACAGACTCGAAACCTTTTTCCTTTTCATAGTTTGTAAAAAATGGATTTCCTTTCTCTCCCTTCACTTTGGCCAGATAACAATATGAGATCTGCTTAATTCCAAATATCTTTCTGTATTCTGTAACTACACCCAGCTCACTTATCACTTCGACATCACAACCAATCTCTTCAAGACATTCCCGACGTAGAGCACTCAACTTGTCTTCGTTTCCCTCTATACCTCCGCCCGGGAGTTTATAATATTTCTCATTAGTGACGTGCAACAATGCAAGCATGTTGCTGTTATCCATGACTACAGCTCTGCAAGCCTCCCGTAGGTCGTATCCTTGCAATTCTCCTTCGGTGACTCCTTCAGGATTGATTATTGCTAACTCCTTCATACCTTTATTCTACCACGTCGGTAATTGTTGCGGAGTTCAAGCTTTAGTGATTTATAATTAGGTATTACTTGAGCTACAAGTGACCAGAAGCGAGGTGAGTGATTGAGCTCACGGAGGTGACAGAGCTCGTGGACGATGATGTAATCCATCAAGCGTGAAGGTAGCTCGAAGATCCGGATGTTGAAGTTGAGGTTCTTCCTCACCGAGCAACTCCCCCACCTCGTCTTCATCCTCTTGATCTTGATGCTGTTGAAGTCGAATTGGTAGTGCCGATTATACCGATCAATCCTCTCGTCAATGATGGAAATTATTTCATCACTTTTCATCCCGACTAATTATCTATTGAGATATGTGATGGTCAGTTGGAGTACCGTGGCGAATAGGACCCAGAGGAGATACGGGATGTTGGCGTAGATAATCCATGCGTAAGTGGGAGCGCCAGTCTCGATATGGAGCTTAAGACCGAAGGAGTACAACGCAACGAGTGCCCAGATAAGCGTGCCGAGCACAAGCAGAATATCAATTGTATATAGCACACTCCACACAGGTCCGAAGAGCCACGAGGGTGGCGCCCAGGACGGCTTGATATATTCTGCGTATTTCACAGCCTCATTCATACCCACATTTTAGCACTATTCTATTGAGTTTTTATATATCAGCATTCATTCAGGGATATCAAGGGGCTTCGAATATGCTTGGGTCTAATGCCTCCTCATTGCAAGTGTATCCAGAGAGCGTTTTACTGTCCATTCTGTTGGCGAAGTCTTCATAGGCGGGATCACCAGGGTAGTGAGGAGTTGAAGGCGCCTGGTCTCTGTAGAAGGTGTATAGGATCGTGCCCGGGAAGAATATGTATTCACTTGTATTGGAGAAGGTACCATCATTCTGCACCTCTTCTTGCTGGAGTCTTACCTTATTCCCGTCTGCGAAGTAGTACCTTGATTGTGTAGCTGGGCCCTTGCCTCCGTTTATCGCCTGATTTACACAATTGAGACTCTTGCCGGTATCGAGTACCTGCTGGAGAGTGCCTGTGGCTGAGTAGAGATTAATTGTGCTGAAAGTGTGAGCCTCCACCTCCTTAGACACACCAATCTCGTCCGCATTCATGCAGGAGAGACCGAAGAGCCTGTCACTTGCGAGACTGCCAGTGTTTTGGACACCACTTTTAGTTGTCGTCCCTTGCCAACCGTAGTATGCAGTGCAGTATGAGGCATCCGTGCTCGTCCATCGTAGTGTGGTACTAGCGAAGGTGGCCACTGCGACATCGTCTATGATGAAGCTGATCGTGGGGACAGGCAGTCTGGATGGTGATACTCCAATCGTTACAGTCGATGATGCCGTACCACCTGCACCCGAACAAGAGAGTGCGTAAGTGCTAGTGCTGTAGAGTGGCCCTGTATCATACGTGCCAGAGGTAGGCTTGCTCCCACTCCATTTACCTGAGGCTGTGCAGGTATTAGTTCCAGTACTAGACCAATGAAGGGTAGTCGAACCTCGATATGGCAAATTGTAGCTATCAGCGGTGAATGAGAGAGTAGGATTGGGGTACACCACCGTGATGGTCACACTCTTTTGTACAGAACCACCAGTTCCATAGCAGGTAAGATAGTAGGTGCCCGTACTTGTGATTGGCCCCGTACTCTCTGATCCCGATAGTGGCTTACTGCCAGTCCATCGTCCAGAGGCAGTGCAGGACGTTGTATTATTGCTATTCCAATGGAGAGTTGTAGAGGATCCATAATCCACAGCAAAAACGTCAGCAGTGAAGATGAGCGTGGGTGCTGGAGGTGGCCGCGCCACTACTATCGTCACACTTTTCGATATAGTGCCACCGTACTTACCATCGCAGGTGAGTGTGTACGTGCGCGTGCTAGTGAGTGGCCCTGTACCATACGAACCGCTCGGAGGCTTGCTCCCACTCCAAGCGCCACTTGCCGTGCAAGACTTAGTATCAGTACTTACCCAACGGAGAGTAGTGCTTGCATTGTAGCCTATGTTATAAGAGTCGGCCGTGAATGTGAGTGTAGGATTGGTCTGGTACACTGTGAAGAAATTGTCGGAATAATCCGATACGAAGCCACCAGAGTATGTACCTGAGGTATATATCTTAAATTGAGTATTACCTGTCTGACCCACATCTACTGTCCATGAGTATGAACCGCTGTTGGGTAGGCCGGTAGCTATCCAATTGAGACTGCCTGTGCCCTCAGAGTAACCGATCCATATATTGCTGACAGTACCAGTGGTTGTCCACTTAATAGATACAACATCGCCCTCCTTGTATACCTCACCACCGTTTGGGACGAGGACCTTTATACTGGCCTTAGGCTTAGGTGCGGCGGCCGCATTATTGAGAGGTAGTAATAAAGCTATGGATAATAGAGCAAACAATATACCCCCTAATTTCTTTTTCATGCCATGAGTTTACTCCCCCGCCAGAATATTGCAACCTTGACTAAATTGCTTGTGGCATGTGTAGCCACCGGGATTCTTCTGCAAATAATCCTGATGATACTCCTCGGCCTTGGTAAACCTCACAAACGGCTCGAGCGTGGTCACGACAGGTACCGTCCAAAGACCTGATTTATTGACTATCTCTATAAACTTCTCTGCTTCCTTTTTCTCCTCGTCATCATTGTAAAAAATTACTGAGCGATATGCCGTACCAATATCATTACCTTGCCTATTCACTGTCGTGGGATTGTGGATCTGGAAGAAGAAGTCGAGCATCTTCTCATATGACGTCGCGTCCGTATCATACTCAATCTCCACCACCTCCGCACCATCCGAATACCCAACTGTCGTCTTGACCACGCCTTGCTGTTTGCGTATTAAGTCCTGCAATCCCCAGAAGCATCCCCCACCTAATACAATTTTCTTAGTCATTGAATATCATTTCTTAAGTAGCATCAAAACCAGGCCGATCATACGGTCCTTATGTGCCGGATCACTCTCGGCGATAAAGAGAGTCAGAGCCGTAAGAGCAGTAGGCGTCATCTTGTCAGTTTTCAGTAAGCCAGTCCTCCCGAGGAACCAGACGAAGGCGAAAGCTCCGTGGCGCTTATTACCATCACTGTAGGGATGATTTTTGATCATAAAGTACAACAGGTGTGCCGCCTTTTCCTCAATGGTTGTGTACATTTCCTTGCCACCAAATGATTGGAGGACATTACCCACGATGCCGGCCACTGATCCGGATTGTCTCTCTGTACCAAAGAGATCCCCTGCTTGTCCCTTCTTTTGTAGCTCTGCGCGAAACTTAATAAGTGACCGTGCAAGCTCATCCGTGGTGACATGCACCTGCTTTTTGCTCGCACCACTGGTTGGGAAGCTATCCTTGTCATACGCGTCAATAGATACCCACGTATCGGCGAACATCTTGATAAGCTCAAGGGCACTCTTGGCATCCACGGTACCGCTCTCGGGCAAAAGCAGTTTTATCTTTTCAACCGCTTCAAGAAATACCTCATAGTTTTTTATCACCCGAGAGCGATTGATGGTGAAGCCATCCACAATATGCGTACGGAGGGTCTTTGTGGCCCATTGGCGGAAACGAGTCCCAATTGGCGAGCTTATTCGATATCCGACAGCAATCATTGCGTCGAGATTATATATATCAACTTCGCGTTTTACGATTCTCCAGGACTCGTTTTGAACTAGTTCCATTTTGGAACTAGTTGCTTTTCGGATAAGCTCTTTTTCGGTATATATATTTTGCAAATGTTTTGTAACGGCCTGTGGATTAACGCCAAAGATTTCAGCCATTTGCATGCGTGTCGCCCAGATCGTCTCCTTGCCAAAATCCCCCCGGAGCTCAATCGCCCCGGACTTGGCCTGATAAATCACAACCTTATTATTAAAAACCTTCTTTTTCATAAATCTATTTTATCACATTTCTACATTACTAAAAATGTTGAAAGGTCGTGCTAGTGGAGGGCACATAGGGGGCAACAAGACGAAGGGAAACCGAGTTCTTGGTGCCCCTTTCGTCTTTCTATATTTTATCCATCATTCCACAGAGACTGGATACTCACGCCACGTGCGCGGATGCGATATCTCCTTTCCTCGGTCTTTATTCCAATACCGCCTGTAGTAGCTCAGGAAATTCGTTTGTCTTCAAATCGTCGAAGCAGAAGTGGCCCTTGTCGGCAAATTCTATTATTTTTGCACCATGCAATTCTTTCTTCAGCACTTGCACACTCCGCACAACCTCATCTACATCATCCCTCGAAGACATGAGGATTAAACCTTTTGTCCTACTTACAAGCTCTGGATCAATTTCGAACTTAAACATTCCATTACCAAGAGAATCATCGAGATCAAGCCACGGGGCAACAAGGACCACACGCCCTACCTTCACCTTATTCTCCGACAAGTAGCGCACAATGAAACCGCCCCCGCATGAGTGTCCAATCAGCGTAGTATCTTCGTTAATATCAAACCGTTCGAACATCTTCTTCCACGCCTCGTATTCAGGCTTATAGGCCGTAGGCATCTCCGGCGTTTGGGCCAAGATACCATTTAGAACCAATTGTCTCTGTATCCATGGCAACCAATGGCAATTCGATGAGGCCGAACGCTTCGGATCTTTAAATTCCCACTCTTCCGGCATCCCATGCAATATAATCGCAGTTTTCATAACTACATTTTACCACACCCCCACGAAAAGTATCTAAAGTTATGTCAAAATTCGGCATAAGTTAATTATAGAAAAAAGGTGGGTGCCTGCCCGCCTTTGGCGGGCTTGTCCTCGTAGGGAGGGACGCTTTTAAGATTGAGATTAGGGCACTTGACATATATAGAATTAATGCTAACATTGCGATTGGAATACTAACGAGGTCAGATGGGCCGGAAGGAGGGACGCAGATGGCACTTCAACTGCTCTACGGAGGTTGCATCGGTTGCAAGTGGAATGGCAGCACCGTCTTTGACGACGAGAAGGTGGGCGACGAGTACAGTGCCACCAAAGAACTCCGGCGCCAACACGCGACAGCTGTTCCCAGATGCGCCGGAGGCAACCACGTGTACGGTCGCAACAGGGAGGTGGTCGAAATTGCCACCGGTACTCGGGACGGTCGTATCTGGGGAGAGTGCCATGAGCACATCTTTTCCTACGAGCCGGGTGCGGATCCACAATGTCGCGCTTGTCTCCAAGAACGGCTCGAGCAGATCCAGTTCGATCACTCGCACGGATGCGAGTACGACGAGGAGGCCTGTGGATGCGATGCCGCCTACAGAGAGCTCAAGGCTACCCTGGAGAGCCTCAAGGGCGACTGGCGCCTCGAGTCGACCGTCTCGGAGGAGATGGCGGCGATGAACCAGGATGACTAGCCGTCTCTCTTTATCGCCGGGACCCATGTGGGTACCCGGCTTTCTTTATTCACGGCGCGGAGCGACCATATTTTTTCAATAAAGTTTCGCGAGACATGGTGGCCTTGGCTACTGGCCGCTCTTCATCAGCAAAGTGGGCGCTACGTTCTTCGTCGGTAATAGCACCTCCAAGTGTGAAGCCGGCATATTGCATAGCCCCCGGCCTTTCCGCTACTATCCATGAGGACGCCAATACTGTTTTGATACTTTCGTCTCTACTAACCTCCTCTGCCAACTTCTTCATTCCCTCAGAAAAATCATTTAAAACCTCTTCGTTCTTAAGCGTTTCTCCCGGTCCAACGTGGAGTATGGCCATACCAGCCTCACGATCAATTTCATAATATAGGAGCTTGCTTAATCGAAAATATCCTTTCCTGTCGATAAGCTGTTCCCTCCGAAGATACTCAACTTGATCCGGATGTTGGATATAGAAATCAATAATAGGATTTAAGATCTCTATCGCCCTTGATCCCACGGCATCACTATATGGCTGAGACAGCACTTCGCCTAATTCCGGAAGTATCGAGGCTTCACTCGTACCTAAAGCTTGCTCTATCTTACCTATCCACCAGCGCAACTCCTCAATATTATTTGACTCTCTGGTACGAAAAACGTTCTCCAAACGTTCGAGTATCTCTCTTCGTCTCTTTTCACTTTTCTCAACTGACTCTATGGCAATTTCGCTTTCCATACTTCAAATCATACCGCAGAGTGACACATAGTACCACCACAGCACACATCCCATCTTGGGGGCATATAATCAAGTTCAGGAATTTCCTAAGTGCTTGATATACATGAAGCTCCGCTTACCCAAGTGGGCAAGCGGAGTAACTTCGAGAGTCAGTAGAGCGTAAGTAGACGGAAGAACTTCGTCCAGAAGCCTTCCTTCTTCGGCAGAGAAATCGTAAAAACGTACAGCTGATGACAGGGGCATTCTGCCCCAATGCATCCGTCACAGAAACGGAATGGAGAAACGGGGAGGGAAACGCAGGGAGGGAAACGGACGGGAAACGGTGTCAGGAACCGTTTCTTGATCCCTTGGGTCTGCCTGGAGTACGTTGGGTTAACTGTAGCCCAAATCTCTTAGTCTTGTTAGCTACCCAGCTATCACCGCCATAAGGGGCACTTTTTGCAATCGATCTCTCCAATGCTTCTTCTTCCTCTTGCGACTGTGGTTTGTCTAACCAATCGAGATAATCTCTAGGCTTTGATACTGGCCATGCTGATAATATCTTCTTTTGCTTGGCTGTCCCCTTCTCTTGTCTCCACACACTAGACCATTGCCAGTTCTCTGCTTTATTAACCAAGTTTGCCTTCTTGGCGTTGCGTTCTACATAGCGCACGAGAGTGAGAAAGTGGCCATCTTCTTGGCAAATAAATGACTTGTAGCGCCCTTGATAGAGGTGGCCCTGGCCAGTTGTCCGCATGATCACATGCCATCTTTGAGTGTGTGTCAAAGTGAGCCAGTTCATAAACTTTGATAAGTCACCATCCTTCCTGGGGTATAACGCTAGATGCCAGTGGTTGGGCATCAGGCAGTAAGATAATAGTCGCATATTAAATTTCTCCACAGCCTCCTCAAGAATTTCTTCAAACAATTTGTAGTCTGCATCTTTTTCAAAGATTAGCGACCGGGCATTAGCTCTGTTGAGCACATGGTAAACATGATCTGCGGTATCTGTTCTTAATGCCCTTCCCATGGCTATATTGTATCATACGGAAATGGTTCCTGACACCGTTCCTACGCTTCCCATGGCTATATTGTATCATACGGAAATGGTTCCTGACACCGTTCCTACCGTTCCTACTGACACCGTTCCTACTTATGACACCGTTCCTACTTAAACCAATCAAATTATTACACCACACCTCCTTTTCCCGATAATCGTCCTCGGGGATTTCATAGACTACTTCTCCCTTACCACAAGCGTACCATCGATATTAGTGCGATAGATTCGCTCCATACCACCTGCTTTCACTGTGACTTCGTAACCGGGAACTATTGCTTGTATGCACGCTTTGTCGCCACCAAGTCCAAGACAGCCATTGGGCCATGCTTTTGCATACGTTGTTATTAAAATAACAGCATCCTCGCTAATGCCAAGCTCGCCTGCAACATGTGAGCGCACACTAGCGGCAGCTTCGTTCACAGGCAAATTATGAATTGAGAACCACCACGCACCAAGTCCAACGATGACAGCACCGATGAGAATAATTGGAAGTATTTTTTTCATATTAATATATAATACAATAATTCAAGGCTGAAGCGTACTATCAAGGAGAATGCCTGCCTGCGCAGGCAGGGCGTTTGCAAAGTAGAATCCGGTAAGGCCCGAGGGTAGAAGATCGTATGTGTATTCTTCGGCATATGGAACACGCAAAGCAGAGATGACCAGCGAGCCATCATATTTGTCTCCTCTGGTAAGATCTCCAATTGTTCGGCCGTCTACGGTTAGATGGAGTGGTGAAACTTGCAATCTGCGACCATCGTCCAAAACAAAATCCACAACTTTGTGATCGGCTGGAACAATAGTTTTGCTAATTTTAACCACGGGCACTAGTATACGTCGACCATCTTGAGTCTCTGACCAGACTGGCATGCCAACTTTGACATCCTGAACTTTGACCATGCCAAATGCTGTATCTATGAGAGTATTCTTAGCAAGACAGATCGGGCAAGGACGAACATACCCTTTTAGCTGACAGAAGTAAGGAGGAGGCGGATCATCCTCGTGCGCGACCGGCGGACCGCAACCTTGGACGCATTCAAAATCTGTCGGGCAGCTAGTATCGCTTGCACCTCTGCACTCTCTCCCAATGGGACTTGTACAAATGCCCTTGTGGCAGAGATTACCTTGGGCGCACTGTGAATTCGCAGTACATTGGTTACCGACTTTGAGTTTACACTCGCCTGCTATAACGGTGTGTGTTGGGACACACGTGGGGTCGGTCGACGAGCAGGCCGTACCGGAACCTTGAGTTTCCACGCATGTATATTTTGATGAGGGGCAATCGGCATCTTTCAGACAACTTGACTCAGTGGGCGGAGTGACTCCGGCAAAGATGACAGGGATCTCGAGGGCATCATCGTGTTCTGGCAGACCCGAGGGGTTATCTTTCTTCAGAATCAGCGAACCGCGATTACTGTATGTATTATTATCTACCGTGAATGTGAGCTTGGCCTCGAACGGAACGAAATCCGCGGTCATCCAGTTGCTCTTTGCCGTAGCGATACCTTGAGCAATAATCAATCCGTCCCAATTGGTCAGGACTACCGGGAAGCTTGCCTCGAAATACCAATTCCCTCGTGCTTCTCCCGTAATGACAAGTGGGCTTGTGATTGTCTGATTGGGACGTGGATACTCAATGCGGATGAGATCCGTCTTCTCGAGTTCGTTGCCAATGTCTTCGGTAAATGATTGCGCGCCATCATTACACTGCCTCGGGTAGCTCTCCATAACGGGATTGCCCGCCGCAACACATTCTTGGAAGTTGGTCGCCATAGGCTCATGCACATCACCCCTCGTAAGGCTCCAAGCAACACCAAAAACGGCTACAAATAAAACAACGATTATTATAGGCAACGTCTTTTTCATAAATTTATTACTCCATCCCAAGTAGTGTATATTATAGCATATTCCTCATCATACTTCTATTCTGCCGCGGCGATGGTTGTTGCGAAGTTCGTGTTTTAGCTCAATGAACCGCCACAGAGATGCCTATGGCGGTTATTGATACGTGCGCGCTTGGCGATGAGCAATGACCGGTCTCACCAACCAACTGCGCATGAGACTACGCAGGTTGGACAAGTACTCCGGTCGCAGAGAGAACATCTCGAGTGGGTCACGCAAGCGACAATAGCGCTGATACTCCGCCATTACCTCAAAATTGGTAGGGTCCTTCTTCAACTTTACCTTAAGCAGAGCGCAATGCTCGGTTACTTGATATTCAAGCTCTGCCCATTCGGTCGCCGTTCCAATGTACCCTTCCATACAGAGCCACTGTACCTCCTCCTCAAACATAACCACCTCCAGCAAAAGTATACTCTAATTTACTTTTTTTAAAAAAACACCCCGCCGACTTAGTGTCGTCCGGGGTGTGATCAAAACTTCATTGCCTATGCGAATCGAGAGCAAGACGCCCATCGGAGATGAGTGTCTCGCGTATGGTCTCGGCCATCCTTTCCGCGATGACATTAAGCCCACGTTCGTTGAAGTGGCAACAGCTGTCGCTATACACCACCTCCGGCACGTCGTGGAAGATCTGAGTGAGATCAGTGACCACCACACCCTTCGAGCGCAAACCCGGGATCTCCGCTAAGAGGAGTGCATAACCCTCCGACACTGCACTCGAGTATGGGGCGCCTTGATCAAATGCAATTAGGCTCTCCTCACGTGACATCTTGGGCTTGGATCCAGGGACATACTGATTGGGCTGAACGAAGCCGAAGTAAGATATCCCATTCGCTCTGCAGATCTGACTCATCTGCGTAGACGCACGGACCCAAGACAACGAGGCGTCTTGATACACCGCCTTACTGCCAACATAAGTGCGCGTCGGTCCCTTGACCTCGTGAGCAAGTTCCCCCTCTTTGCGATAATTGTAAAGGGTCTTCTTTTCATCGAATTCCTGCCCAGCTAGATGTAGGTCCCTTGCCTCCCACAGTATGTTGAAGAAAGGGCTCCACTCGAGTGGCCACCCCAAACTACACATACTCGCCCATTTGCGACGTGACTCGCGCAGAACTACGAGATGTTTCTGGATCTTGAGGAGTTCTGGATCTGTAATCTGCTGAGATCGCCAGAACCAATTACGAGGGTAGTGGGCGAAGACACCCTTCTCGATGTTCTCTCCAACCAGCGCCACCTCGTTGAAGCCGTCAAGATTGATGACGGCATCAAGATGAGCCCCAAGTTGAAGAAGATAGACAAGCGCGAAGAGTTGTTGGGGTTGTTTCCACCCTGGTTCACTAAAGTTCTCAAGCACAATCTTCCTATCACCAAGGCCAGAAGCTTGCGTAAGGGCGTGAGTCAAGTGTTCGGGAAGTACGTCATACACCTGACCTGCTACTGACCCGCCGAAAATGCCGACAACGTATTTCTTATCGTCACTCTCGGTAATCAGGCGCTTGTTGTCGTTGAAGCCGTAATCCGCAAGGTACCCCTCACGACGCTCACCACCTGTTCCATATGTGTACCCCACATATGGATTCATCTCCTCTGGGACCATCTCTGTAAAGAGTGGTCGGAAGACGCTTGACTTGAGGGGTTGATCCTCGCCGTTTGCGAGACCTGCTCGATTGACAACAGCCGTGCTTACGGACATGAACCGGCCGTATGCCACCCAGTACATTCCTTGGGTAGTAGTCTCAATACTTGCCAATGCAAATGCAATTGCTACAAAACGAAATAGCCGCGACCTCCTGCCTAATGTTGACAAAGTACCACCTCCTTCTGCCAAGCATTATACTCCTTAATCCCTTCTCCGCACAAACTCCGGTTTGTGGGAATGTCATTTATATAAACAGTGATCTCGTCCCACAACACTACGGGCTGATAAGTACTGCTATACAGATCCACCTCAACTTGACTCGGGAAGAGAATACGCTATTGTACCATAAGGAGGTCTTTATGTATGCCAATAACGAAGATGATGCCAACTACGGCTTCGGCATTGGATCAGTTATCCGAGCCGGTCCGCAAGTAGTAATCAAGCTCGACGATGGTCCAGAGGTTGTTCCAAAGAAACATTGCGTTATCAAGTTCCAACCTAAGGCAAATGATCGGGTCATAGTGTCCTGGCGAAACAGGAGGTCATTTAGGTATCCCGAGATGTATGACGGTGTGCATTATGTGGATCCGGGAGCTATAGAACCTACTTCATTGTGGCAAAGACAATCTTTATATCGTAGCAATTATCGCCAGGACAGAGCTCAACTCTCCTTTCGAACGGAAACAGATACCATAAACATTCTCCGCCATAAGGGACTCAGAGCGGAGAGGGCAACCGCCTTCGAAGATGAGAAGCTCGGGATTGATCTCTGGATCTTCCTCCAGATCAACGAGGTCTGGAGATGGTATCCGGTGGACATAACCCTTTGGGAAGAAGGAAAGGTAAATGGTGGAAAGAAGTTCACCGACGGCTATTCGAAGGGTGTGGTCACGGTAAGGATCAAACCTGGAGACACCTACAGGCCGTACACGCTCTACAACCGCTTCATGAACAACTTCATGCAAGGGTACGAAGCTTTCTTATTAAACAGAAGTGACTTCATCAGTCGGTCGCGCGCAAAAAAATGGAGGAGGAATATCACAAACACTAGCAGGAGATGCAACCAGGCCCCCCGTCACGACGAGGGGCCTTTCATTTGTCATCATCGTCCTCTCCATATCTGTAAAGTAAGCTACACCAATTCCCACAAAAGTAAACAGCTACTGCAATCCAATCCGATCCAGTTCAAGATCAATCTCGGCGCGAAGACGAGCACCAACAACAGCCAAGTTGGGATCTGCATTACCAGACATATAATCGGCCATATCGCGAGCACTGTTTAACTCCTCAAGTGCCCACTCTCGCAGCTCGCTGGCGATCTCTGGCCTTGCACTCGTGGCAATCTCAATATATGTCCCTGCAACATGTCGTAATCTTTGTATTTGCCCTTCTGCCTCCATCCCATAATGCTCCTCCAATCCTGTCTTCCAAGCAACACGCATAAGGCGCATCTCCTCACCCGCAAGGCCATGCTCCAAGGTGGCATCTATGAGACGTGACTCAAGCTCGCTCCTGTTTAGTTTGACTTCTCGACTCATGTCATCGCATTACTTATTGATACTTATTGATACTTATTGATATATCATAACACAACCCCAATCTATCAATTATAATACTTTTATATAGTACTTCGGCCGGATCCAATATGGAGTCCGGCCGAAAGAGAAGCTACGTTACACCCTCACCATAGAAAACAGTGGGAGCCTTGTTTATAGTTACTCGTGCCCGTTCTGGTGCGTGGCATCTGGCCCACCTTACAGCAAGGTGTATCCACATGAATGCGGCCTCGGTTCGTCGACAGTCCCTCATGGCTGTGGCATCCTCGACTACCCTCTCGAGCATGTATGGGTCTGAAAGTGGGCCAAGTATAGGCCAAGTGAGCAAGGGCATGACCGTGCACCATTCGGTCGCAGTGAGGGGATGGGTTAAGCGCCGGTTGTAAACCTTGATCGCGGCATAGTAGGCAGTCAACCAATACGCCACCCACGAGATCCAACGAAGTCCAAACAATGAGCCCTTCCCCTCCCGAAGACCGGCTCTGATTCTCGTAGCTGCCTCGACATAGACCGGAACACGCACCATCCACGCCCCCCGATCATCCCCTTTCTTTTCAAGAGCTCTAGCCTCATCCTCGACGTTGTCCACCTCGAAGATTATGTCATTAGTCCATTCTATATCCATGACCCTGCCCTCCTTTGATGTGAGTGCCCCAGCGGTTCCTTCTAATTTCTACACCTAAAATAAGCCGTTGTCCAGAGACAATTTTAACAACTTCCAATTACTGCAACGCACCACATCTCGGACAAGATCCGTCTTGGTGGCATTGACTCTGGCTCATCCCCAGAAACAAGCGTGTTTATCTTTCTTCACTATATTAAGCGCACCAGAGAATGACTTAGATCTGCCCAGTACTATCCTCTGACCAGTAGAGCGCAACCATGATACTAACCAGCGACTGGATTTATTATCGAATGTAAACTTTGCCACTTCACTTTTTATCCATGACCCATTCTTACTAAAAGAATCTGGATGACTCTGGTACAAAGTGTAGCCACCCCTCGACTTCTCCGCAAAAATCTTAATCTTATCCGCCACCCGCTCCGGCACAGGAAAGGCACCAATAAGCGTCTCCAAATACTTATCGTTCACCATCATTTTCTTTTTCATACTTGTATTATTCCAACACATCCCATCTCGGATATTTCCTAAAGAATCCAAAGGTTTTCGGCATATGGATCAATTATCTTGTTCATTTTGTCTCTTACTTCAAAATGTAAGTGAGCAGAGTTGCCTGCTCCAAAGTCCCCAACATATCCAATAACTTGGCCTTGTTTTACAGGACAAAATTTTTTGTAATCAAGACCTATGGTACTTTCTAATTCATCCGAAATCCCTAAACAGTGTCTATACCATGTAGAGTAGCCGTTATTGTGATTAATGTAGAATGTATGGTGTATCTCCCAACCTTGCCCATATACAGTATCATCATTATTCCTAGCCTTCTGAAGATACCCTTCTGCTGGTGCGATCACTGGATTTAGTTTTTGGTATGGAAAGTCGTACCCAGCATGCCCATCATAGTTAAGGTAAAATGTTGAACTATATTTATCTTCCTTTGAGTAGGCACCCACATAATTAATTTCTTTTTTCGAAAAAAATGGAGAAGGAATCTTTTTTGTATAACCAAATGGTTCAGTAGCACTAGACTCCGTTTCTCCAATCTCTCCATTAAAAGCTTTTACTCTTTGGTCTTTGGCAGATCTACCCCAATTCTTTTTACTTAACGGATCAATTGCTGTGTCCAAATGATCGATAACTGCACTAATTTTTACCGTTCGGGCGTTTAGTACCTTGCCATCAGGATCATTACCTTGAATGGGACAGACTAGAAAAGGCTCATTCGTAATCGGGGGGAAATTTGAGAAAACCTCTCTCAACTTAGCTCTTGTCTTAGCCCCACAACGCCCCGCACCTCCATCTGTAGGCTTAGAAATCACCTTATACTTGAGCTGAAAACGAATCACCGCGGCCTCAGTCTTATTACCATAAAAACCAGTTACTGAACCATCGGAGTAAATATCCTTGTCCGTTGCTAGAAGTTTTTGTAAAAGAACAACATCTGGATCATTACTTCCTTTAGCCAAATCTTTTGTAAAATATTCCATATTCTACAATTTTGATTGATTCGCTAGTGCTACGAAACTTTCTAAGGTTACGATCTCGACTTTATCTTTATACTCCAAGAATTTCTCCAGTCCGCCTCCTGTGTAAAAATCTCTTAATTTCCAACCATTACCCCCGAGCACCAAATAGGCTTTACTGTACTCTTCCTTTGACTCAATCACGGCCTGAGTTAAACAAATAACTTCGAACGGGACTTTTTGTTCTGCTGTTCCCCCAACTTGTTGCCACTTCAAGGACACAAGATATTTTTTGCCAGTTTTTTCAGCAAGTACATCGACTACATGTCTTCCCCCACCAATTCTTTTACCCACCAGCACTTGAGACATATGCTCGTACCCACCATTCTTAAGTGAGGGTAAAATCATTGCCTCTAGTACTCCACCTGTTTTAGTATCCCGTGACATAGTCCTTATATCTGTTAATTGATAAATCTAAATACTTTTGTTCCATATCTATGCCTATAAACTTTCTATCGTTCATCACTGTGGCTAGACCTGTTGTAGAACTACCCGTAAATGGGTCTAGCACAACATCTCCTTTATTTGTGCTTGATAGCACCACTCGTCTCAATAAATCAATTGGTTTTTGAGTCGGATGTTTGCCATATTTCTTCTCTGCTGGCTTAGGCGTCCCCATGGCCCAGACTGAGCGCATTTGTAACCCTGGTTTTTTTAGTTGATCTTCGGTCCAGCTCCCCTCCTTCATAAGATTATAATTGAATGTGTGCCTTGCTCCTTTTTCTTTCCTAGCCCAAATCAAAGTCTCATGACTGGCAGTGAAGAACCTGCAACTTAGATTAGGGGAAGCATTCGGTTTAAACCATGCAATATCATTTAGTATATGGTATTCAAGAGCTTGAAGGGCATGACCACATTGATAGATTGAGTGGTATGTACCACTAACCCACAATGTGCCACCCGGTTTGAGCACTCTTCTGCATGCGGCAAGCCAACGGTAGTGGAAATCGTAATCGTCCTGGAAACCCTTACTCCGGTCCCAGTCCCCTTTGTTTACGCTCACCATACGCCCAGCATGTACAGTAAATCCGCCATTGGAGAGATTATAGGGCGGATCGGCAAAAACCATATCTATCGAGCTAACAGGTAATTCATTGAGAATATTGAGTGAATCCCCATGGTAAAGCACAAAGTCTTTATCCTTAAAATAAGGCGTTGTTACTACCGAGGCTAATATTTTTGGCTTAACAAAAGTCAGCATCAGATAATTATAGCATCCAGTAGCCCATCAGACTACTCAAATCTAACAAGGAATGAAGCACCCACGGGCTTACGCTCGGGGTATCTACAAAAACTTGCTAAAGCAAGCCCTCGCAGTAGCTCGGGAACTCACTCCCTCCCACAAGCTTACGCTCGGGGAATGCCTTGTGTATTAAAATATGCCCTTTAGTGAACTTGCAAGAATAAACAACCATACAATAACCACAACACCAAGAACAGTAGTCGATACAAGCGTCCACATAGCCTCTCGTAAATTCTCTCGTTTTAACTTAAAAAAACTGTTAATTGACATTCCAACGCCAAATATGGTTGTTGGGATACCAATAAAAACTGGTCCATGAATCAGGATGAATGGATCAATCAATATTGCTCCCAATACAGTAATAATTGGTATTGATAAAATGATATATCTTAATATTTTAAGCCTTGACCGCACTTTAGACTCAATCATCGGATCATAATCTACAATTGTATTCCTCTTTCTTCTAATTGCTGACATCACTAGCATACCCAAAACGACGGCTATGTATATACAAAATAAAAAAATGGCGGTAGGTTCCTTGCTCATAAATGGAACAAGACTTTGTGATTTTGGTACTGCGTTTATCACCAACAAAAAAACAATTAGAATAATAGGTGCAGAAATCAACCAACGACAAAATTGACGCCATGGCGCAAAAAATACCAGTAAACCTGTAACTCCTAACGCCCAAAATGGAAGCATCATCGAATGTCTGTAACTATCCCATACGTATTGAGAGCAATGCTCGATTCTAAATAAGCGACATCCCAGTTTTGAAGCAGACCAACCAAGATAATAATTAACTAAGATTATAAAACAAATTATACCATCCCTAATTAACCGATGAACACTGCTTCAATATCCACTCATAGCCAAGTAACTGCTTCATTGCAGGTAGATCATCGACCAACTCGTTCAGTTT
>Ga0209542_10001182_pt1 | contig 62106 bp, 60 predicted proteins | sample RifCSPhighO2_01_FD_184028 | JGI IMG/M metagenome (GOLD analysis project Ga0209542, IMG submission 184028) | Soil microbial communities from Rifle, Colorado - Rifle CSP2_plank highO2_0.1 (SPAdes) (version 2) | ecosystem: Environmental > Terrestrial > Deep subsurface > Rock core/Sediment ...
AGGACAATGGGAAGAGGTATTTGTGGAGCAATGCTGATTGCAATGTTAAATTACGCAAAAGAAAGGAAAGTTAAAACAATGAGGGGGATATTAAAAGAGATAGAAAGTAATTGGAGAATGAAGCCACTATACATTAAAAGAGGATTTGAAGTAATAAAAAAAGAAAATAATGAGACAACATACGGTTACACAATAAAAGACAAATTACCAGATTATCATCCATGGTTAAATGTTGAAAGAATTAGATAATTTTTTTATAATAATTCTCATAATCATTTTTCAACCCATTAGTCAATGAAGTAAATTTAATTCCAAAATTCTTAATTTTATCATTTGTGCAAAAGAAGTTTTCATTAGCAAAAGGAAATTCATTGATATCATGCTTTTCTCCATCAGTATGTGGATTATATTTTACTATAGGTTTTACCTCAACAATTTTTCCCATTTCATCAATTAATCCATTCAAAGTTATGACCTCATCCCCGCAACAGTTAAATTCACCTTCTATATTATTTTCAGCCAGAAAAACTATTGAATTCGCAACATCCTCCGCAAAGACAAATTGAATCAAAGCTTGACCATTGCCAGGAAGGATTATCTCTTCGCCATTATTAATTCTTGAATAAATAAATTTCTCACTATCCACATAATTATTCGCGCCCAGAATATAAACAGGTCTTATAGTAGAAAATTTTATTCCACTCTGCCTTAAAACTTCTTCACACTCAACCTTGCCTTTATTATAATCTCCCCAATATGGCCAGTCACCAATCTCACTTTCTTCATTCAAAGGAAACACTTTTGATTTTTTATAAGAAGCTGCAGTTCCAAAATTAAGATAATAATCAAAATTCAACTCCGCTATAGCTTTTTGAATATGAATTCCTTTGTAAGCACAAGTGTCTATAACAACATCAAAATGGTCATCAATATCAAATCCTTCTTTTCTATCTCCTTGGATAAATTTAATATTTTTATAGCTTGATTTAATTCTCCCTCGATTAAACAAGGTAACATCATGACCTTTAGAAACCAGTTTATCAACAATTAAAGGTCCTACAAATCTTGATCCGCCAATAATTAATATTTTCATTTTAAGGATTTAGTATCTTATGGGTTCCAACACCCTCTATCACAACTTCTCCATTCTGATTCTTGCATGTCGTCCTCACAATAACCTGTCGTCTATCTTCTATCTTAACAATAATTTCCGAAATAGCAGTAATTATATCATTAATCCTGACTGGTTTAAGAAATTTCAGAGATTGGTCCAACCAAACAGAGCCAGGACCTGGAACTTTTGTTCCAACACTCGTAGAGATTAAACTACTGGTTAATATTCCATGAACTATCTTTGTTTTCAGTGGAGTTTTACTGGTAAATTCATCATCAACATGTATGGGATTAACATCACCGCATATTTCAATAAATTTCCTGACATCTTCCTCAGTAATTGTTTTGGTTACTTCCCCTATGTCTCCAACTTTCAGTTCACTAAATTTTACAGCTTCAACCATTTTTAATTAAAGTAGAGTATTCTTTTTTATATCTTTTTATATTATTTTGTAAATACTTAGTGGCTTCCCTGACAAAATCCTGTGTATTTATTAAATGGCACACTGCTTTTCCAATTCTAACGGTTTTCATAAACTCCTTATCTTCAAATTTTTCATTTCTATAAAAATCAATTAAAAACTTAACATCACTACATGGCCTCCCGCCACAAATGTACTTAATGGAACCATCCGGATGATGCAATTTAGTGCTTATTAATTTATTTTTATACTTAAACTGATGAATCTTCTCAACAAACAAATTTGGGAAATTTACCTTATCTTGAACATAATGAATCATGCTGTTATTTTCCGTGCCTAACATTAAGATATAGCTCTTTTTCTTTGCTAATTTATGAAATGGGCTCTTCTCATCAAATGGAGCTCTGCTTTTTTCATGCCCGTCAGTAATTTCTTTTGCCAAAGGGCCAAAAGCAACAACGGAGTGTGTTGGATGAACGCTTCTTACAGAATCATTTCTTAATCTCAAAGTCTCAGAAACTTTTCCAGTCCAGCAAGGATCATTCAAGCTGAATTTTTTTCTTAAATGAGTAAATGCAGGCATTACCACCGTCCCTTTATTTCCAATCAACCTTAAGATGGAATCAAGGACGATATCAGGTCCGCCCTTAACGTATCCAAAAGAGCTCATCGCGGTATGAACATATACCAAGCTTCCTTTTTTTAAACCAATTCTTTTTAATTTTAAGAACAATTCTTTCTTTGTAACTCTAAAGAAATATTTGTTTATCAAAAGCTTAGATTTTTTTACAAACTTCCTACAGATCCTATAAATAGTTCTAATGACTGAATATTTCATAATCAAAAAATAACAATAATCTTTATATAAGTTTTCAACAGGATTCCTATCATGAAAATAGCAGTTGTATTTGGAACCAGGCCAGAAATAATAAAGTTAGCTCCAATAATCAGGGAATTGGAAAATAGAAAGATGGATTATTTTCTAATTCATACAAATCAACATTATTCATACAACATGGACAAATTGTTCTTTGAAGAACTAAAACTACCAGAACCAAAATATAATTTAAACTGTGGCCTTGAATCATTCAGAAAACAAGTAAGCTTCATGACTAAAAGAGCACTCGAGATATTGGAAAAAGAAAAGCCAAATCATGTAATAGTATATGCCGATCCAACTTCCTGTTTGGCAGGAGCCTTGGCAGCAGCAAAGTACAACTGCAAAATACATCACATAGAAGCAGGATTAAGGAGCCATGACACAACTATGCTAGAAGAAACTAACCGGATAGTTACAGGTCGACTAGCAGATTATCATTATTCCCCTACAGAAGAAGCAAAAAAAAACCTTCTTGAAGAAGGGGTGGATAAAAAAAGAATATATATGGTTGGAAATACAATCGTTGATTCAGTAATGCAAAATATAGAACTTGCAAATAAAGATTGCAATATTTTAAAAAAATTAGTTCTGGAAAAAGAAAAATATTTCTTATTAACATTCCACAGAATGGAAAATGTAGACAATAAAGAAAGATTAAGTAAGATATTAAAAAGTTTAGGATTAGTTTATGACAAATATAAAATACCAATAGTATACCCCATGCATCCAAGGACAAAAAAAAGGATTGAAGAATTTAGATTAGAAATACCTTTAGAGATAAAAACAATAGAACCAACAAGCTTCTTGGAATTTTTGCAATTAGAAGCAAACGCCAAGGTGGTTATTACAGATTCTGGTGGAATACAGGAAGAGACATGCATATTAAAAGTACCTTGCGTAACATTAAGAGACAATACAGAAAGACCAGAAACACTAAAAGTTGGAAGTAACATTCTTTCAGGAGTGGAACCAGAAAAAGTCTTAAAATGTGTAGATATAATGTACAATAAAGAAAGAATTTGGAAACAGCCATTTGGTGATGGAATGGCTGCAGTTAAAATACTTGATATAATACAAAACCTATAAAATGAACCAAGAGTTCTATAAAGATAAAAATATATTAATAACAGGTGCAGAAGGATTTATAGGAAGCAATTTATCAAAAGAACTGGTGAAAAGAGGAGCAAAAATTACAGCTTTGGTTCATTCTAATGACATAAAAAACTTATACCCTATAAAAGACAAGATAAAAATTATTATAGGAGATCTAAATGAAAATGAATCAATAAACAAAATCTCAGGAACAAATGCTGAATACATTTTCCATCTTGCAGCATTGGTTAAACCAAACTTAGAAGGAAAAGCCGAAGAAGTTTTAGAAAATAACTTAAAAAGCACAATAAACATTGCCAAGGCTGCAATAAAGATGAAAAATCTAAAGAGATTAATTTTCAGTTCAACCTGCCAGATATATGGAGATTCAGATAAACCAAAAAAAGAAGATCATGAAATAAATCTAAAATCAATGTATAGCATATCAAAATATGTATGTGAGGAAATATTAAAATCATATCAAAAAGAAGAAGGACTGCCTCTAACAATAATAAGGTTATCAAATATATATGGACAAAACAAAAAAGATAATGTAATATATTTTTTTATCAAAGCCTCTTTAGAAAATAAAGGACTAATAATAAATGGAAATGGAAAACAAGCGAGGGACTTTGTACACATTGAAGATGCAATAGAAGCTTTTTTAATTGTAACAAGAGAAGATAAACTAATCAACAAAACAATAAATCTGGGAAGTAGAAATCAGATAAACATTCAGGATTTGGCTAAAAAGATTAAAGAAATGTCAAAAAGCTCATCGGATATTATATATCAAAATAATGACCCGGGATTGAGAAATATTATATGTGACAATGATTTATTAAGGTCATATGGTTGGGAACAAAAAGTAGATTTCGATTCAGGATTAAAGAAAACAATTGAATGGATGAAAAAAAATGAAAATATTATTTAACTCAAACAACAGTGGATTTCAGGCTCCTGGCGGTGGGGAGATTTTGTTGCTAAAAACAAAAGAATTCCTAGAAAAAAAAGGGATAAAAATAAAATTATTTGATCAATGGTATGACAAAATCTCTGATTATGATATCTTTCACAATTTTGGATTATCCAACAATTGTTATGATATAATAAATGCAGCATATAACAAAAAGGTTCCAATAGCAATAACTCCAATATATGCATGGCCATCTGTGAGGTATGCAATTAAAAGCGGAGTCCCAGTAAGACAAAGAATAAGTTTAGCGGCATATTCAATAATAAAAAAAAGCCCATCATTAAACAGGTTTATGTACATCTCAAAAATGCTTGACAAAGCAAATATAATTCTAACAGACTCAGAAGCAGAGAAGAATATTCTAATTAAAAACTACAGATTAAAAGAAAATAAATTCAGGGTGGCTCCCTATGGAGTTGACAAGAGATTCTATAAGGCAAATCCAAGAGAATTCATAAAAAAGTATGGAATAAAAGATTTTATTTTGTATACTGGCAGGATAGAACCAAGAAAAAATGTCTTAAGCTTAATTAAGATATCAAATAAATTAAAATTACCCCTGATAATAATGGGTGGAAAATATCAGCAAGATGACCATTATTACGAACTATGCAAAAGAATAGCCAAAAGGAATATTCACTTCTTAGATAAGGTAGATCATGAAAGTTCATTATTAGCCTCGGCATATGCTGCTGCAAAAGTCATTGCATTACCCTCATGGTTAGAAAATCCTGGATTGTCAGTATTGGAAGGGGGATTATCTGGGGCGAATGTATTAGTAACCTCAATAGGAAGCGCAAAAGAATACTTTGGAAAATATGCTTTTTATGTCAACCCACACAATAATAAAGATATAGAAGAAAAAATAAAAGTCGCTTACAAAAAAGAAAAAGACTGTAGATTGGCAAATCATATTAAAAAGAACTTCATTTGGGAAGTTGTAACAAAAAGGGTAAAGGAAAGTTACAAGGAATTAATCCAGTAAATTTAACTCATTAAGAAGATGTTTTATCTCTTCCTTAGACATCTTGTTATTGTATTCAGAAACGTAAAGGCTTTTATCTATATTATTATTAATATTTGGCATTCCATTATGCTTGATAACAAATCTATCATTCAATTCTTGTGCATACATAATTTCCTCGTCAATCATAAGCCTCTCATGCAATTTTTCTCCAGGTCTAATTCCGATGTATTTTATTTTAATACTTTCTGGATTAATGCCAAAAACTGGGGAAAATACATCTACTATACATTCTGCTAAATCTTTTATCATCAATGATTTCATCTTTAAAACAAATATCTCTCCCCCTTCAGCTTCCATAGCTGACTTAAGAACTAAATTTACAGAATCTTTTATTGACATAAAGAACCTGCTCATTCTTTCATCAGTTAAAGTGATATATCCTCTTTTCAACTGCTCTATAAATAAAGGTATAACTGATCCATCTGATTTCAGAACATTTCCAAATCTAACACAACTGAATTTAGTATTAGAATTAAACAATCTTGTATTAAGAACCAATTTTTCACACAATAATTTTGTAGCCGCCATAGCAGATGTTGGATAATTAGTTTTGTCTGTACTTATAAAAATAAATTTTTTCACAGATTCCTCCTTGGACAACTCTATAAGATTATTGGTTCCAATAAGATTAGTTTTTACAGCCTCCATTGGATCTGTTTCACAAAAAGGCACATGCTTCAAAGCCGCAGCATGAAAAACAAAATCTACCCCCCTAACCGATGACCTCAAACTATCAGGATCTCTAACGTTTCCAACAACAAAATCAACATTAGAATGGTTCTTTAACTCATCCTTTAAAAGATGATGTCCGAATTCATTTTGATCAAAAACACGCACCCTTTTAACTTCAAAATTAAGTAATTCTCTAACAATTTCTCTTCCTATAGAGCCACAACCACCTGTCACTAAGACATCCTTTCCTTTGTAAAAATCATCAACATTCATAACCAAAGCTAAATTCAAAGTATTTATAAAATTTTCATTTTAGGATTATATATATTAAATGGTTAATTCTCCTTAATGCTGATCTAAACAAAACCCGCAGAAAAAACGCAGAAAAAAATACTTTTGATTCAATAATGTCAAAGTCAGAGAAATTTTTATCATTAAACACCGGAATTTGTTTAGTCTTCAAAAGGTTCATATTAATGATTTGATTCTTTAATGGAATTCTAGCTTCTTTGTAGTCTGGAAGGACAATTCGCAAGTAAATTTTCTTATCCTTATTATTTGTTTTTATTTTCAACTTCTTTCCAACAAAGTAAGCTTTGAATTTCTTTTCCTCCCTTTTCTTCCACCATTCAAAAAAATGAGTCATATCTGTTATCAAAACATTATCTAATTTCTTTATACTTTTTAATACAAAATCAAAGACATCTGGATAAGCTCCAATCCCCCCATTTGGATGATCATACAAGAATAATGGCATTTGTTTATTATATTGCATACTTATCAAATAATAAAAATAATTTTTCATCTTATCTTTAGAATAAAGCCTAACAGCTAAAGAGCCAATACATATAGGATAGATGGGTAATTGCATAACTTTAGACTCTCTATTATTTAAAAATGGATAATAAGGCATATCATCATAACCCAAAGAAAATTCTGAGCTATACTTATAATTAAGTTTTTCCAGAGCCATTCCAAGAGATTTATTCCAATGACCAAAAGGGGATGCAAAACCAACTGGCTGACAGGCTACCTTAGATATAAATTTATTAGATTTAAGGATATTATTATAATTATTACTCAAAGAAGAAAAAACTTTATGTTCATAAGAATGAGATTGCAATGATTGATTAATTTTATACAAATTCTTAATTCCGTTAAAATGATCCTTATTATTAATCACGCTAAGAAACCAAGTAAGGTTAACATTATTCTTCTTCACAACATCAATCACATTATCAATTTCTCTCCTATTAAATACATCTAAATCTACCCTATAACAAAAAACACTTTCATAATTATTGGGGTAATACCATAAATGAATATATGGAATCTTCTTTAAAGAACATAGATAATAAAAGCAATTTACAATTAATCTCCTCAAATTCCCTTTAGATACAATGGAAACATTTTCTTTTGGAATAGCATAAGGAGAGGAAAAATATATCTTTTTCGATCTCTCATCCAACATTAAAGAATTCAAATCAAAAGGCAAGGCAATCACAAAACCTTTACCAAATCTCAGAGTATAAACTAAACTATTATTAGAATTTCTTATTTTATATCCATAATTATATATATTAACTTTATCAATATTTCTAAAGAGTTTTCCGTTTCCTTTTAAGGATTTTATATAAACTTTAAATATCTTTTTCTTATGATCCATGATTTTATTTAAAGCAAAAGTGCTGGTTAACAAAGCGCCACCTTCTTTCAAATAAGATTTTATCTTATCTATTTCATCTTTAGAGATATTAAGAGAATTAAGTATGAATATAGAATAGTCATGAATATGATTAAAATTTACTATTTCCCAAGATACTTTTTCTTGATTAAGTACCCTCTCCCAACCATATTCCTTTTTTAATAAACCTATTCTCATTTCAAAGAACTACAAAGGAAATTTATTTAAATGTTTTTCAAATAAACTATAAATGAGATTATCTAATAACAAAATAGTCAAAAAAACATTGGAAGGTTATAAAAGAATTTATAGAAATCTTTATATTAAAAAACAATAAACTAATAACAATGGAAAAATATACTACAGTTTCAATTCCAAAAATATTGGCCGAAAAAATAAAAAAGAAAATAGAAAAAACTGGATTTAGCTCAGTATCAGACTACGTTACTTATATTTTAAGAGAAATCATATCAAATACAGAAGAAAAAAAAGAAGCATTTTCAAAGGAAGATGAAGAAAAAGTTAAAAGAAGATTAAAAAGTTTGGGTTATCTTTAATTATACAAATTATAAAATATAAATGTTTATATATCAATTATATATAATTATATTTAATTAGAATATATTAAAAGAGGTTAAAATGGATCATCTAGATGAACTCGAAAATAAAAGTATTTACATAATAAGGGAAGCATATTACCAATTCAAAAATATAGCTGCCCTATGGTCGATAGGAAAAGATTCAACTACATTAGTTTGGCTCTGCAGAAAAGCATTCTTTGGAAAGGTTCCATTTCCACTAGTTCATATTGATACTGGCCATAAATTTCCAGAGATGTACACATTTAGGGACAAATATTCAAAAGAGTGGAATATTCCCTTAATTATAGGAAAGAACGAGGAAGCACTCAAAAAAGGGGTTATATGCAAGCCAGGGGATACAGAAGAGTGTAGCAAAGAATTAAAGACAAAAGGATTGCAAATGACAATAAAAAATCATGGATTTAAGGCATTACTCCTAGGAATAAGAAGAGACGAACATGGCATAAGGGCAAAAGAAAGGTATTTCTCTCCAAGGGATGAATCCTTCAAATGGGATTACAAAAACCAACCTCCAGAATTATGGGATCAATATAAATCAAACTCTGATGACAAAACCCACATGAGAATACATCCATTACTCCACTGGACAGAATTAGATATATGGGAGTACATAAAACGAGAAAACATTCCAATAAATGAATTATATTTTGCAAAAAATGGTAAAAGATTCAGAAGCCTCGGATGTGCTCCATCAACATTTCCAGTAGAATCCAATGCAGATACAGTAGATAAGATCATAGAAGAGCTAAAAACAACCAAAGTTGCAGAAAGATCTGGAAGAGCATTAGATAAAGAAAGCACATACCAAATGCAAAAATTAAGAGCAATAGGTTATATGTGAATAAAAATGGAAAAAACAAAGGTAGTGATAATTGGTCATATAGACCATGGAAAATCAACATTGATAGGCAGAATCTTATACGAAACCAATTCTTTATCAGAAGATAAGATGAAAGAAATAAAAAAAGTATGCGAAGATTTAGGAAGAATAACGGAATTTGCATATCTAATAGACAATTTACAAGAAGAGCGTGAAGAGCAATACACACTGGATACAACTCAAACTTTTTTCAAAACAGGAAAAAGGAGTTATATAATAATTGATGCACCAGGCCACAAAGAATTTATTAAAAACATGATTACAGGCGCATCACAAGCTGATTTAGCGATTCTATTAATAGATTCCAAGGAAGGAATTAAAGAACAAACAAAAAGGCACGCATACATCATAAAAATGCTCGGAATAAAGAATTTAATTGTTGCAATAAATAAAATGGATTTAATAAATTATGAAAAATCTTCTTTTAATAGAATAAAAGATGAAATTATGAATTCACTCTCAAGATTAAATCTAAAACCAAATGATGTAATTCCAATCTCAGCACTATTAGGAGAGAATATACTAAAGAAATCTGATAAGCTCAAATGGTATAACGGATTAACATTACTAAGTTCATTAGATAGCATAAAAATAGAAAAGGAAAAAGAAGGTGTATTAAGATTTCCAGTACAGGACATTTACCAAATAGAAGGAAAAAGCATCATTGTAGGAAGGATAGAATCTGGTTCATTAAAAAAAGGAGAAGAAATAGTAATCCTTCCAGAAGGGGAAAATAATAAAATAAAAACAATAGAAACCATTGGTCCAAAAAAAGATTTCGTAAAAAAAGGGGAATCCATAGGAATAACTTTAGAAAAAACAACAAATCAGAAAATAGGTTCAATAATCTGCAAAAAAGACAATCTGCCTTTAATAACCAAAGAATTCAAAGCAAAAATATTCTGGATGAGTGATAAAAGTTTAAACTTAAACGAAGAGGTAACAATTAAATGTGCAACACAAGAATCAAAATGCAAAATAAGTGAAATATCCAAAAAGATTGATTCATCAACCCTAAGAGTATTAGAGGAAAAATCAAATAAACTAAATGAAACTGAAGTAGGGGAGGTGGTAATAAATACGAACAAAGATTTGGTAATAGAAAATTTTGAGGATATTCCAGAACTTGGAAGATTTGTTATAAAAAGAGATTCAGATATAGTGGGGGCAGGAGTAATATCTAATCACTAAAACAAGGAATCAATTTCCCATCAACATCATCAGGGACTTGTGTTTCAAGGATTTTTAAAATTGTTGGACAAACATCCAAAATGCTAGCTTCTAAATGATAATTCTTCTTAATATTCTTTCCACTTACAATTAATATTCCATTGTCCCTATGCTCCCCAGACCGGTGATTATTGCCTTTAAACGAATCAATTAACTTAGAATTAAAGCCTTCCTGCAGGATATAACCATCTTCAGTAACTACAAACAAATCTGGAGCATTTTTTAAATTGTCCCCTTTAAACAATTCATGAGCAAAGTATACTTCTTTAACAACCCTTTTCCCATTATCTTTTAAATCAAGCAATTCTTTTTTTATTTCTTCTAAAACTTCATTGTATTCAGAACTATTCACAACGCCATTGGAATCTCTTCCATTTAAATTAATCATAATATATTGTCCGGAATAAGAATTAAAATAAGCCTTTGTATTTTTCCAGTCAATATCAGAAAAGTTTGAATTACCAGAAGGAATAATTTTATTTAAAGCATTTTTTGTATTTCTTGGAAGCTTTGAAATTAAATGTTTTATTCTGAGTTTATATGCAATATCTATCAATAAATTTTTTAGATTTATATTGTTATCATTAACTTTACTATTTTTTATCTTTAAAAAACCTTTATTTAATAAAAGATTATTAACAAAAACCTGCTTATAAAGAGGGCCAAATCCATGATCAGAAACAACAAAGAAAACCACCTCATCATTAAGCTTATGTCTTATATCCCCAATAAGTTCATCCATTTTCTTATAATAATCATGAATTGCATTCTCAAATTTATTTCCTTTAACATAATCTGGGTGGGTTGAATCCATAAACTTCCAAAAGTAATGTTGTAACCTATCTATGTCTTCAAAAACAGCTATAAACAAATCCCATTCTTCATTTTCAACCAAATAACAAACCAAATTCTTATAATACTCTGTCACTTTGTACAAATCTTCTATAAATTTATCATATCTCTTATACTCTAAATTATTTACATCAACGCCTATTTTATAATTAGGATTAAGTTCAAATATTTTCTCCTTAAACGATTTTGGATAAGTAAACTCAGATTCAATAGAAGGAGCATCTGCAGCGCATACCATTATTCCATTAAAAGGTTGAGGGGGATAGTTGGCAGGTATCCCAAAAACAATGGACCTCTTGTTATTCATTGACAATAATTCCCAAATTGTATCAGTTTTTCTATCATTAGACCTCACCAATTCTTTATCATAGCCTTTAACCTTAAAAAAATCAAAGATATTGTGCTTACCTGGATTCTTGCCTGTAGAAAAGGATGTCCAAGCTGGTGGAGTTAACATTGGAACAATTGTATGCAAATAGCCACTCGTGCCATTATTTATGAGATTGCTAAAATTAGGTAAATCATCCTTCCATTGATTAATTAAATCAAAACTCCCTCCATCAATCCCTAACACAAATACTTTAGACATCTTATCATTGATTAAATTCCACAATAAAAACAAAAAGCAAATTATTTAAATGTTTTTCAAATAATAAGATTATGAAAGTGGAAGAATCCATTGTAATCCCATTCCATAATGAACAGGATAATGTTGAATATGTATTAAGAGATCTGATTAAAGAGTTAAACAATGGTAACCATAATTATGAAATAATCGCAGTTGATAATGCTTCTTCGGATAACACCCCAAAGACAATAAAGAACCTATCAAGAACTCACAACGCAGTAAGATATTTTTACGTTGGAGAGAAAGGATATGGAAATGCAATAATAGAAGGATTAAAACAATGTAAAGGAGAATATTTAGGTTATGGTTGGGGAGATGGTCAAATGTCTGGAAAAGATGTATCAAAGGTATTTAATATACTTAAAGAAAAAAAATTAGACTTATGTAAGGTAAAAAGAATAAAAAGGAAAGATAGTAATTTCAGAAAGATCCAATCATATGGTTACAATTTATTATATAGATTACTATTTCCTTACATAAAATTTGATATCTTGGGGGATATGAATGGTTGTCCAAAGATAATGAACAGAAAAACATATGAAAAACTTAATATAAGTTCAAAAAAATGGTTCATAGATACAGAAATAATGATAAAAGCGTATAAAAACAAGTTAAAAATTGAAGAAATTCCAACGGAATTCAAAAAGAGAAAAGGCGGAAAATCAAGTTTAAACCTCAAAGTTATAAAGGAATTTGTTAAAGAAGCTATAAAATACAAAATGAATGGATATTGAAATGAATGAATTAAAAGGAGTTAATGTTCTTGTAGTTGGGGGCAATGGATTCATAGGAAGTCATTTATGTAGAAGACTGTTGAAAGAAAACGCAAATGTTTCAACATTTATTAAAAAAGATAAAAAAAATATAGAGGACATTGCAGAAAAAATAGATATTTATAAAATAAATATTACGGATCCTGAAAATGTAAAAAAAGAAATAAAAGAAATAAATCCGGGAAAAATTTTCAATGTAGCAGCAATAACAAGCGTAGAGCGTTCATTAGATGCAATTGACGGGATGATAGATATAAATCTAAAAGGAAATTTAAATATAATAAAAGCATTAAATAAAGAATGTGATTGTGTAATTAATGTCGGAACTATAGAGGAATATGGAATAAATAAGGCTCCTTTTCATGAAGACAAAACAATCCCAGAACCAGTATCACCCTACTCTGCCTCCAAATCTTCTTTAACTATGTTTTCAAAAATGCTGTACAATTCATTCAAAATCCCAATAGTAATCCTAAGGCCATCAAAAGTTTATGGACCTAATGGTTCAGTTAATCTAAGTTTAAACCAATCCTTAATAACAAAACTAATCATCTGTGGATTGTTAAAAAAAGAGTTTAATCTATCGGGAGGGAATCAATACAGGGATTTCATGTATATTGACGATGCGGTTGAAGGGTTTATTAAAGCAAGTATAACCAAGGAAGCAATCGGTGAAACAATAAATCTAGGCTCTGGAAAAGGATACATAATTAAGGATATAGTAAAAAAGATTATTGATAATCTAGGAGACATAAATATTAACTATTCAGAGCAGTATAGGAAAGGTGAAAATATGGAATTTTACAATAGCAATGAAAAGGCAAAAAGATTATTAAATTGGACACCTAAAATAAGCATAGATGAAGGGTTAAAAATGACAATTGAATGGTACAAGGATAAATATAACAATGGAGATTTAAAGAGATGGATAATTCAAGACTAAATGAATTAAAAAATGAAATTCTAAGCAAAGTTGAAGATTATTTTAAAATATCTCAAGAGGGTGGAATTGTTGTTCCAAAACCTTATGTTAAATATGTATGGAGAACATGGGATGAAAAGGAATTAAAAGCTATTGTTAGTTCAATTTTAGATCAAAAAATAGCATATGGCAATCTAGGAAAGGAATTTGAATCAGAATTTTCTAAATTCTTAAACATAAACTATTCAATATACGTTAACTCGGGGTCATCTGCAAACTTAATCGCAGTAGCTTCATTAAAATCAAAAATGTTTGGAAGCACAATAAAAAAAGATGAAAAAAGATTTCCAATTCTAAATGATGGTGACGAAGTGATTACTCCAGCAGCAACATTTCCAACCACTCTTAATGTAATACTAATCAATAACCTATTTCCAGTTTTTGTCGATATAGAATTAGGAACGTATAATATGAAACCAGAAGAAATAGAAAAAGCAATAACTGAAAAAACAAGATTAATAATGCTGCCTCACACATTAGGAAATCCAAATGATATGGATAAAATAATGGAAATAGCAAATAAACACAATTTATTTGTAATAGAAGACTCATGTGATGCATTAGGATCAGAATACAAAGGAAAAAAACTTGGTACATTTGGGGATATGGCAACATTTAGCTTTTACTTATCTCATCATATATCCACTGGAGAAGGAGGAATGACAGTAACAAACAATCCAGAATTAAAAAGAATTCTAGAATCAATAAGGGATTGGGGTAGGGATTGCTGGTGCGAACCTTATAAATCAAACACATGTAACAGGAGGTTTGAATGGAAGTTAGGCGACCTACCTTTTGGCTATGATCACAAATATATTTTTAGCAACATTGGATATAATTTAAAACCACTGGATTTACAGGCAGCAATGGGGATAGAACAAATAAAAAAATTACCAAATATAATTATAGAGAAAAGAAAGAAGAACTTTAAAAAGTTGTATGAAGGATTAAAAAAATTTGAAGAATTCCTGATATTGCCAAGATCTGTTGAAGGGGCTAATCCTTGTTGGTTTTCTATACCCTTAACCGTTAAAGAAAATAAAGGTTTCAGTAGGGAAGACCTTACAAAATATTTAAATGAAAATGAAATAGAAACGAGGCCATTCTTTGCTGGGAATATAATAAAGCAACCCGCATATAAAGGGATAAAATATAGGATAAGTAATAATTTAGACAACACAGATAAAGCAATGTTCGGAACATTTTTTATAGGGTGTCATCCTGCACTAACAGAGGATATGATAAATCACACATTAAAAAAATTTGAGGAATTCTTTAACAAATCATAATCACTATATAATGGAAACATATATAAAGAAAAATAAAGCCTAACAATTATGACAGATTATGTAATATCAAGGCATCTTGTGGATGGAGAAAGTTCATTAAATGAACTAAAAAAAGGTTTAGAAAACATAAACAAAAATAATGAAATTTCTAGAACCAAGGATTTAGATATAAAATTTGGTTTAAATTTAAGTATAGACAGCAATAATGTCGCTCCTGAAGTAACTGAAAGAGTAAAAGAAATAAAGAGAAAGATACCAAAGGACATGTGGTTTTTATTTAATAATTATAAAATTGGTGCCGGAGTAAACTACACACAAGTTTTATTTAATCCATTTTTTAAGAAAGATGAATCAGTAGTTATGCTCGGCTGCTTAGATCAGTACATATTGGGAACTGAAGATTCTGTAATAGTTTTAAAAGAATTAGCAAAAAGAACAAAAACAGAAAACGCATTATATGGAAATGGCTCAAGGGACAGACCAGTTAAAATAGCAAAATATGAAAGAAATAACAATTTAAGAATAATCCACGAATTATTTCACACTTTAACAGCCGAAAGAATAAATTCATCTAAACTAGCACCAAAAGGAGAAATACCAAAAGAAATAACCCCTGCTTATGCTGAAATAGGAGAAAGTTCATCTGGATTATATATTGTAAATTTCTCTCATAAAAAATATTCAAAACTAGAAGAAAGTATTATTGCGGCATCACAAGTAGCTGATATGAAAAATGGTTTTGCACCCGATTATTACACAATTATAGAAGCAGCAAAACTAGACAATATTGTAAGTGGATATGTAATGACTGGAGAAAATATATTTCACTATAAATGGGATGAACAAACAGAATTAGACAAAAGAGTAAAACCATTGATAACCATATCCTCCAGAGAGCTCGGAAAAACAAACATAAAGGAAGGTCTATTACTAACCCTAAAATTAACAAAGAATACTGATAAGATTGCTGAATTTTATCCAAAAGAAGAAATAGAATATGTTAAAGATTTAATGCATAATTCAATAACCTCTATTTAATTATTTTTTATATAATGAGTCATGGGGTGATGCAAATCCAATTTCAACATCCTTTCGATATCATCCTTATAACGCTTATACCAATCTATGGTTAGATTTATCCCTTTCTCAAAATCATATTTTGGCTCCCAACCTAGCTTCTTAATTTTAGATGTATCCAAGGCATATCTCAAATCATTCCAAGGGCGATCATCAACAAATTGCATCAAATTACGGGATTTTCCAAGCTTATCAAGAAGTATTTGAGCGATTTGCAGATTGGTTTTTTCATCATTCCTAGCAATATTATATACTTCCCCTGGCTTGCCTTTATTAATAGCAATGTCTATTGCTTCACAATTATCGTAAACATAAAGCCAGTCCCTTATATTTGAACCATTCCCGTGTATGGGCAATTTCTTATTATTAAGTGCCCTAATTATAAAGAAAGGGATAATCTTCTCAGGATATTGACACGGACCATAATTATTCGAGCTTCTAGTGATGATCGCTGGAATTTTGTAAGTCTTTATATAAGCATTAACCATCATTTCTGCAGCAGCCTTACTAGCAGAATAAGGGTTATTTGGACAAAGAGTATGTTCTTCACTAGAAAATCCATTTAAAACATCACCATAAACCTCATCCGTACTAATTTGAACAAACAATTTAACATCTTTTTCACGGGCAAACTCTAATAAGTTCATTACTCCCATAACATTGGGTTTAACAAATTTCAATGGACCATTAACACTTCTATCAACATGGCTCTCCGCTGCAAAATTAACTATAACATCACAGTCACCGACAAAATCCTTCAGTTTGTTTATATCACAAATGTCACCCCTGATAAATTTATGCCTATCATCATTGCTTACTTCCAAGAGATTTTCTTCCCTCCCAGCATAATTTAGAACATCCAGATTAACAATTTCTACATTCTTATACTTATTCAGCATATATTTAACAAAATTGCTACCAATAAAACCCGCACCCCCAGTAACCAAAAATTTCATATAAAGATTAAGCTTAGAATAACTTATAAATTTTCTGATAAATACTATTCTCCAGAATATAAATAAAAACATACAAAATAAAATGAAATCAAAAGATTATTCTAAATATCTTTGGCTTTTGGCGGTAATTATTTTAGCATTGATTCTAATAATAAAACTAATACAACTATCAAAAATGATATATTTCTATCCTTCTTATGATTTTAGTAGTCATATTGCAAATCTATTTTTTCTAAAAGAATATGGATTTCATGGTATAGCTCCAAATTGGTACCATGGTTTGGTTGTATTAAGATATTATCCTCCATTATTTTTCTTTTTTGCTTATTTATTTTATAGTATAATTAGTAACTTACAATTGGCATTTTATATCTCATTCATTGGGGTGATTTTAATTGGATTCTTTGGAATACATTTACTAGGAAATGTATTAAAATTCTCCATAATTAAAAGATTATTTTTATTTTTATTCTTCTACGCAAATCCAATAACAATTCCTTGGTTTTATAATATTGGAAGGGTACCAGAAATGTTAGGATGGACACTATTATTCTACTTATTATCTTTATTATTCGCTTATAAGAATAAAAAATTAGATAAAAAGTTCTTTATTTTTTTGATTATAATCCTAACTCTAATATTGCTTGCGCACATCTTGATATTGGTACTGGCCTTATTTCTAGTATTTGGTTTATTTTTAATAAAGGATAATAAAGAAAAGATAAAAATTATTATTTCTTTAATCTCTGTACCTTTACTAAGTTCATTTTGGTTGTTTGATTTTATAAAAAATGTTAATACATTAAATTATGCTCCCTCATATAGATTATATTCACATCCAACTGAAGTTATTTATTCCATGTTAATACCTTTAGTATTTTTGGGAATTATCTATTTATACAAAAAAGTAAAAAAAATTAATAAAAAAGAATTTCTTTTTTATATTCCCTTATTATTAATCTCATTTTTATATCTAAGTAATTTGTTTTTATATATCCCCATATTAAAAAGTATAGAACCCAGAACTTATGGGATACTATTAATGCTTATATCAACTATATTAATACTAGATTTAAAGCCAAACAAGAGAGCATTAAATCTAATCTCTATTGGAGTATTAATTCTATCGTTAACGATAGCAACTGTAGTTCTTGTCAGGTATAATCAGATAGATTTTCCTCTATACAGTGAACAAGAAATAGGTACCCTAAATTTAATCCCACTAGTAAAAGAGAAATTTATAGCAGTAGGTAAAAATGGTGATGTAAACAAAAGACATATCTATGCTTATGGTGCCGTCAAGTATAATACAACAACCCCACTAGGGTGGGGGATACAACAAGTAAGTAAAAGAATAGAAGGCATACAAGAAGAGATTAAAATATCCCTCAATACAAAGAATTGTGAAAGATTTACAAACATAATAAAAAAACTTGAAGTTAAAGAAATAATATCTCACAAAAATAAATGTGATTTCTTAAAAAGTTGCAATCTATATGAAAAAAAAGAATCGGGACAATATTGCTTATTAAAAACTATCTCTTGAACCAATCATAAGTTAATTTCAGTCCACTATCTAAATCAACTTTATATCTCCAGTCTAAAAACTCCTTCGCTTTTTTGCAATCCAAATAATTTTTTCTTACATCATCTTTGCCTTTGTCAACTCCTACTCCACTGCCGATAGATTGTGTAATAATCTTTATTTTATTATATACTTGATTTACAGTAGTAGGAACTCCAGTTCCGATATTAAAAGTATCATTATCCCCCCTATATAATGCCACATTATTAGCTTCTACAACATCTGAAATAAAAATATAGTCTCTAATCTGTTCACCATCTCCATAAATTTGGACATTCTCATTTTTCAATAATAAATCCATAAACACAGCAATAACATTCACCTCGCCTTTAACATTTTGTCTTGGACCATAAACACAAGGGTACCTCAAAGAAAGGTAGTTCAGATCATACATTCTATAAAAATAATCTAAATAATCCTCGGATATTTTCTTAGCCATCCCATAAGGGGATATTGGTTTTTTTTTAGAATTCTCAGAAATTGGAAGGATGTTTGGTTCTCCATAAATAGCCCCGCCTGAAGAAGCAAATATAAACTTTTTTACATCATATTTTCTACAATTCTCAAGAAGATTTAATATCCCCAAAACATTAACTTTAGCATCAAAAATAGGGCTATTAATAGAAAATCTAGCACTCATTTGTGCAGCATTGTGATTAATAACATCAAACTTCTCCCTTTTAAAAACATCCCCCAATTTTTCATCAACAATATCCATCCCATAAAAAACCGCCTTTTTATTAATAAATTCTCTTTTACCAGAATAAAGATTGTCTATTACAACAACATCATGGCCTTTTAAGATATAGGAATCCACAATATGGCTTCCTATGAATCCTGCTCCCCCAGTAACTAATATTTTCATTTCAAAAGATAAATATTAAAAATATTTATAAAGATATCCTATTTTTTTATTCTATGAAAAATATCTCTTTTATTATTCCAAACTATAACGGAGAAAAAACAATTAGAAAGGTAATAGAATCAATTCTAAAACAAGATTACAAAAAAGGTAAGATAGAAATTATAATTCTAGATGATAAGTCAAAAGATAACAGCATAAAAATATTATCTCAATACAAATCAAAAATTAAACTTATAGAAAATAAAAAAAATCTTGGAGAAGTGGGCTCCACTAATGAAGGTTTAAAACTTGCTAAATATGAAATAATTTGTATAATTTTATGTGATTATATTTTAGGGTCTAAGGATTGGTTAACCAAAATGGTTAATGCCATCAATTCTTCAAAAAAGATTGGAATGGTTGGAACAAATGTTATTTTACCCCGGGATTTATGGAACAGCTATAAGTTTTGGGATAAAGTTATTTTATCCCCCACATTTTACAAGGAATCAAAAGGAGATATAAAAACAGGTAAACCCGTAATGTATAAAAAAGAAGTCTTTGACAAACTTGGATTATATGATAAAAGTTATAAAATGGGGGCAGACACTGATATGAGGTTAAAGATCTTGAAAGCGGGTTACAAAATAGCCAATCCAAAAACAAGATTATTACATTACCATGGATATTATGGATTAACACCATATCAGCAGATTTTCAAAAAATCACTTCCACTAACAGAAGCAGCCGGAGTAATATTTAGGAGATACGGTTTTGTAGATAAAATATATTGGAAGAACTACTGGAACCCCCTCATAGCAACTGGAGTATATTTAGGCTTATTAATTCCATATATAAACTATTTATCTTTAATATGTATTTTAGGCATATCCGGATATTATACTTATTTAGTTAGTAAATATAACAAAGATATAAGATTAATTTTTGTTCCTTTTTTCAAAATATCCAAGGATGTGGTAAGTTTATTTGGTTTTTGGAAGGGATTTGTTACAAACAAACAAAATCTTTGAGATACTTTTATAAAATTTATGTGTATTAAGAATAGTATGAAAATTCTAGTTACAGGAGCGGATGGGATGCTTGGATGGGACCTATGTGATGAACTGGAGAGGCAAGGTTATAAAGTTCTAAGAACAGATATAAGGTTAACAGAAAATAATATCGAAAGATTGGATGTAAGGAATAAAGAGGAAGTTCTTTTAAAAATAGAACAATTCAATCCCGATATTGTTGCACACTTAGCCGCTGAAACAGACGTTGATAAATGCGAACAAGAAGTAGACCACGCTTATTTAACGAATACCATAGGAACATTAAATGTTGCCCTAGCATGTCAAAAAAATGGGATAACGATGATTTATATTAGTACTGCTGGGGTATTTGATGGAAATTCTTCAGAACCTTACACCGAGTTTCACAAAGCCAATCCATTAAATGTTTACGGAAAAACAAAGTATGAAGGGGAAAAAATAGTTAAAAACCTATTAAGTAAATACTTTATAGTAAGAGCGGGGTGGATGATGGGTGGAGGAAGAAAAAGAGATAAAAAATTTGTTGTTAAATTGTTAAAACAGGTCGAAGAAGGTAAAAAAGAAATTCATGTATTAACGGATAAAACAGGAACACCAACGTACACCGTTGACTTTTCAAAGAACATTATCCCTTTAATAGAAAGTAAAAGTTATGGGTTGTATCATTTAACCAACAAAGGAGAGTGTAGTAGGTATAATGTAGCTAAAAAAATATTTGAATTACTAAATATAAATAATATAACAATAAAGCCGGTAGTATCTATCTTATATCCAAAAGAATCTTACAAATATTTTTCATCCACCGAAAAACCAGCTATAAGGCCAAACTCTGAAATGATGAGAAATTATAAGTTAGATTTAATGGGGATGAATAATATGAGACACTGGGAAGAAGCTGTAGAAGAATATATTAAAATACATTTCTCCAATAAATATCTTAAATAACAAAGTAAAAATTAAAACATTTTTAATTTTTTAACCTTAGAGAAAAATATCTTGACTATTTCTATATCTTCTTTATTCAAACCTCTCAATAAATAAACCAAGAAAGCATATACAATTAAAAAGATTATACTAAATAAAATAAGATAAACAAACGAAATATCGCCAATCAAACGAACAGCATAGTATATCATAACAAATGAAATAATTCCGGCAAAGATAGATTTAAGGTAGCTTAATTTCAAGGGTTGCACCCTTGTTAATCTATAAGCATATCTGGACACAAAAACAAATGAAAATATAAATGAAAAGGATGTTGCAATTGCTCCTCCAACAATACCCATTCTTGGAATTAAAAGAATGTTCAAAACAACATTAGAAATAGCCGACACCAAACCAATGCAAAATAATAATTTAGTTTTCTTAAGCATGGTTAAAATTGTAGCAGGCACATGAAACAAAGACCTAACCATATAACCAAAAATTAAAATTAACAAAGCAGTACCTCCAGAAACGTACTCTGGTCCAAACATTATACTTAAAATATCTTCAGAAAAAAATAAAATCAAAAGAAACAAGGGGAAATTCAAGAAGAATATCCATTTTGAATTTATCATAGATATATGTTTAATCTCTTTAAATTTTCTTTTACTGTAGAATTCAGTAATTATCGGCATAAAGATAGCCATCAAAGAAGTAGGGACAATAACCAGCAAATTTGCGGTAGGTAATGCAACATTATAAATTCCAACCTCAGAAGTAGTTTTAAAATAACCAATCATTAAAACATCAGTCCATTTTATAACCAAAGTTAAAACACTTGAAAATATTAAAGGAATGGAGAAGATAAATAATTCTCGAGTTATCAAAGTTGTGGCTACCTTTGTTTTAAAAAAAGGAAAAATTTTCTTTTGCAAAAAATAAAAAGACAATATTGCAGTAATGATAATGGATAAAACATAAACGATTGTAACACCCAACAAATGATATCCAAAATAAATTACAATGAAAGTCAATATTAATTTTATAACTGTCTCTAAAATCTCCTTAATTAAAACTTTATATTCTATTTTCTGAAAGCCGATTATAACGGCCAAAAAAAGATCAGAGAATGAAATAAAAGGTAACGCCAATGAGGATATCTTTAATATAGGAATTAAATCAGCATTATGGAAAAAAAAGATAGAAATCTCTTCCGAAAAGATAAATAATAAGAAAGTCAGGACTAATGTAAAAGGTAAGGAAAGTTTTAAAGAAGATATTATAGTTCCCTTAATCTTTTTATTATTATTTTTGCCTTTAAAATAAGCAACATATCTTGCAACCCCCGTTCTTAAGCCCAAAGCAGCAAAAATAGATATAAAAGAGACTATAACAAGAGCTAAACTTAATAAACCATACTCAGAACTTCCCAACCTAGCGACCAATGCGGTATAAATATAGGACAAAGCTCGGCTTAGCAACATCCCTAAGAATACAATAACCGCACCACGGGCTATCCTTTTTGAAGAAGGGAGTATACCCATAAGTTAATAAAAATTACAAACATATTTAAAGATTATCAAAAAAGCTAAAACCTATTCTGCCATTGCATACTCTCTCCGGTCTTTTCATTAAACCACTTATCACAACTAATACATAAAAAGCGCGCAATTCCATTCCTTTCCTTTCCTTTCTTAATTATGGTATATTTCTTTCCAACTCTTCTTCTAGCGGTACCACATTTGGGACAAATACAATAAAGGATATTCTCTTCGATATTTCTTGACTTTATCATATTAGAAGAAATAAAATCAAATATACTATATATATTTTATTAAAATTAAAGATATACATATAAAAAGCGCGCAATTCCCAAAATATTTATAAACTTTTACCTATCCCTAATCTATAAAACATAAAGGAGATGATTAAAATAAATCTCAGAGAAGAATTAAAAACAGGCAAAAAAAAATTAGGGGTTTGGGGTTTGGGATATATTGGATTTTCATCAATAGCCCATTTTGCAAGAGAAGGTGTAACCTGCATAGGAACTGATATCATTCAACACAGGATAGATGATATCAATAAGGGCGAAGTCACAATTCCTAACTTAAAATTCTGGTTAGGATTTGATACAAAAGAGCTGGCTAAAGATGGTAGAAAGAAAGCAACATTCAATTGGGAAGAGTTAATAAACAAAGACGTGGCTGTGCACTTGATAACGGTTCCAACAGAAATGGACGGAAAACCTTATCATAATATCTTAAAAGATGTTATAACTAAACTTTGTAAATATAAAAATCTAAAAACAGATTACCCTCCATTAATAATTATAGAAAGTACATTAACTCCTACAGTTACAGATAATATTATAATTCCTCTATTCGAAAGGAATGGATTAAAAGTAGGAAAAGATATTCTATTAGGAATCGCTCCGCGAAGAGATTGGTTTACTTCACCTGAAAAAGGGTTAAAATACCTTCCAAGGGTAGTTGGGGGAACGAATAAAGAAACAACTAGGTTAATGAAGGAAGTTTTGGGGATTATATGCAACACGATAATAGAAGCCCAAGATCATAAACATGCTGCAATAGTAAAGAGTATAGAGAATGCTTACAGACAATTAGACATAACTTTTGCAAATCAATTATCGGCAGCTTATCCAGATATGAATATCACAGAAGTTCTAAAAATGGTTGGTACAAAATGGAATGTAGACACTTATCACCCATCATTTGGAACCGGTGGATATTGCATTCCCTTGGCTCCACAATATGTCCTAGAAGGAGCAAAGTATCCAGAAAAGCTTACATTATTAAAAGAATCTATAAAAACAGATTTCTCACAACCAAAAGTTGTTGCTGAGAGTATAGCAAAAAAAGGGGCAAAGAAAGTTGCCATATTAGGAATAACTTACACAGGAGACTTAAAAGTAGTTGTATTAAGCCCTGCAATTCCAATAGCAAAAATTCTAAAAGAAAAGGGATTAGATGTTAAGATAAATGATCCTTACTATAACGAAGAAGAAATAAAGAACCTTACGGGATGTGAAACTATTAATTTTCCAGATGGTTTATTAGATAGGGATACCATTATTATAATTGCTCCACATATGAAATATAAATACACAAATACCCAAGATATACTAAAAAACATAATAAATACCAAATTAATATTAGATAACATGGGGGTATGGAATGATATAAAATTCCCAAATGAAATTGAATATCATGAAGCAGGAGACGCCAACTGGTTAGAATAAAATATAAAATGGATAAGATCACAAAAAAAATTACAAACTGGATTAAAGAAAAGGTAAAAGAAGCCAACGCAAAAGGAGTTGTCGTTGGTTTAAGTGGAGGTATAGATTCATCATTAGTCGCTACTCTTTGCAAAAAAGCATTCCCAAAAGACACTTTAGGTATAATAATGCCCTGTATAAGCAACCCAGAAGATATGAAACATGCAAAATTAGTTGCCAAAAAATTTAACATCTCAACAAAAACAATAGACTTAGGGGAAAGTTTTAAAGTTCTATACAGTTCGCTGGAAAATAAACCATTCGTAAAAGAAGACAGTAAAAGAACATTCATTGCAAACATAAAACCAAGGCTAAGAATGACCACATTATACTACTTCGCAAACAAACTAAACTACTTAGTTGTAGGAACTGACAATAAAACTGAATCAATGCTTGGTTATTTCACAAAATATGGGGATGGGGGAGTAGATTTGCTTCCAATTTCTAACTTATATAAAAAAGATGTAAGGGAACTAGCAAGGTATTTAAAATTACCTCAAGAAATTATAACAAAAAAGCCTTCTGCTGGATTATGGAATGGACAAACAGATGAAGGAGAAATAGGGGTAAGTTACGAAGAAATGGATGAAATACTTACTAGGATAGAAAAAAATGAAATCCTATTAAATATACATAAAGATAAGGTAAAAAAGATTAAAGAAATGATGGCAACATCAGAACACAAAAGGAATATGCCCAAAGTATGTGAATTATAAAATGGTTGAAACAATCTTGGTAACCGGAGGAGCAGGATTCATAGGAAGCCATATAGTTGAAGAGTTAGTTAAACAAGGGTATAATGTAAAAGTTTTTGATTCTTTGATAAAAGGAAAAAAAAGTAGTATTCAATATTTAATGGATGAAGGAAAAATAGAATTTATTGAGGGGGACTTAAGAAACAGGGATTTAGTGGATAAAGCTATGAGGAGAGTGGATTATGTATTCCACACAGCGGGCATCCATATCTTAAGGAGTATGGAATCCCCAGAGGAATGTATAGAAGTCAACATTAAAGGATCTTATAATATCTTCATATCCGCATGTGATAATAAAGTAAAAAGAATAATTTTTTCAAGTTCATCCAGTGTATATGGGGATCCAGACAGATTACCAATGTCAGAGAATAGCGAAATAAAACCCACAGAACCATATGGCGCTAGCAAATGGATGTGTGAAAAACTTTTAGAATACTTATCAAAAAAGCATGGGATAGATTATAATATACTAAGATATTTTAATGTATACGGATCGAGACAGGCAGTCCACGCATATTATACAACAGTTATAACTTCATTTATTAAAAGAATACTAAACAATGAGGCTCCAATAATTGACGGCAAGGGAGATCAATCCATGGATTTTACCCACGTTTCCGATGTAGTAAACGCAAATATCCTTGCAATGAAAAGTAAAAATAAAAATGAAGTATTTAATGTAGGCACTGGAAAACCCACAAGTATTACAGAACTGGCAGAAATCTTAAGGAAAGCCATAAATTCTGATGTAAAACCGATCTTTAGAGATAGAGAAGTAGTATGTACAAAAAGGCAAGCAGATACAACGAAAGCGGAGAAATTACTTGGATTCAAATCAAAAGTAAGTGTAGAAGAAGGGCTAAGAAAGGTAGCTCAAGAGATAAAGGAAAAACCAGAACTATATTCTTAATTATTTACTTTAGAGTAATTAATATAGAAAGATTTATAATAGACAAATCAAACGCACTTATATGTCGAGAACTTTGCAAAGTTCTCTATACTAAACCAAAAAACTTAGAATTGAAAATTTATGAAGGAGAACACCAATTTTCCAAAGAAACAAGAAAAGCATCCTATGAGTTCCTAAACAAACACATATAATAATACTTTTAAATATATTCCTACTTATATTTTTAAAATGGAAAAACCAGCAATAGAAGGTGGAAATCCAACAAGAAAAGATTTCTTACCTTTATCCAAACCAACAATCGAGGATGAAGAGATTAATTCAGTCATAGAAGTATTAAAGTCAGGATGGTTGACTACAGGTCCAAAGGTAAAAGAATTTGAAGAAAATATTTCTAGATACACAAATTCCAAGAATTCAATAGCATTTAACTCCTGTACTGGCGCACTACATAGTACACTATCCGCTTATGAAATCAAGGAAAATGACGAAGTTATAGTTCCAACCTTAACTTTTGTTGCTTCTGCTCATGTCGTAACATGGTTAAATGCAAAGCCAGTCCTAGTCGATTCAGAGGAAGGAACTTTCAACATAAACACAAAGAAAATAGAAGAAAAAATCACCCCAAACACAAAAGCAATAATACCTGTACATTATGGGGGGCACCCATGCGATATGGATGAAATAAACAAAATCGCTAAGAAACACAACATAAGAGTAATTGAGGATGCAGCTCATGCAATAGGTTCTGAATACAAAAACAAGAAAATAGGAAACATTGGAGATGTAACTTGTTTTAGTTTTTATGTTATTAAGAATATAACTACTGCAGAAGGAGGGATGGCAACAACAAATGACAGCTTAATTGCAGATAAAATTAGAAAGAGAGCATATTTCGGAGTTGATAAAGATGCCTTTGACAGATATAAGGACAAAGGAAGCTGGTACTATGAAGTCGTTTCTCAAGGATACAAATATAATATGGATTCATTACAGGGGGCATTAGGAGTAGAACAACTAAAAAAACTGGACAAATTCAATGAAAAAAGAAAGCAATTAGCGGAACATTATATCATGAAGTTTAAAGAATTAGATTATATAAAAACTCAGGAAGTCAGACCTTATATTAAACACTCATGGCACTTATTTCCAATATTAATTGATTTTAATAGATTAAATATAAACAGAAATAAATTTATAGAAGCATTAAAAGCTGAGAAAATAGGAACAAGCGTTCATTTCATTCCATTACATTTACATCCATTTTACCAAAAAAAATATGGTTACAAGGAAGGAGATTTTCCCGTAGCAGAAAAAATTTACAATAATTTAATTACAATACCTCTATTTCCAAAAATGGGTACAGAAGATGTAAATAATGTGGTTGATGCAATAGAAAAAGTTTGGAATTATTACAAAAAAGATTAAAGATCATAACATTCATTAAGAAATACCAGTTTATATCCACAAAGAGCCCTAACCCTCTTTTTCTCTTAATAATAAAAAAGCCTCCTGAGGCATAAATGTCCAATGTATTATGCTAGTGGGAATATATGCACTACCAGCAAATCTTAATATTTCTTTAGTAACAAGATCAAAATCTTGTGTTATCTTATCCAAAAGTATATTCCTATATGGACGATTTGAGAATTCGCTAAAAGCGTGAAACGCTAATCTAAGCCAATCAGAGTTCTTTTCCCACTCTCCTTTAAACTTATCTGGAAACTGATTAAGGAAAAAAGGTCCAAATACTCCTTTATACATATCATCAACCTTATAAAAGATATTTAACGTAAATTTTGCATCATATTTATCATGCAATTCTTTCAATCCCATTAAATAAAAATTATCAAACAACGAATCATAACCTCTATTAAAAATATCCCATAAAAAGAAGATATTATCATCAAATGAAAGAGAGTATCTTAAACTTTTATTTGGGTCTAACAAAACATAAATATTATCTCACTTTGACCTGAGACTGCAGTAATCTCAGTTTGTTTATCTTTTAGAACAACTGTAGAAGTAAAATTGTTTCCTCTTCTTTCCGTCTTTACTCCATTTACATATACTTCACCGCTTGTTAATACCCTACCACAAACATTAATAAGTAAACCATCTTCAAATCTCTTACCATTAAGCGAATGAAATATTGCACCATTAATAGGATCTTCTATTTCTAATTGAGTATTTTCCATCAGAAGAATTTATAAACATTATCTCTAAAGAAAGACGAGATATGAAAATTAAAATCGAGAATAAATTCATCGGAGAAGACTCCCCCTGCTTTATAATTGCAGAAATAGGGATAAATCATAACAGAGATATAAATATTGCAAAAAAGATGATTGATGCTTCCATTAAAGCTGGATGTGATGCTGTTAAATTTCAAACTTTTAAGGCAGAAGAACTATACCCAAAAAGTGCTGGTAAATTAGATTGGGAAGATAAAAAAGAAAAATACAGCTATGATATTTTTGAAAATGTTAGAAAATTTGAATATCCTCTAGAATGGATAGATAAAATCCACGAATATTGTAAAAACAAAGGAATAGTTTTCTTTTCTAGTGTTTGTGATGAAAAATCCGTTGATTTATTACATAAAAAAGGTATAAAATTATTAAAAACAACATCATATGCAATAACACACCTTCCATTGATAGAATATATAGCTAAGACAAAACTTCCAATGATAATGTCAACGGGAGGTTCTACACTACAAGAAATAAAAGAAGCATATAAAATAGCTAAAAAACACAATAATCAAATAATGATAATGCATTGTGTAGCAAAATATCCAACACCATTAGAAAATGCAAACATAAACATAATTGAGACCCTAAAAAAAGAATTTCCAGAAGCAATTATAGGATATTCAGATCATACAGAAGACCCAATAAAAGCCCCAATAACATCAATTGTGAAAGGTTCTAAATTAATTGAAAAACATATCACATTAGATAGAAAAATGAAAGGACCAGATCATTTTTTTGCTTTAGAACCAGAACAAATTAAAGAAATGGTTAAAGCAATAAGAGAAACAGAAAAAAAGATAAAGAACAATGAAAAAGTAGAGATTGATGAGATAGTTCTTGGTTCTGGAGAGAGAAAAACACTAGATATAGAAAAACACCTAAGGAATTTTGCTTATAGAACAATATTCACAAAAAAAGAAATAAAAAAAGGAGAATTATTAACAAAAGATAATTTATCAATCTTAAGAAGAGGCAAAAGAGAAAAGGGGTTAGATCCAAAAGAATGGTTCAACATAATAGGCAAAAAAAAAGCAAATAAAGACCTAGATATAGAATATGTATTAAAAAAAGAGGATTTTTATTAATATTGTTTTTCTAAGATATTTCTTGTCCTTTCATAACCCGATTTATTAAAAAAGGCATTAGATGCAGGATTTATAGCAGAAACACCAGCAAATGCAAATTTACAACCATTTTTCTTAAAATAATCATCAACATATTCTAATACTCTAGTTCCATATCCCTTACCCCGACATGAAGCATCAAAATAAATGTACCAAACCTCACCATATTTTTGTTGTCTATAAGGATTAAATTTTATTCTTAAAATCACAGAACCAACAATTCTTTCTTCCTCATAAATAAACAAAAATCCTTCAGGTTGTTCCTTATAACTTTCTATAATATTTTTTTTAAATAAATCACTGTTTGGTTTATCTTTAGGAAAGTTTATTTTTTGATTAGATTGATCATGCTCCCATAAGATTCTCAAAGCTTCATCAATATTCATTATTTGTTTTATTTCCATTCTTAATAACCCCCCTTATTATATTAGCAACTCTACTAGAACCTTTCCCATCCAATAATTTTTTACCATTAATACTCATATTTTCTCTCATCATTTTATTATTAACTAAATCTTTAAAAAGATTATGCAACTTTTTCTCATCAAAATCTTTCCAATTACCAAGATACTTACATATGCCTTTATCCTCCATTCTCTTTAACCTATCTGCTTCCCATTCTATGTTGGAAATTCCTATAAAAGGGGTTCCAATAGCGGATACTTCAAAGGATGTTAAACCTCCAGCACAAATTACCAAATCAGCACAATATATCAAACTAGAAATATCATTTAAATCTTTAATTAAAGAATAATTTAAATCGCTATCAATTAAAACCCCAAAAACTTCATCTTTATTTCTAAAAGCAGAGCCCAAAACTATATTAAATTTAATGTCATTAAAATTCTTCAAGGCATTTATTATTTTTGGAGTTAAATTCCTTGGATCTGCACCACCAACCGTAATTAAAACATTCTTAACCAAATCACCAATAGATTTATTTAAATCATGATATTTTCCTATTTCCTTTCTTAATAATGTATATCCAGGGTCTAAACAATAAATTGTATTTTCATTTTTTTCTATATAATGGATATTATCAGACAATAAATTCCAATTCAATAATATATCAGAATAAACTTCAATACCACCAAAAAGATCTACAACCAAAGTTTTTGTTATACTTGATAACTTTCTATAATATTCCTGATAGTCCTTCTTAAATAATTCAATAATAATCATATCCCCGCAAAAATTCTCATTTATCTTTTTTATTATCTCAATCTCCCCTTCCAAACTAATGCCCTCAGGAATCATTTTAACATCATAACCAATTTCCTTAATTTTATTAATTCCTTCTTCATATTTTGAAATAAATAACATTTCAAAATCACTTAACTCTGCAGCCAAATTTAACATAGAAAAAATATCCCCCATACCTAATTGATTGCCACCATCCACTCTAAAAATAATCCTTGATCTATTTTTTAAAAGATTCAGGATATCTTTAATATTAAATAACTTATCTTTAGAGTATAAAGATTCAAAAATGAATTTAACAAATAAAAAATCTTTTTGTGTATCCACTGTTAATTTAATTCCTGGATGATTAAACTCGCCTGTGGCTTCCAAATTATAACAATTAAATAATTCTTGATGTTTCATAATATAAGAAGTCACATGCTCTAAATCATATTTTTCAGTTGCCAATTCATAAACTTTATTCAATGCTTCTTTAGAAAATACCTCTACATCCAATCCTTTCGGAAATGTTCTTTTTATTGTAGTTGTTAGATAATCCGGCTTTATCTCAAAAAAATTTATTATTGCTTGATCAATAATTTTTGGATCGATTAATGGAGAATCAGCACAAATTCTAACAATAATATTTCCTTTAAAAATATCATTTGCCTCTTTAAATCTCTGTAAAACATTTTCTTCGCTTCCCCTATAAACACTAACACCAACTTTTTTAGAAATACACTCTATAATATCATCAGTTTTTCTTGTAGATGTAGCAACTATTATATTACTTATTTTTTTAGACTTCATTAGCCTTAATATAACATGTTCTAAAAGAGTTTTTCCGCAGATTTCCATAGTCATTTTATTGGCTAATCTAGTAGAACTCATCCTTGCTTGAACTATTCCAATTATATTATTCATAAAATAATATAAAACCAAATATTTTAAAAATCCTTCTTATAATACAAATAAATGGAATACTGTAAATTATGTGTAATGCCAACTACAAGACCAAAACTAGAATTAAATAAAGAGGGGGTTTGTAGCGCATGTATAACTGCAAAAAAAAAGGATAATAATATAGATTGGATTAATAGAGAAAAAGAATTCAAAGAAATTCTTAACAAATTTAGGAATAAAGATAAAACAAAGTATGATTGTATAATCCCCGTCAGTGGTGGGAAAGATAGTATTTATCAAGTTCACATAATGAAAAATGTTTACGATATGAATCCTTTATGCGTTACCTTTAGAACCGATGCAAGAACCCCACTTGGTGAAAAAAACATCCAGGCCTTAAGGGACATGGGTGTTGATCACATAGATTTCACACCAAACCCAATCGGATTTAGGAAACTAAGAAAAAAATGTTTCCTTGAAGAGGGGGACTGTTCCATACCAGACCATTTAGCCATTTGGTCAATCCCACCAATAATAGCAATAAAATTTAATATTCCTTTAATAATATGGGGGGAAAATCCAGATATAGAATATGGAGCTCCAGAAAATGAAATGGATATTTCTAAACTAACTAAAAAATGGTTAGAAAAACAAAATATTCTTAAAGGTAAAAAAGCAGAAGACTGGGTCGACGATGAGATTTCACTTAACGAAATACAATCTTTAATTTACCCAGATGAAAAAGAATTAAACAAAATAGATTACACTCCATTATTCTTAGGATATTACATTCAATGGGATGCAAAACAAAACATTGAAATAGCAAAAAAGTATGGATTTCAAACAAGAAAAGAAGGGCCTGTTGTAGGGATATATGATTATGCAGACTTAGACTGCATGTACATAATAATTCATCATTACTTCAAATATCTAAAATTTGGTTTTGGGAGTACATCAGATCATGTATCAAATGAGATAAGAAAAGGAAGAATAACAAGAGAAGAAGGAATTAAAATGGTAAAAGAAAGTGATGGAAGAAAACCTCCCAAGGAATATATTACTCATTTTTGCAATAATATTGGAATAACTGAGAAACAATTTTGGAAAGTAGCAGACAAATTCAGGGGCAAAGAAATATGGAATAAAAACGAAAAAGGAAAATGGTATATTAAAGGAGGGATTGGAAACAGTCAAATTTAATTTTTATTAATCATACTAACAATTAAATTTGCAACACGCTGTGAAGACAACCCATCCAAATTATAAAAAGAAGATTTAAGAAACCTATTCGCTTCCATAATAAGCTTATCCCTAGTCAATTTATTGTCTAATAGATTACTTACTATTTCTTTAAGCATACCTTTAGTGGTAACATTAATAGCACAATCATAATGAGCATAATTTATACTGTCTTTTTTATTGAAAAAATTCACAGTTACAACCGGTTTTCTTAGAATCATAGATTCAATTGCTGTAGTGGAATTATAGGTCACTGAAACATCACAAATACTAATCAATTCAAACAAATCACACTGTTCATGATTAAGAACCAAGGAATTCCTATATTCTTTTGCTAAAATAAAATCCAATATTTCTCCATAACTCATCTCATTACTTGGATGTAATTTAATTATCAAAAAAGAACCCAAATCCTTTGCAACTTCAAATAGATTATGAAAAATTTCTTTTTGTTCATCCAATGTGAGTCTATCATAACCAACACCCACACCATATCTAAAAGGTTGTGCAGTAAATAAAATTATGCTGTCAAAATTAGGAATACCATACTTCTTCAATATTTTTTCTTTTTTATTGGGTTTTCTTAAAATATAACTATCAAATTGGGGGGAACCAGTAATAATCATTTTTTCTTTCTCAGCTCCACCACAAATAAGAAAGTTTTTTGTTAGCTCCCCCCAAAGTGCTATTTTATCAGTAAGAATTGGAACTGATTGAAATATAGATAAATTAGTAGGGTAACCATGCTGAACAATAAGAGATTTAATCCCCATTTCAGTGGCAATTTTTATAACATTTCTCTCAAAAGGTATTATATCATTAGTTACAACAATAATATTAATATTTTTTAATTTATTTTTAATATAATCACTTGAATTTTTAAAGGTGATATAATAATCAACATCATTTCTAAATAAGCTTCTACCAACCGTTGTTGAGCCCCTAATCACAATATTATTTTTATTCTTTTTTAATTCAGTTATTATTGAACCAAATTTTTGATAACTTCCTATCATTAGTATCCTATTTTTTTCCTTTCCTAAACTATCAGAACTAACATTATACATTAAATTCTGGATACTACTAACTATTTTTTTTATCATTTTAATTAGGATAACCAAACAATTTAAATATTCTTCTCTTTAAAATATGATAAAATGACAATCAAGGAAGGGAGTATCATAAAAAAGGTGTTAGAAAGATCCTTAAAAAACCCATTAGAAGCCTTAAGATTCTATGCAAATCCAACAAGAATAAAATGGTATTTAAATAAAAAATCAGGAAAATTACCTTCTATATTTCCAGCTGATAAAATATATATTATTCATAAAATAAAAAATGTAATAATAAAAAAAGTAACAGCAGAGGGTATAACAAAAAATTGCATATTAACAAATTCTAACTTCAATTTTACAACAAAAAGAATAAAAATTAAAAAAGGAGATATATTATCTTTCTCAATAAAACTCAATAAGAAAATAAAAGATTCTATCATATACAAAATAAACATAAATAAAGATATTTTATTCCTAAGAAAGATAAATGAAGAATTATTTAAAACAAAAAGTTGGTTAGAAGTAAATTTAGATTTAAACAAATATAAAAACAAACAAATTAATATAAAATTTTCTACAAAAGCAACATCAAAAGAAAATCTAAGAGATTCAATAGTATGGAGTGAACCGATAATATTAAATAAAGATATAAAAAAAACCAATGTTATTCTAATCTCTATTGATTCATGTAGAAAAAGGAATTTCAGTTGCTATGGGTATCATAGGAAAACAACACCAAACATAGATAAAATGAAGTCAATAAAATTTAATAAAGTATTTGCCCAAACTATTTGGACAGGTTATTCACATGAAACTATGTTTACAGGACTCTATCCAATTACACATAGAATTCGCAAAAAAGAAAACAAAGAAATTAAATTCTTACCAGAGATTTTTAGAAATAAAGGATATTTAACTTATTCCCATAATGGAGCTGGAAGATTAGGTCCAGAGATATTAAGTAAGGGATTTGATTACTTTATTTATAGAAAGCTTGATAGAAAAAGTAAAACAAGCTCTGCAGAAGACATTATAAATTCATCTATAAAATTTTTAAATAATATAAATGGAAATCCTTTTTTCATGTTCTTACACTTTATGGAAGCACACGAACCTTATGATATTCCAAATCCACACCACACCAATTTTAACAAAAAATATATTGGAAACATAAACCTATATGATTTTAAACAAAAATTAAAAAAAGGCATAATTAATATAAAAGATTTGAATAAAGAAGATATAGAATATCTCAGGGGGTTATATGACGCTGGAATAAAATATTTCGATCAAGAAGTAGGTAAACTAATTGATATGCTAAAAGTATTAAATATATATGAAAACACAACAATATTCATAACCTCAGATCATGCAGAAGAATTTATGGAACATGGATATTTATATCATTATAAATTTTACGATGAAACAATCAATGTTCCATTGATTATAAAAGCACCAAAAGGTTTCAATAAAAAAAACATAAACAAAGAAGCAATAATAGAATTGGTAGATATATTCCCTACAATATTAAATATAGCAAAATTAAAGATACCAAAAAATATAGATGGAAAGGATGTCTTTGATAAAAAAGAATCGGATTTAGCCTTTTCAGAAAATTGGATTACAGAAGAGAATAAAAAATTTTGTTTTTCAGTTAGGTCTAATGAGATTAAATATATATATACAAAACCTCAAAGGAATAAAAAAGGGATAGAAGAATTATATAACCTTAAAAAAGATCCAGAAGAAAAAGAAAATATAGCAAATAAAAACAAAAAGATAATAAAATTAATGAGAGAAAAGAAAAAAGATTATTATAAAAAGCACTAATAGATTATTACATCAGGAGTTTTATAAACATTCCTGACAATTCATCAAATCTCCCCTTAGGAATTAATTTTTTATATACGGGATTCATTTTAACAAATTTTTTATTATTTTCATCTTCATAAACTTCCTTTTTTTCAAAAGTACTATCCACAGTGTAAGGTTGACCAATATCACCCTTAAAAGGAAATATCTTAATATGAAGATGTTCTTTTTTATCCTTCCAATTGGTAGTTTTTCCATACATACCTACAGAAGCTGCACTTTCATTTACTGGTTCGGTTGGATTAAATCCTTCTTTCGCCATAATCTTCAAGATAGATTCATTTATTTTTGAGAAGATAATCCCATAGTTCTTGGATAATTCAGGATAATTTGACATTTGTGAAAAATGAGTTAGATGGGATGCTGGTATTAACATAATAGTAAAATCTTTTTCAATATCACCTCCGGTCTTGGGGGATAAAGTAGCAAACCACTGATTATCAGCAAAGTTACCAATTTTATAAATTATTTTTGCTCCATATTTGGTTGAACTCCCAACACTCAACTTCGCTTCACTACAAAGATTACATTCCTGTTTGGGTGAAACATCCTCTTTTAAAAATTCACTTATTTTATTTAAATTATCATTCATTTTATCACCTTAACATATTCTTTATCTCTTCTTTCAGATATGGCGCTATCAAAGTAACCAATAACAATTCTATGATAAGTTTCACCATTTCTTGGCTCAACCTTTTCCAATAAACCACAAGCCCTTATTCTTTCACCAATTCTCGCCTGCATTATATAATCTCTTGAATAAAAAACAACCTTTTTTACATCAATATCTTTTACATCAATTACCTTACTATTCTTAATATCATAATAACCAGGCCTTATAATTGAATTATAATTATTTATAACTTCACCTTCAACAGTTACTAAACCTTTAGGGATGTATCTTTCATCTCCCCATCTTTCCCAGGTTTCATAAGGTTTTTCAACACCAAACAAAACAAAAAAAGAGCCATTAAAAAACCCCTCAGATTTCTTCCTTTTCATAGAATATAAAAACTCCTCTTCTGTGAAATTACTCGATCTGCTACGACCATGCCTAAAATTCAACCATTCCTCATTATTTTTCCATCTTAGCAAGGGATGTTCAGCCATTTCTAAAAAATCCATTAATTTCCAATAATTATCTTTTCCCATTACAACTATGTTTATATCAGATTTACCATGCACATAGTGCCCTGCTAAAGTAGAATGAGTTATTCCAAAATCCCCCATTGGAACTCCACTTTCTGACAAAAAATTAGTGAATTTATAAATTGATTTCAGATGTTCATCCATTTGGTCCTCGGGTATTTTCATAAGTTCTTTCAATCCCTGTTTAGGATCATAAATTCTCTCTATTTTGTGCCTGGGAACAACAAAAAACCAATTATTATGCAGTTCAGAATGATATATGTATTCAGGATAAATTTTCTTAAACTCATCAATATATTTAGTTAGTTCTATTTTGTCCTTCCAGGTATCCAGTCTATGGAAAGCCTGTCCAAATAAGAACCTTAGTGGCAATACACTGGAATTTATTTTATTGGAAGGAATATATTTGGGCTTTGCAATCAAATAACCCTCGGGATGTTCATTAGCAAATACTTTACAGTAAAGATTATCCTTGGTTATTATTATTGAAGATTCATAAAAATGTACCATTCAATCCTCCATCAAAACCTTTAGGTATTCTTTTTCTCCTCTATCTGTTGTATAAGCATCCATATAACCAATTACTAACTGATAATAATATTCTCCAGATTCTGGAGTAACCTTCTCCAATAAACCGCATGCTTCAACAATTTCTCCATTATTTGCCTGCAAAACAAACGGTCTTGACCAGGTGACTATTCTCTTAATAGGAATATTTTCATAACCTTCAATGATTTCACTATTCTCAACCCCATAATAACCAGGTCTTACAATTGAATTGTAATTATCCTTTACCTTAGCTTTTAATTTAACTATTGATAAAGGTTGATGTTTATCACCCCAATTATACCATAATTCATTTGGTTCTTCAACACAGAAAATTGAAAAGACATGTCCATTAAATAACCCATCATCTCTTTTTCTAATCATATTAAACACATATTCATCTTTACTATAAATCTTTGAAACAATCCTCTTATTGTAATATCTGGCCCATTCATCTTTAGTCTTCCACTTTAATGAATGATGTTCAGAATTTTCAAGGTAGGTTATTACCTTCCATCCGTTATTTTTTCCAAAAATCATAATATCAATATCAGAAATTTTAGGTGTGTAATTTCCAATTAAAGTAGAATGACTTATTCCAAAATTATCAAGAGAAACTCCAGATTTACTAAGAAAACCTATCAATTCAACAGTTGATTTAAGATAATCGTCCAAATCAGATTCTGGAACATTCATTAATTGTTTAAGTCCTTCTTTTGGATCATAATATTTAGTTATATTCTCTTTTGGAACCACAAAGAACCAGTTGTTATGAAATTCTGAATTATAAATATAATCTGGAAACTTTAATTTAAACTCATTCATATTTTTCTCAACTATTTCCCTTGAACTAAACAAGTTGAACCTAAACATTGACTTGCTGAATAAGTATCTTTTCTTCAAGCCAACAAAATCTGCTTTATTGTCTGGAATATACTTAGGTTTAACAATGATTTTTCCATCTGGGTGGCTATTAGAATACACCTTACATTGAAACCCTTCTTTTGTGTCCACTAGGGTAGATTCATAAAAATGCTCCATAAAAGGAATAAAAGGAATAATCTTATAAACATTTATATAAAGAATGAATTATAATCTTTTTTCAAGGTATTCTATTTGTTTCTGAGCCTCTGGGAATTCATTCCAATCTTTATTTGATTTTACACTTTTAACAAAGGAATCAGCATCATAATCTTCATTTGTTTTAAATAAAAGAATTTTTCCATTCTTACTTGAAGAGTTGTATGTTATAATTCCACCGCCGGGCCTATAATCCAAATCTTCTCCTTTAGTAAACATGGTGTTAGCACCACAAGTAGAGCTAACTTCAACTAAATAAAAGAAATCAGGATTTATGGTAACTTCTAATGTATCTGAAGAAGAATCAGATTTATTTAAATTAAATATTTCTACATCCCCTTCATTAATAGCCTTCAAGTCCTTTCTTATTTTATACACCCTTGCTATATGGGAATGACCCTTTACAGCAACATGATTCTCTGAATTGGATAATTGTAAAATCTTATGGAAATTATCTAGTCCAAGTCTAGCATGCATATACTCCTTTGTCCTTTCCTTTGGATCAAAAGGACTATTATGAACAAATAACAAACCATTCGTTTTGTATTCTAAATAAAGCGAATTAAGAAAATCTAAATGTTCTTGTTTTAAAGAGAAACTATTAAAATAAATGGCTACAATTCTTTCCCAACGCTTTCCATCATCTTGAAAATCCCTCAAAAGTATGGAATCATGGTTTCCTAAGAGATTAACATTACATTCTTCTTTAGCTCTTTCAACAACAGGAACAACATCAGGGAACATACCAACTAAATCACCTAAATTATACAAAGAATCTATTTCTCTAGTTCTTAAATATTTAAATACTGCATCTTGGGCCCATGGATTAGCATGAGTATCTGTTGTTATACCTATTCTCATAAACTAAATTTAACAAGGAAAAATTTAAAAAACTAACTCAAAACAGGAATTTTAACATTTATATTATACAATTTCTCAATTTCTTTAACTTTCTGATTAAACAAATTCAAGCAATTATTATTTATATCATCTCTATTCCTAGTTATATTCTCAATAAAAGACCTTGTCTTAATAATCTTAGAATTAAGCCTAATTTTTCTCTCTTCTTTTGGCAAATCCAAAATATATTCCAAATCCATTAAATCAGAAAATCTGTCAACTATTTCAACATTTATAACTTCTTTTGGAGCTCTTATAATCCTTTTAATATGCTCCTTGTATCTTGGAGGAAGCGTCTTACCATCTGGCTCTCTTGAGAGGTCTTTATTTTCTTTCAATATGTTCAAATAATTTATTATATGTCTCCTTCCAAAAAGAAAAGATTTCTCTTTTAATTCACATTCGCTAACTTTAGTATCCTCAAGGACATCATGCAGAGAGGAAGTAATCAATGTATCAATTCCACTTTCACCGCAGGAATACAAGAGCCTTGTTAAATAAATAGAATGAAACACGGCCGGAGTTTTATTATCATTTCTCAACTCTCCATTAAAGGCTTCAATCAGAAAGGAAAAAATTCTTATTAGGGTATTAGTATGTTCTTTTATTTCACCAGCTATTTCCATAGCAACGAGATAATTATCTCTCTTTTGAAAATCTTTCTTTATCTTTTCATAATCATCCTCTGTTTTTTTAAAATTTTTAATATTCATTTTTTTCTCATAATTAATACATAAGTAGGAACCAATGAAAAAAGCAATTTCAATAGAAAAGAGGGAAATAAACTAAATAAAGGTTGAATTTTTAAAAAAACATCTAAATGATATTTCTTTGGATTCTTAATTATTTCATATGTCATATTATAAATTTCAAAATGATTTTTGAATAATCTTTTAATCTTTCTATAGGATAAAGGATAAATATCCCACTTTTTATTCTCAAATAACTTCAAATAAATTGAACTCACTCTTCTAGAAAACCATGAAATTAATGGTAGTTTAGAATGTGGATCAAATAGCCAGTATTTATTCGGAGTAGCTAAGTAAAGGATACCTCCATTTTTAAGGACTCTAGATATCTCATTAACATGAAGTGTTTGATTTGAAATATGTTCAATAACATGATTTGAGATTACAACATCAAATTTACTATTATTAAAAGGAAGATATTCATCATCAACTTTTTTAAATAAATATCCAGATTTGATAACTCTTTCGTCGTATAAATCAACACCAACAAGAGACTTAGATTTTCTTGCAAGGTCTGATGCTATATGCCCCGAGCCAACACCGATGTCTAAGACATCACATTTAGAAAAATTTACAAAACAACCAAGTATAGAAGCAATCTTGCTAGCCTTCTTATGCCTACTGGAACCTTCCAACTGTGCATAACTTTTTTTAGAGATCATATTAAAATCTTAAAATGATTTTTAACTTTTAACTTAAATTCTGAGCAAATATCTTCATATTCACTTGATAGGTCATTTTTATACTTAGCGTCATTAATAATGTCATAAAGTTCTTCTTTTTCACCTTCCCGCAACTTATAACACCATTTATCAGTTCTCAATCCCTTGATATCAGCCCTCTCAGGAAAAGATTCAATAAAAACTTCATTGACAACTTTTTTATCATTAATTATAGTTTCTTTTATGCTTACCCCATCTATTTCAAAAGTATTCTTATTCCCAATAAAATCCATAATTGTTGGAAAAATATCGATGGATCTAGTTAAAAGATTAACCATCTTTTTTGGAACAAGTTGGGGCATATGAAAAATACAAGGTACTTTAAATTCGCTCTCAACAATGTCAAAACCATGCGTCCTTTTTCCACTATCCAACAAAGTCTCGCCATGATCGCCAGCGATTATGATAAGTGTATCCCTAAAAAGATTATATTTCTTAAGTTCATCAACCAATTTACCCACAGCACCATCCATTAATTTTATATTATTATAATAACTGGTTTTTTTGTCTCCATGGGTATCAAAGTACTCAACAAAAAGAAAGAATTTCTTGTCTTTATTCTTGTTTAAAAAATTAAATATCTCTTCGTTGGTTTTATAACAAGGCCTATAAAAAATATCAAAAAGACCAGTAGTTCTAAGACATTTTCTTAAATTAAACTTTTCATTGCCAATTTTACCCATTACATACATAAACTTATCATACTTAGAACTATTTGAAAATAAATCAAATCCCCTATTAAATCCATAAGAGGAACCAAGGACACCTACACTAACTGCTCCAAATGTGATATAACCTTCTTTTTTCAGAGCTTCAGAAAGGACTAAAATATTATTATTTAATTTAGAATTATTTTTATGATTTCCATGAGTCATCTGGTAACAGCCGGTAAATATACAAGAAAGGCTTGGAGAGCTACTATTAGCAGGGGTTATATATTGTAATAAGATAGAACCATTCCTAGCTAAATTGTTAATATTTGGGGTTATTTCTTCCCTGACTGGCTCATACCCGAATATCTTCTCTGTGCAAAAAGACTCCAAGATTATTAAGACCACATTCATAATCTATGGACTTTTGAAAGAATATTTAAATGTTTTTAATAGACGGCTGTACTGAAACCCTAATCTTTTAATAGAACGCCTCTAAAGTTCTTGAAAAGAACTAAAGAGGTGAACCGTATGAAACATAAAAAAACTTTTAAAGTCAATAAACAAAATATAAAAATGAATTACCTCGCCCTTTAGGGTAGGGCATCGGAAATTAAAAAATGTCAAAAAGACCAAACACCTTGAGATTGAGAAATGTAGTGCTAAATAGTTTCACTAGTAACGTTTCCAACGCTCCTAAAGAATTTTCCTGGACTCCAAAAATGTCCTTTTCTGAGATGCCTTCTCAACCAAGGATGTTGTTTAAGAATTCTATAAGCGCTTATCTCCTTAAACAACTGCAAGGCTTTACTCACACTCATCGTATGAGGAATCTCTACAAACAAATGTATATGGTCGGGTTGTACATTAAGTTCATAAATCTCAAACTTGTATTGAGAAGCAATTTCTCTCAATACCTCTTCGCAAAGGATTTTAAGCTTTTCAAATTTAAAAGGATCCTTAGCGTATTTGCATTTTCACACAAAGTGAAATGCATTTTGTCCGACTCCATGCCTAAAATTGCTGATTTCCATTTTTTTATCTCCTGCGCAAAGTTTTTTAAGAACACAACTCACGCTAAATTGTACTCAAGTGCGTGCGCCAATTTCGGTGCGCACTTTTTATATTATCTCAAGAATTTAAGGAGGTTTAGTTTACCTTGCGCTGAAGCACAAGGTATCCTTTGTATGTAATGAAAAAAGACAAAATATTGGTTATAGCTACAACCTTTCCAAGATGGGAAAAAGATACTGAAGCTACATTCGTTAAAGATCTTTGTAAAGAACAATCAAAAGAATTTGAAGTTCATGTTCTAGTTCCACACTATAATGGATTAAAGTTAAAAGAAAAAATTGATGGTTTATATATGCATCGCTTCATCTACTTTTACCCTTATAAATTTCAAAAGCTAGCATATGGTGGAATTTTACCAAACCTTAAAAAAAATCCAATATTGATTTTACAAGCTCCATTCTTGTTTGTATCGGAATTAATAAATACAATAAAAATATTAAAAAAAGAAAGAATAAAGGTAATCCATGCTCACTGGTTTTTCCCTCATGGGTTAATTAGTGCAATTTGCAATAAATATCTAAAAGTCAAGTCAATAGTTACGATACATGCTGGCGGGGTAATCGCCTTAAATAGAATTCCACTCATAAAAAGATATATAGCAGATTTTATAATAAAGAATAATAATATTATAATTTCTGTAAGTAGTTTCGGAAAAAATTTAGCTATAAAAATGGTTTCCAAAAAGTTAAAGGATACAACAAAAAAAAACATTAAAATAATTCCAATGGGAATCTATACAAATAATTTCAAGACAAAAGTTAAAAAAAATCAATTAAAAGGAATAAAACAAAAAAACACAATTCTATTTATTGGTAGGCTAGCCGAAAAAAAAGGCGTAAAATATCTGATCAAAGCATTAACCTATTTAAAGGATTCAGATTATTTCTTGTTAATAATGGGAGATGGTCCACTAAAAGATAAGATAAAAAAAATGATAAGGAAATATAACTTAGAAAACAAAGTAAAATTTTTAGGATACTTAACAGGAAAAGAAAAAATAGATTATATTTTAGCATCAGATATAATGGTTGTCCCATCAATAATAACCAAAGGGGGTGATACTGAAGGATTACCAGTTACAATAATAGAGGGCATGGCATCAGGATTGCCAATAATAGCAACAAATGTAGGGGGAGTAAAGGACATATTAAATAATAATAAAAACGGTATATTAATTAATGAAAAGAATCCAAAACAGATAGCAAAGAAATTAAATTCCTTAATTAAGAACAAAAAACTAAAGGAAAAAATATCAAAAAATGCATTATTAACAAGCGGAGAATATGACTGGAGGATTATAGGTAAAAAAAATACGAAATTAATAAAAACCTTACAAATTAAAAAACCGATTTAATGTCTCATTTTTAACCCAATCCAGAGATAATTCATAATCTTTTTTTGTATCAAATTCAAGCCAACCTTTATTTATTTTAATTGCTTTAACATTTACGCTTTCATCTATTAAAGCCTGAATGAAATCGGTCATATATGCTTTCTTAAAAGACGGCGCATTATACCAAGGTTTATCCCAATACTCCACCATAGATTTATCATACAATTCCATAACACTAGGAAAGACGCTTTTTGAAAATTTTATAAGTCCAATATATCTTGCATGCATTTCATCTGGAAGGGGGTTGCTTTTTCCTAAAGAAATAATATCATCCACTTTCAATATCATACTCTCAGAATCATCCAACCAATTTCCATAACGCTCAACCCAATAATCTTTCCATCCTTCATCAACCACAACGCCCACTTCAGCATCGCTTTCAACAACCTTCTTTAAAACATAATCCTCAAAAAGAATGTCTCCATAAGAAAGAATTACATCATCAAAGAATTCTCTCCTTGCTTCAAAAAAATCAATAACCATATTTGTTTCTGGACCAGACCATTCAACAAATTTAATATCTGGAAGGTTAATTTTTTCTCCAAAATGACCTTTTATTATAACTATATCCTCTATCCCAAATCTTCTAAATTTCTCAATCTGCCATTCTATCAAAGGCTTACCTAAAAACTCAAGCATACATTTGGGTTTATTTTGTGTATATTCTCCAAGACGAGTGCCAAGTCCTGCAGCCAATATAATTGCTTTCATCTTATCTCCAATATAATTGCTTATTTGAAAAGGCAATTAGAATCTTTTCATTAAGTTTTTCATCTGGGCTCTTTCTTTCAGGGTGCCATTGGATTCCCGCAAGTGGATAATTAGGATGATAAAGTCCTTCTATAATTCCATCTTCTGTTTTTGCAAAAGATCCTAATTCACTCGACAAACTTTCTTGACTAACTCCTTGGCGGTGGAAAGAATTCACAAAAGACATGTTACCTTCAAAAAACTCATTAAATTCACCTCTCAGGATGATATTATGATTAAGATTAACATGGCTCCTCTCATCTAAACCCTTAATTAAAGAACCCCCAAAATAATGATTTATGAACTGAAGACCCCTACAAATACCTAGAAGAGGGGTTCTTTTCCTTAAAGCAAAATCCAAGAGGTTTTTTTCAGTTTCATCTCTTAACAAATTTTCACCAATATCAGTGCCTCCAGTCAAAATTACCGCTTCTATCGAAAGATTATCAAAATAAAAATTTAAATCAGATCCATTAGGTATTGGAATTAAATTAAATCCAAATTTTTTAAAATAATTAAAATAATTATTCTCTAAGAAGTCTACATAACCCTTAACTCCTAAGTTTCCATTATCTTGAGATATTGCAACTAACATCTTAAAAACAAACTAAATCCTATTTTCTTTTTTTACTATTTCACTCTTGCTTTTCACAAACATATTAGATGGCAAAAAACCGCCATAATTACACGTTAACAGGCTATTTTTGCCAATTAGTGTTCCTGGGGATGTAACAACATTACAGGAAGTTTGAGAATAGTCACCTAAGACCGCTCCTAGCTTTTTAGAACCCGTAGCGTATTTTTCTTCTTCTAATTGAATTATTACTTCTCCTTTATCCAATCTTAAATTCGCCAACACACTACCCGCTCCCAAATTACAATGGTTTCCAATAATGCTATCTCCAATATAACTTAAATGAGCAGCATGTGAATTATTCATAATTATAGAATTCTTAACTTCGCTTCTTATAACGCAATTATCTCCAATTATAACATTACCCCTAATATAAGTTCCACTTCTTATCTCACAGTTATCACCTATGATAGTTGGACCCTTAATGATAGCACAAGATTCAATTATAGTATTCTCTCCCACGTAGACTTTTTCCTGCACCTGTTTAAATCTGGATAAATGAGGGTATTCTTCAATATATCTGCCAATATCATTCAAGGCTTCCCAAACAAAGTCAATTCCTTCAAAAATTTTAGAATGAGCAAAGCTACTTAAATCAAAAAAATACCCAAGTGCTAGTTCTTTAATCATTCTTTTTTCCAATCCCATATCCCCTAGAAAGAGGGATAATCTTTAAAAATCTTGTTATAAAATTAGCTTAAGCCATATTCGAGCTAAACCAACTAATCTTAAATAAGTTCTAACCTTCCTGCTTCACAATTTAAATCAACTCTCCTAGAAGTGCTAATCCTATTAAAGATTAAATCTCCACAACCTATGGCCGCTGGAATTCCAAACTCAGAACACCGAATTGACATATGGGAGGCGACACCACCATACTTTGTAATCAATCCAGCAATATTTTTTGTAAATATCCAATCATAACCAGGATCCCCATTTTCAATAACAACAATCTTATCCTTCAAATCAGGTTTAATCTCTTCGGTAGAATTCAAACTAACAATATCTCCTACAACCCTCTTCTGAGTTACAAAATTTGGCTTTGCTGTATAGTAAGAAACAATATCAAAGTCCTTTTCTGAGAAAATTATTGGGGGTAAGATTAAAAATGAATTAAAATATCTTTCCTTCTTACGCAAACTAATAATTTCTTCTAAAAATGGCTTAACATCAGTTTCATTAATATTCCCTATTTTAATTAAAGTTTCAATGTCCAAGTAAGACATATCTCCCCTAGAAAACCCCAATTTTTCTCCAGATTCAGCAATTAATTCCATGGCATCACTTAAACCTTTTGTAAACTCAAATTTAGAAAGCTCTCTTGCCTCCAATGATCGTTTAACAAAACTCAATAAAAAGTCAGGATTAATATTAAGATTTCCATCTTTCTTTATAACCTCATTCATTCTTTTTTCATCCTCCTTCTCAAGGCTAAAATTTAAAAAAGGAGCTGTAACTGCCTTAAAAAAAGAAAAATCATCAAACAAAATCTCATCCTTATCATATCTTTTACTTGTAATATCGTAAGTTCCTGGTCTAAGGTGCCCATATTTCTCTAAAAAATCCTCTTTACACAAATTTCCTTTAGATAAAAGAGAAAAGTCTCTACTCATAGATTTTGCCACTGTATTAACAGACTCCAAAAAAGAATTATATACGTTTTTGTCTATTGTTCCATTGTTTACAAGACTCTTTAAGATTATCTTACCTATAAATGCTAATCTAGCCAATCTAGAGAATTGTACCGTCCCATTTTTCCTACAATTATCCAAAAGTCTTATTGAATTCTTTAACATCAGATTTGGCTCATTTTTTGGTAAACCTACAATTTCCTTTCTTATTCGTTCCATTTCATTAATAAAGTTTAAATCATATTCTATAAGCTTACTAGAATTAATCAAAAGATTATTTGTAATATCAATGAGAGATTCTTTTAATTCTAATATTTCTTGCTCTTCAAAGTCATTTTGTAATAGTTCCTTTGATGTTTCATTAAAACAGAAATCATAACATGTATAAAGAATTTCAAATTCAACTTTATCCTGAAATTCTGGCCTTTTCTTTAACTTGTTAAGATAAAAGTTCAACAATTTCTCTTTTAGATTTCTAGGAAGGGGATTAGGGATAAAAGAATTAAAACTATTCCTTACATCCACATAAGGTTTATTTCCAAACAAGACAACAAGTTTAGCCGGGTTTACATCAAAGTAGCCTTGAGAAGCTCTTGCCTCATGCCAAGCAGAATTCGTTATCAGATAATCATAAAGGGAGTAATCCATGAAATTGGGATTATCCCCTATTATTTCTGCGGGATTCCAATCAGGCATATCTCCAAAATAAGTAAAATCCCCCGCTAAATGGTTTCGCTTTTTAGAGAAGAAAGAAAACTTTTTTTTAAGATTATCTATTTTATCCTTTATTTGTTCATCATCAACTTCTTGTTTTAGGTTTTTTGTAATAATAGGTCTAACCTGAAAAATTACAATTTGATCTTCATTAGTTATGGCAAATTCTATATCTAAGGGGATTTCTTGAATAATCTCCTCAATTTCTTTCACCGCAATCAATAATTTGTACAAATCATTCGGGTAATTTTTTGGATTACAAAACTTAGATACTTTAACATTCTTATTTTCTATCCCCTTGGTAACGGTATCGCTAGAACCACTCAAATCATCATAATTAATAACATAATAAGGAGCACTATTCTCTAAACTTCTAGTAAATAAAACTCCACTTATTCTTATATTACTGGTTTGTTTTTGAATGAGCACCTGATTCAAGTCATCATCTGGGTCCTTGCCATTATAAGAAGAGATAACCTTTTCTATAGAATTACTAACCTCATTAAAATCCCCAGAAGAAACGTTAAGTTCAGTATGGAAATGCCCTGCCATAGAAGAATTTGTAGTATCTTCAACTAATGTGGAACTCCTTACTACAATTTTATTGGGAAAGAAATTATATTTTATGGATTCAAGCAACTCCTTGTTCTTGTTCTTCCAATCAAAAACGGTAAAGACAAAAGTTTTTTCAATACTAGAGTTTTTCAATAAAGGTTGAATTATTTTCAGAGTATTAGCTTTAGTGGAAATAATAGTTGATTTAACCTCTTTACCAAACTCAATGAAATTCTTAATTTTAAAATAGCTAGTGAAATCCTCAAAATCTTTAAACTGCCCCTTATAATTTTTAAGAATGTAGTTTATAATTTTAAAATCAGATATCTCCTTATAATAAGGATGAGTTATAATTTCTCCACCAATACTCTCTAAAAATTCCCTTTCAGGAAACCCTTCCCATGTATCGGCTCTAACTAAAATTATCTTAGCATCCTTAAATTCATCATGAATCTTCTTCAAGTTTCCTGTAGAATCCTTACTTTCCTGTACCATAACCCTATCTACAAACTTAAGTTGTTCTATTATAGCCTTTCTTTTTTCTAAATCAAACAATGGTTCTCTTCTATAAGACTTAGCCGCTTCATTAGTTAATACTCCACATATATAATAGTCTCCTAAAGAACTTGCAAATTTCAAAGCCTTAAGATGTCCATAGTGAAAAGATAAATCAGCTAAAGTTCCACTATAAACAACCCTCTTAACCGGATTTGTAAGATTATTTTTCTTCAAAAACTCAACAATTCTCATTAAACTCTTATCCGGAGGCTCCCTATAAGGATAAACAGTTAAATCTGGATTTTTTGGTTTTTCAAAAGGCATATTGAAGCCCGGAATGCCTCCATTTTCAGAATATTTCTTGTATACCCCTTTAGGATCATTATTCATACAATCCCTTACATCTGCATCCAAGAAAATTTCTATAAACTTGGTCCTATTTTTTATAAATTCTCTTAATTCATTTGTGTTTACATTTACAGATAGTATTACATCTATTCCATTATTAGAAAGAAGATATGCCCCAAAGCAGTTCCTCTTAAAATATATAAATCTGCTTTCTTGAGAATAATCTAAATCATTAAAAAAATTTCTAGATTCGTCCCCATCTATAACATAAACTCTTTCTCCCTTAGCTTCTAAATAATTCTTCAACTTCAAAGCTAAAGTAGTTTTACCAGATCCTGAAATACCATTTATTAAAATTATATTACCTGTTTTCATTTTAGGAAATTATAAATTATATTTGATATATACATATTACCTTCCTTAGAATAATGCCCGCCATAATCATTGTCATCCGAATAATATTTATTTAAAATCTTATCATCCAAACCTACCAAATGAGACATTAAGTCTAAAGTATCTATTTTTTTACTACAAATGCTCACAAAATTGCTATAAAAAGAAGAGCAATTTTCTCTCGTAAAAGACACATCATTTTTATAAGGAAGAAAAACCAAAAAAGGAATAAATTTCTGTTCTTGTGAATATTTTTTAAAAAGATCTATAATTCCCGAGAAGATTTTTACTGATTCTTTATCAGAGAAATATTTAACTCTTAAATCTAAGCTAACCTTAGTCATCTCATCCCAAGTGAATTCTTTGCCAAAATCCTTGCTAAATTTTCTTTCATACCAATAATCGTGTTTCTTTATTTTGGGAATAAGCTCTCTCAAATGATCAAACTTTTCCTCAGAATCCATAATATTGGGTATTAATCTTAATCCATTATTTGACAATTCAAATCTGGGCTTAAATCCAAAATGATTCCCATATTCTAAATAATGTTTCCAATAACTAGTTATTCTTAAAATCTGTTCTGGAACAATTGCCAAGACTACTTTTTCCGTTTTATTCTTAGGATATTCCCTCTTAATTCTTAAAAAAGCTTGGTCAGCTCCATAATTCCCGACACCAAAGTTCAATACATTAGAATTGGTCAACTCCGAAAGGTAATATGCAATGGTTTCATTATCATTTACTTGCCTTGACATAGCAAAGCTATCACCATAAATTGAAATGTGTAAACGGAGATCTTGATGGCCTGGATTATAACGAGCACCTTTATCATCTATTCTAAACATCACTACTCTTCCATCTTTACCATTCTCAAAATCAGAGGTAAATGGCTTTCTAACCCATCCTAATTCAGGATCATAACTGTACAAAAAAAATTTACGCAATCCTTCTTCATTAAAATTTGGAACTTCATCATCTTCTGTTATTTTTCTTATATACTTAACACCCATACTATAAATATCTACAAAAATCATTTTTAAATATTTATATAAAATAATATATATCAACAGAAAATTATTTAAAGCCTTTAAGTAAAAAGGATGTATGTCAATAAAAGAAATAAGAGAAAAAGTATTCAAAAAAGAAGAGGATATTTTCGCATATCCTTTAAGATATATTTCAACAATGATTACCAATTTCTTAATAAAAACCAGCATCACTTCATTACAAATAACCTGGATACATTTAATTCTGGGAATTATCTCTGCAGTTCTTTTTGGATTCGGAAATTATATCTTAACAATCGTAGCTTTCATTATTTATATAATTTCTATGATATTAGATTTTGTCGACGGGGAAATTGCTAGATATAAGAACACAAGGTCTGAGGTAGGAGTATGGCTAGATCATGTAAGTGATAACATTCTACTATTTTTATTAGTAGCAGGCATATCAATAGGAGAATTTCAAATCACAAAAGATTCTTCAATTTTGATTCTGGCCTTAATAGCATTAGTAATAACAGCTTCAATTGGAGTAATAAACATAAGCAAAAGAACAAGCAAAAAAATGAAACAGATAAAAGCAGTAGTATTACCCATAAAATTAAAATACATAGAAAAAACTCATGTAGGAATATTTGTATTATCATCTTTAATCTTAATAATTGGTCCACTAATAAAACAAGTTGGAATAGTATTAATAATCTATATAATAATAACATTTCTTGCAATGATAAAATCATTTGTTAACAGAATAGATTTAATAAAAAAAGAATTCAATGAATAGTCAATTTAATTCATAAATATAAATATTTTTAGATTCCTTAATCAAAGGCAAATTCAATTTTTTTTTGCTAATTACATAATCATAATCTACAGCATTTGACACATCACCTATAACAATATTATCATTAAGCCAGTAACCAATTATTGTTTTCTCATAGTACTTACCACCACATATCCTATCTTGTTCATATTTGCTTATGTCTCCACAATTATCAATATCAAATAAAATATTAGAGACTTTATCAGAATCATATTTATTCAACCATAACCCCAACTGCATTTGTTCTTGATCATACCAATTTGATTTTGAGTCATAATAAATAATCCCATAATTCAATAGGTTCAATAAAATAAAAAATATAAAGAAATAAGGCACTAATTTATTAAAAGAGAATTTTTTTTCCAAATATAGTAAAAATAAGAGTAAAAATAAGAAAAATAGAACAAAAAATATTAATGAACTTTTAAAAAACTCAATAGAATGGCTTATTTTTCCAAAGAAGATAAATTCAAATATATATTTCAAAACACCAACCCATGTCAAAGACATATTATTAACTGGGAACAAAGAATGTAAAGTAAGCAAAGATGCAACAATTAATAAAAAGCCAGAAATAAAAACAGCAGTTTTATTTATTTTTTTAACCTGTGACCCGATAAAGCCACCGATAAGGATTAATGGCAATAAAATATCAATGTATCTCCCCACATATCTCCCCGTAAACCATTCAAAGAAAACAACAACACGACCATGTTTAACAACTATAACTAAAGACACGATTAAAAAGGAAAAAAACAAAACTAAAAACTTCATATTCTCCCTATTAAAAAGATTAAAAAACTTGATTGGGAATATTATTAATGAAGCCAAAATCAAATAACCAATATAAACAAGTCCCCGTATAATATAATTAACTAGCTTAAAATCAATAACGATGTTCTCAACAGATCGGGCGTAAGGTCCAAATAACAACCTTAAATCAAGGCCATAAAGATAAAAATTCCTTATAACCCACGGGCTTATTATCACAAGAAAAAATAAGATGGACAAAAGAAATTTAGTGAGGATAACTTTCCTATTAATCTCCTTTATTACAAATAAAATTACATAAGAAAGGACGAAAACTCCAAGTAAACCAATGGCGGCAGTTTTGGTCAAATAAGCCAATCCCAAAGATACACCCACCAAGATGCTATAATAATATTCTTTTTCTAAAAATGACTTATAGATGAAATAAATTGTAAACAAAGATAAAGGATAGAACAAGTTCTCTGAAAGAATATAGGGGGCAAATGAGAAATTGGATGGCATAATGGAGACTAAAAGAGATATTATCAAGGATTTCTTTTCATCTAGGAATTCCTTCGAAAGAAGAAACGCAGGAATAATTACCAAAGAAGATATTAATGAATTAATTACCTTCATAAATAAATAAGCAAAGCCCATATCCTTAAATACATACGAAATTGATAGTAAAATGGGATATAATGGGTTATAAATATCAACAACAAGATTATGCACATTAAAATTAAAGTCAAAGAAAAAATTCCTTGCCATTCTCATGTAAATATACTCATCAGAAAAGGCTGAAGGTGTTGGAATCAATGAGCTTAATATAACCTTAACTAGCACGATAATGAAATAAAATAAAACTATCTGCTTAACTATCTTTTTCATAATGAATACTAAATAGATAAACTTAAAAGTTTAATTTCTGAGAATAAGATATGAGCAAAAAAGATATTATGAGGGTTATGAAGAATACAGTATATTTTTTATTTGAAACTGGAAAACTAAAAAGAAAAAGCATAGAGACTTTCGCAAAAAGCATAAAAAACAAAAAAATACTTGAAATAGGCAGCGGAAAAAAAGACAAAAGCAAATATCATTATTCAACAAAGAACTTCTTTGATAAATCAAACACCTTTATCCAATCGGATATTAATCCAGAATATGGACACAAGGTAATAGATGTAACAAAAATGAAGTATAAAGAAGAATTTGATATTATTATATGCATAAGTGTCCTAGAACATGTATACAATTTTGATAAAGCCGTAAAAAACCTATATAATTCACTAAAATCTGGGGGAATATTGATATTATACCTACCATTTTTATATCCTTTACATGACGAACCGCATGATTATTGGAGATTCACAGAGCATTCAATAAGGAGATTACTAAAAGATTTTTCTAAAGTAAAAATCAAATATTCTGGAATAAGATCATATCCTTTAACCTATTTCATAAAATCAACAAAATAAAAGTTAATCTTTTTATAATAAAAAAAGAAAAAGAGAGACTTATTTCTTTCTTTTTGGCAAAATTAAGGCAATTATTACCACAACTACTATGATTATAATTACCCACCAATACCAAGCCATTCCAGCACTTTCTCCAATGCTTGGAGTCGGTTCCTCACCAGAGACTGGTTCTTCTTCTTCAACAGAGGCCGTACCAATAATATCCTGAATATTCATGTTAACTTGACCATTCTCATCAATGCTATTCAATGTGACTTCTAAGTCATCAACACCATCAGCATCCAAATCAACATTCTCGCTATCCCCAGCATTTAATGTCAATGTAATTGGATCCGAACTTATAGTTATTGTCACTTTACTTTCAATGTAATCAACATCATCAAAGACTATGCTATGTGAACTTGCACTTCCTGTTGACGAAGAGGTTGTACTAAATGTAACTGTTGAAGCTCTATATGCATTTATAATCCCTTGACCTCCAACAATGTCCCCCAAATCCTTAGATTGTCCAGCATAAACATTAACTTCTCTAATCGGCCCTCCTCCACCCGGTCCAGTAGTGGTAGTTGGTGAAGCGGATGTAGTTGGTGCAGTAACTGCAAATGTAGTCTCAGCACTATTACCCCCTAAATTACCAGCTGTATCCACTGAATAACATCTTGCACTATAAGTACCTACAATGTTTGTTCCTGTAAATGTATGTGGTGATGACCCAAGACCATTCTGCCATTCTCCATTAGGTGCTCTCACAGAGATCATTGTCAATGGATTAGCGCTAATGCCGTCCGTTCCATCCACACATGTTATAACAAGAGATATATCCTTAACTACAGAGCTTGCTGAGAACGTTGGAGTACCTGCCGCTCCCGGAGCCTGAGTATCTGATAATGTAAAGTTACCACCTATCTGTGCAGAACCACCTACACCTACAGACTGATGAGGCCAATTAGCCGTATCATTATAATTACCAGCATTATCCCAACAAGTAACATTCCATGTATGATATCCACTATTAATAGTTGTTGATGTAATATTCATCCAAAATGAACGATTCCCATAATATTCTATCTCACTTGGAAGGGGTCTAGCAGGATCAACAGCGGTTCCATCAGTATGACCTTTAGTTAAGTTTGACACGGTTATGCTTCTATTAAGGGCTGTTCCATCAACAAACAATGTACAATTCAAAGGAGCTCCTGCATGACCACTCAAATTCGAAGACATTGCATCAGTAAGATTCCATGCAAACCACAGGGTATTATTATTAATAAATGTCTGACTTACATTTGGATATACTAACCTTAAAGTTGGTCTAGTATTATCTATTAAAACTGTAATATTTGTAGTACTATTAGCATAATCAGCATTAAGTCCAGTAGCAGCATTACCAAAACTACTATTGACCGTTTGAATAGTAATCGTATAATTACCATCTGTATAATTAGTATTTGTATTTACAGAAATACTTAAACTAGTGAACGAATCGCCTTTATTGGTATAATTAATTAATGCATTTGTATTATTTATACCATTTACAGTAACATTGTAACCCGTAATATTATAAATTATAACTCCAGTAACATTAGTATATGAAGTATTAAAATTACTTATAGTAAATGTAAAATTACCTCTTACATATTGATTGCTTGTAGGTGATGAAATAGTAAAACCAGCACTATTAACATTAGTAATGTAATAAACACCTACAGTCAATAAAACTAAAACAAGAAAAATACTAAACACACCTCTCCATTTCATTATCAATCAGCCTCCTTTAATTATAATACTATCGCATATTATAAATTTAAGATAATTATTCTTTATAAATGTTTCTCTTAACGCTTTTGTTAAGTTAATTAATGATGAAATTCATCATTAAGAGATTTCTGCCTACAGAAATCTTTCTTGTTTACATCAAGATTTGATGTATGCTTATTATTTTATGTTCAATAACTCTTGGTCTCATATAATTATAGAAGAAGCTGAACATTTCTGTCCAAAGTCTGGCACTTGCCAGACTTTTGAAACCCTTGAACTTCTTGTACCAGAGGTTTATCTTGCTGTTCAGGCTTTCAATTCTGTTGTTGCTTAAATAGTAAAGCCTTCCTTTATGCATGATTCCCTCTGCTTCAAAGTGCCTTATTGCGTGTTTGGTTTTCCTGCCAAACACAGCCATGCAGGCTCTTTTGTAAGCCTACAAGCCATCAGTAACAATAATGTCTGGAGGCCTTTCTGCATTTTGTTTTGCCTTCTGCAAAACAGTCTTTGCAGAAATTATGTCTCTATTATTAGAGACATAAGTTGCAATAATATTATTTTTATCATCGATAACAACCCATAGATAAGCAAAATCATCTTTGCTTCCTCTTACTCTTATGAACTTTTCATCCACATGCCAGATGTTAGAGAAGCTTCTGCTTCTCTGAAGTTTGCTTAACAATTGAGCAAACTTTTTGCTCCAGTTGAAAACAGAAACATGGCTGAAGATAAAATTCATTGTTTCTTCAACAATAAATTTTACATATCTTGTCGAAGCAAACATTGATAATAAGATAGAATTTCTTATCACTTCATCGGGAAATCTATGCCTACAGTAGAAACTTAAGCTCCTTTCTGAGAATTGTATGCTACAATTCCTGCATTTGTACTTTTGGTAAATTTTATATTTACCATAGTATATAATATTTCTGGAATGGCACGAAATACATTCCATAGGGTGCACCTCTTTTTGGAGAGTGTGACCCCCAAACACACTCTTTTTTATGATTAATCATAAAAAATAGAAGATGTTATTATTAATTAACTAACAGAACCCTCTTAACTAAAGTAGAACTTTAGGTATTCTACTTTTGTATTTTCTGTTGAACTATCACTACCATCTGAACAGCTTATTTCAATTTTAATCCTTGAAAGAGTCTCTTTTGCATCAGATGCTTTTTCTCTTAAATTGACATTTCTTTCATTACCAGCTTCCAGAGTTATAGTTGATGATATATCATTTTTCAAAATATCATTTACATAAGGATTTATATCACATTTTATATTGTAAGATTCCATATTTTTAATATTCACAGAATACCAAGGGGAATAATCTTCATGCCCAGTTATGTTCATAATAGAGAATATTTTATCTTGATATCTAACATCTACCTCAAAATCTACCTGATTTGAATTTTCTTCTTTAACAACAGGCTCTACTACTGTCTCTTCTTCTGAAGTTACTTCCGCTTCAACAACTTCCTCATTATTAACATCTGTAGTCTCTTCATCAACGGATTTGACTGTAAAACCACCAAACAAATTAGCAAAAAATCCTGTTCCTTCTCCAGAATCAGTGTCAGAAGCAACTTTTTCTCCTGGAATAAATGACACTCCTCCGACGACAAGTATTGCCACAATGAACAAAATAATAACCATATCATTTAAAGTCCAAGGCCTGAATTGCATTCCCATCATGGTAAAATTGCCTTTATTTGCCTCGCTTGCTCTCTTCTTTTCAGCTCTTATAGACTCCTCAATCTCTTTAGCCTTTTTTCTTGCTTCCTCAAGCTCACTCATTCTATCTTGAAGCCCTTTCTGCTTATCCTGAATCTCATTTTTCTTTTTTAGATATTCGTCCATTTTCATTTTATTCTATCACCCCTAAAAGTATATAAGATAACAAGTCGTTATAATTTATAAAATCTTCCCTGCTCATTCCTTGCATGATAACGCACTCCCCTTCGGAGTAAAGTTTAGGCTCTCCATATCTTAATTCAATAACTCCAATCTCACTGGTTGCATCACTGCAGGTTTTAATTGGAAAATCAGGATTTCCATTGTCTTTTAAAACGCTAATCACCGTCGGAATGCCAAAAACTCCAGCATTGCCTGTCCCTAATAATTGTATCAAAGTCCCTGCAGTTAAAATTTCTTCTCCTTTCATTTCAGGATCATATGAAAAATATATCTTGTCTTTTTTAAGAAAATCATTCTTATATAAAATATTATCCCTTACACCCAAATCATAATTCAAATCAAGTAAATCAGCAGGATAGGTTTTAAAGATATGCACATATTCTTTGCCATTGTTTGCAAAGACCTGCACATTATATCTTAAGGATTTATTGTCCTTAATTTCATAGATCACATATCCATTATAAACAGTATAAGGTGCAGCTTCTTTTCCTAAACCCCCCCCTTCAAGAACTATCCAAGCACCCATAGCAACTATCAAAAATACCACAATCCAAACAAAGTAATTTAAAGTATTGTTTTTCTCCATTTTAAACAATCCCCAATAGTTTCATATTAATTTTATCAACGCCATTATCCATGCCTTCATTATCCCCCTCGATGACCACACAATTATTGTTTTTATAAACCTTAGCACCATCCCCCCTTATGAAATAAAAAGAATAATCTTCACAACTTTTTATAGGTAAACTAGGATCACATCCCTCCTCAGTTGAACATGCTAATTGAACTTTAACACCCAGGGAATTAAGAACCAAATACAGTTTCTGTATTGCATATTCCATGTTCAAATCCTTTTCATTCGGAGTAAAAAGAATGTAATATTTGTCAGACTCAAGATTAAAATTTCCAATATCAATATCGCCTACTTCATAAGGAGAATTATCAAAAACATATTCATTACTATTCACTTCCACCAAATACCTTCCATTAATGTTCTTAAATTCATATCCATTGTACTCTATAACCTCGTAAGTCTCCTCTCCAGAACCAGAGCTCCAGATAAAACCAATGACGCTGGTAATCATAATAAATGCAATGAACAATGTCAGGATTATCTTACTATTCATAGAAATAAAATTAACTATAACTTAAAAAAGGTTTCGATTAAAAAATAAATAAAAAAAGAAAGATGTTTTTATTCCGCAATTGTTGGGTTTGCAGTCGTACCAGTAATTGATGCTTCCTCTCCGCTTAATGCGAAGTTGTCATAGTCCTGTAGTACCTTAGCAGCCCTTGCAGTATCGTCCTTCTCCCATCCGAATGCTAACAATGCAACATTAGCTCCATTGTCAACCATCTTAAGGATAGCTTCTCCTTCACTCAAACCAGATGCCTCTGCAACTGCTGGGTAAGTCAAACCTAGTAAGTTTGCTGCAATCTCGTTTGCTGCTGGTCCTCCAACAACAATTGCATTGTATGCGCTTACATCACTTACCTCAGTTTCTGTCATCAAGTTAATACCCGTTGCTACTTCAGTATCCGATGTGGATACTATAGCACTCGTTGGTGCTACCCAAACATTAGCATATGATGCTGTATCTGGATACTTGATCATGATACTATCAGTACCAGAACTAGTTGGGGTTACCTGCTCAACGTATGTACCATACAAAGTCTTAGCTGTTTTAATAGTTGTTTCACTTCTAGACTTTTGAAGCAAAGTTGTTGCCAAATGTACAAAGTTCCTATCAGCAGTAGCTGCTTGAAGGTTAATCTCTTGGTTTGTCGAATCATAAGTAAAGTTAAGCAACCTTATGGAATTATGCACTCCACTTGAAGAAGGTGGCCACTTTATATCAGATTCTGCCCCGGTATCGGACTCCCCAAAGGTTATAACATATGGATTGATCAAATACTGTCCATTAGGACCAATAGGATAAATTCCCTCACCACTACCTCTATTAACCAGTGTATGATTATACATACTGTAAGACCATCTACTGTAGAAAGTCAAATTACCGCCATTTTTCGTAAAGAATGAAGGTCCATAATCATCATGGATATCAACGAAGTCTATTACTGATCCACTATCTCCATCACCACCACTTCCTGCGGTTCTATTACCCACCCTAGCATTTCTATCAGAAAAGTTCAAAGTAAATCCTGGTGACAAAAAGGTATATGTCTGACCAGCTCCTCCCGCTGTAAATTTCTGATTATCATACGAAGTTCCAGTAGTCTCATCTAAGAAATCTGTCTCGTTGTTAACAGTATCAATACTTGTTATCTTTATAATATGTGACCTTTCATTCTTACTATATAAGAATCTAATGCCCGTCATATCTTTCAACTCACCTGCAGCAATACTCGTATTGGTTACAAAATCCCCATCATTAGTTATAAATGGTTCATCGTAAAATGAACCAGGAACTATGTTTGCTCTTCCAGTGGTATTTGCAACATATGCTGTCCAAGTTGTTGTATCCCCTTCCTTATTAATAGCAGTTATATCAACCTTATCTCCAGTAGCCACTATGTTAATATCTTCAAGACTATCCTCAACAATGCCTCCAAAGATTAATTTGAATGCACCAAAGACTGGATCTTTAAATTCATCACCCACTTTCATATACATTCTGCTGTCTGGCTTGTATGTAACATTAAACTGATCAAAGTTAACTCCACTAAATGTAACTTTGGATCCAAGCACTTTCTCACCATTAACTTTTACTTCCTTACCAGTTTCTATTTCAACCTTATCAGCACCTATATTAAGCTCACAATAATCTGGTGTTGCTTGTTTGTTAGAAGGTGTAACCTTTGTAACCCCAATTATTGTACCGTCAGACATTGTCTTTGTAGAACCATCATTAATTGTTGAAAGCTCTCCCTGATACTCAATGGTACATGCTGCTCCGTTAGAGTCAACAGAAACTAATTTAACTCCACTAATTGTATCACCTGTAGCAACAACCTGTGTTACATCTCCTGCCAATAATGTTAATTTTGTAACATTACCCGTGGTAAAACCAATACTACTTATTGTAAAGTCTCTACCTAATAAATTTAATTTAGTGCTCTGCAAATCAGCTGCGTTTGCAACTGTAACTGCAGAATCTAGATTAAAGTCATAAACATAAGTATATGTTTCACCAGTTTTTGACAAGTAAAGGTAATCTCCTGTTTCTCTATCATTATCTTCTTTATTCTGATCATAGATATACCATATTGTTTTTTCAGTACTACTACCATTAATGAACTGCAATTCTTGGGCATACTCTATCTCTTGTTGATTTGTACCTTCATCATCATTATATTTACCTTTTATCAACATAACCGGCAACTGTGTCTTAGTCAACTTAGAATCAACATTATACCCATCTTCACCAAGATTAAATCTATCTCCCGAGTACTCCAATTTATATCCCCCTTCAACATCAGTTACAGCTGCTCCGCCTGTAGAAGTTACAGCTCCACTTAAACCTGTTAATATATATCCTGCTGCTGTAGTATCCATTCCATTTCCTGAGTGAATTATAACAGCATTGTTTGCAGCTCCATTCATCACAAATGGATTTGGATACTCACTCAAATCTGCTGCCATGGCACCCATCATTGTTGCACCAAGAAATACAGCACCTGTAGAAATTGCACCTATTTTTTTTACAATCCTCTTTATTTTTTGCATACATCACACCTCCAGTGACTTTCCCATTAATTGGGTTTATTATAAATTTATAGGAGTACAACCCCTATATAAACATTACTATTATTGAACTTCAACCCCTTTATAAAGATTTCTGTGATTGATGCCATAAAAATCCCCTAATTCATTAAAATTTAATTGAATCAAGCCTTCTAGTGCCATTTTAAGCCTAAAAACCATAAAATCCTGTTTACCGTCGGCAGAGTGCAACCTCAACATTTTCTCCATCTCCTATATTTTGCTGAACAGCAGTGATTTTATCCCTTCCTGAACATGTATTCAAATCAACTAAAGATCCAGCTTTAAAAGAATAACCTTCATTAGGCTCCAAAGAGTTTTCAATGATGCTTTTAATAACATCATCCATGTTATAATTGCATTCAGAGTAGCCATCCAAAAGGTTTTCTAATTCCTTCTTTACATCAATCCCATTGCATAAGGTTGTCTTAAGAACGCTGGATCTCAAAGCATCAGTTTTGACCTTCAAAAGGTCCTCATTCAATGGCTTTGGTTTAATCATAAAGCTTAAGGCAAAGATTGCAATAAAGACTAAGAGTATTACTATTATAACCAATCCCATTGTTTCAATCTGCCCTTTCTTCATTTTTTTATTGAACTTTTCACATGTCCTTTCTAATTAAACTTTTCTTAAAATTTTTTCTTTCCGTAAACGCTTTCCCAAAGGGTTTATTTAGTAATAATAGGATATTGTCAGCTTGCCTGCTTTGTAGGTTTCATCCAGCGGGAA
>Ga0209542_10001184_pt1 | contig 62010 bp, 49 predicted proteins | sample RifCSPhighO2_01_FD_184028 | JGI IMG/M metagenome (GOLD analysis project Ga0209542, IMG submission 184028) | Soil microbial communities from Rifle, Colorado - Rifle CSP2_plank highO2_0.1 (SPAdes) (version 2) | ecosystem: Environmental > Terrestrial > Deep subsurface > Rock core/Sediment ...
TTGTGTAACAATAGATTTGATTTTGGCATATATTGCTGGGATCATCTTTTAACAAATGACGTCTTACTGACGCCATTTGTATTTTATCAAGTTTAGTTATTAAAAGGGAGTTTCGTAATTCACAGCTTATGGTAGCGTGCAGCATTCAAAGCTGCTTCGTTAACTAGGTTAGCCAGGTCAGCTCCAGTAAAACCGGCTGTTCCGCGGGCAATATCATTTAAATTAATGTTATCGCTTAATGGGATTTTTTTGGTATGAACTTGAAGAATACCTTCTCGTCCTTTAAGGTCTGGCCTGTTAACTACAACTCGGCGGTCAAATCTACCGGGCCTTAAAAGAGCCGGATCAAGAACATCTGGTCTATTGGTAGCGGCGACCAGAATAACGCCGGTGTGAGATTCAAAACCATCCATCTCAACTAAGAGTTGGTTAAGAGTCTGCTCCCGTTCATCGTGACCGCCACCTAAACCAGCACCTCTGTGTCGGCCAACGGCATCAATTTCGTCTATAAACAATATACAAGGAGAGTTTTTCTGGCCTTGTTCAAATAAGTCTCTGACTCGGCTGGCGCCGACTCCGACAAACATTTCAACGAAATCAGATCCGGAAATTGAAAAAAATGGCACATTGGCTTCGCCGGCTACGGCTCTAACAAGTAGTGTTTTGCCTGTTCCGGGTGGACCCATCAAGAGGACGCCTTTGGGGATTTTACCGCCTAAGCGTTGGAATTTTTGCGGTTCCTTGAGAAATTCAACTATTTCTTGGAGTTCTTCTTTGGCTTCATCAATGCCAGCCACATCAGCAAAAGTAATCTTTTTATCAGTATTAGTATTAAGTCTGGCTTTTGATTTGCCAAATGAAAGAGCGGGATTTCCACCGGCGCTCATTCGGCGCATGAATAATATCCAGAAACCAATAATTAAAAGTATCGGAGTCCAGGAATATAAAAAAGTCATAAAACCTCCAGATCCATCGGATTTTAAATTTATGCCAACATTCGGACTCTTTGTTTTTATGTGCTCAATTAATTTGGCCAGAGATTCGTGATCTAGTCTGAAAGTTTCAGTTGAGAATGCCCCGCTTTTGTTAACCGCTGACTTAAAAGTGCCTGAAATTTTTCCGTTTTCGTTGATCCGTATTGAAAGTATGTTGCCTTGGTCAACGTTGGCTATAAAAGAGTCGTAGGAAATCATTCCTGAATAGGTGCTGGAAAAAAGGTTAAACAAAGTCAAACCGATGATAACTATAAATATCCAAAACATCAGAGCCCTAACGGCTGATCGCATATAACCCCTTTTCAATGAGCAAATTTATATCATATAACCACAAAAAACAATGTTAAGCAAGTTCTTGAAAAAATAGATATTTTTTATATAATTATTAGATAATGCAGCAAGTTGCCAATAAGACCTTACTATATATATATTCTGGAGCCGGAGGAGTTGACGCTCAAGACTGGGCCTCTATGCTTTTAAGGATGTATCATCGTTTTTGCCAGAAGCAGGGTTTTGATTTTAAAATACTGCATCAATCTTTCGGCGAACAAAAGGCTAAAGCCCGAGGCTCGCCCAGGGGCATCAAAAACGCAGTTGCTGAAATAACCGGAAATAATATCTATGACTTATTAAAGAGCGAGTCTGGTGTTCATCGGCTAGTCAGGATTTCTCCTTTTTCGGCCAAGAGTTTACGCCATACTTCTTTTGCTCTGGTTGAAATAATGCCAGTTATAACAACTCCGGAATTCAGAATTAACCCAAATGAATTAAGAATAGACACCTTTCGTTCTTCTGGTCCGGGAGGACAGAATGTAAATAAACTTGAGACCGCAGTTCGGGTAACTCATGTGCCAACCGGTATTAGCGTCTCGGTCCAATCAGAAAGATCTCAAGCTCAAAATAAAGACAAAGCCATGCAGTTGTTATACTCGCGCTTGGCACAAAAGCTTGAACAAGCTAAAATACAAGAACTGTCAGACCTTAAGCCAGAGCTTAAATCTGGCTCGGTAGAGTGGGGCAGTCAGATACGATCATATGTCCTGCATCCTTATCAAATGGTAAAGGATCACCGGACTGGAGTTAAATCTTTACAGCCGGACAAGGTGTTGGACGGTGAATTGGATAAATTTATAAAATAAATCGTGATTGAATATAAAGGAGTTTATACAACTTATGACAATAAATTTGAAGCCATAAACGGCATTGATTTGCATATTAAGTATGGTGAATTTGTTTCTTTGATTGGTCCAAACGGGGCAGGCAAGTCAACTTTGTTGCGACTTTTGACCAAAGAAATCACGCCCAATAAAGGAGAGGTTGTAGTTGATGGAATCAGTATAGCCGAAATTCCCGATAAAGACCTGCCCGTATTAAGAAGAAAAGTCGGCACTATATTCCAGGACTTTAAACTGCTAACCAACAAAACCGCCTTTGAAAACGTGGCTTTTGCTTTGGAAGTTTGCGGAGCGTCAGAACAGGAAATATCCGATGATGTGCCAAAGGTTCTTCATATTGTCGGGTTATCAGATAAAGCAGACAACTTCCCTAATCAGTTGTCTGGCGGTGAGCGTCAGCGTGTTGCTATTGCCAGGGCTTTGATTCACCGACCAACCATACTCTTGGCTGATGAACCAACTGGCAATCTTGATTTATTAAATAGCTACGACGTGGTAAAATTACTATTAAAGATTAATGAACTGGGGACAACTGTAATTCTGGCAACACATAATCGGGAAGTGGTTAATTCAATTGGCCGGAGGGTGGTATCAATGGAAAACGGCAAAATCGTCAGGGACCAAATTGAGGCAGGTAAATACATAATATAAGTTAAAAGTATATGAAGGAAAGTTTGCAACGTATCTGGTGGGCGGGTTGGAAAAATTTCAAAAGAAACAGTTATTTAAGCTTGGGTACGACTGCGATTATGGTTTTAGTCCTGGTTTTATTTTCGGCTTTGATGGGCCTTAACTTTTTATCAGTTAAGGTCGTATCATCTTTAAACGAGAAGGTTGATGTTACTGTTTACTTTCGTTCAGACGCAGGAGAAGAAGAAATAATTAAAGTCAAAGATGAACTCCAGGACAGGGGAGATATTAGGTCTGTTGAGTATATATCCAGAGAAAAAGCATTAGAAGATTTCAAAGCTAATCATGCCGGTGATGTTTTAATTCAGGATTCCTTGGCTGAACTGGACAGTAATCCATTACAAGCGTCTTTAAATGTTGAGGCATCTGATCCTTCACAATACGCCACCATCGTTACTTATTTGGAAGCCAACCAATTCAGAAGCTTGATTGATAAAATTAACTTTTATGAAAATGAGCAAGTGATAGGTCGCGTCCAGAAAATATCAGGCGCAATCCAGAATTGGGGTTTTACACTAACTATGGCCTTAGCTTTAATCGCTGTTTTAATAACCTTCAATACTATTCGGTTGACTATCTATAATCAGAAGCAGGAAATAGAGATAATGCGTTTAGTCGGTGGTTCTAATTGGCATATCAAGGCGCCATATTTAGTTGAAGGTGGATTGTATGGTGTTTTTGCGGCCTTGGTGACATTGTTGTTATTCTATCCATTGGTTTACTTGGCTTCGCCCAAAATAGAACTCCTAATGCCCCATGCCAGTTTGATGGGCTATTTTATCTCCAATGGTTTGCAATATGTTTTTCTGGTGTTATCGGCTGGGATATTGTTAGGTGTTGTTTCGAGCCTTTTCGCAATAAGAAGGTTTTTAAAAGTTTAAGAAAATTTTAAAATTTAAAAAAGCGTCTTAGACGCTCTTTGGTTTTACCGCAAACAAACAGTGCGGTCCGAAACCGTCTCCGGAGAATATGGAACAAATCGTTCGTTGTATCCAGCCGTTTGCTGTTAGATGAACCCAGCTGAGCTCGGTGGACCCAGCCAATTTAAGTTGGAACAGACAGATTCTACTAACTTCATCCATATTTTCCATTTTTGAAAGAGCGCCTATAAATTCAACCGGAGTAACTGGGATTTTATTTTTAATTTCCATTTGAGCCAGCACCTCTTCTTGTAAGCTATACCCATCTATAGGCATCCATTCAACATCAAATTGCCTATTTTTAAAATTTTCAAGAGTAATATCTTTGAGAACTATTATATCAACAGATGAAGCGGCAAAACCTAAATTATTCAGGAGTTCCCTAATTTGTATCTGCTCTTTAGTATAAAACCTACTCAACTTTTTCTTTAGTTCTTGTTTCACGCCTAGCCCCTTGTCAAACAAACTCTACTGAAGATATAAGAGAATTTAACCTAAGTCAATAAAAACATTGAAAAGGTGCCGTTTTTATTGTAAAATAGGATAGATTTAATAAAGCAATTACCGGGTGGTGTAACTGGTAACACGTCAGGTTCTGGCCCTGAAGACTCTAGGTTCGAGCCCTAGCCCGGTAGCACTATTGGATTGGAGGCATACAAACCCTCTAATTCGTCTGCAGTTATCTCATTTTTGCGAGGTTCTAACGGGGCGTGAATCTCCTTTACTGCTTTTGCGGCAGGTTTAAGCGCCACAAGCGGTTTTTCTATGGTAATACTTAGTTTTCTGTCGTGTAATTGGAGGTTCGATCCTAAATCGGCCAATATCCTTTTACATTGTTCCGGGCTTCCGGCGGCGAAGCCGGCTTTTGCTGTTTCGGCAAAATTAAATATCTTCTCGGCTTTAATAAGCAGTTTCTCCAGTTGATCGCCGTTATCATTCATCAGTTCTTCGAGCCGGTGCTTGTCTTTTAGTAATTCTAATTTCTTAGTCCTAAATTCTTCCTCGCTGATTTCTTCTGCCGCTCTCATGTCAATAATATTGCTAATCTTCTTTAGGCAATGCTCAAATTCTACATGCTGATTAGTCCGGGCATTTGTGAGAGAGCCCAAGTCTTTCTCGTTTTCGTTTCTAAACCATTTCATAGCCCAGACATGGAACTGTTTTGGAATATGACGACCTCTTTTAAGTAACATATTTTACATTATATATATTCATATAATATTGTCAAGTAATTGTGGTGTTCAAGACCCATCGTTATGGTAAAATGTAGTTAGTCTAAATAAGCATTACGGGGCTTGACCACTGAAAGGTTTGAGCCCAAAGTCGCCAGTACTTCGGCAAGCTCAACCTAACCTGTCCATATATAAAATATCTAACTTGACCAGTTGGATGTTTTATATAAGATATAATCAGTTCTAAAATACCAGGAATAATAGGATATGCCAGAAAAGAAAAAGATTCTTTTTGTTTGTACTCATAATGTTTCAAGAAGTAGAACGGCCGAAGATTTATTTATTAATTCTCAAGAATACGAAGTTAAATCAGCAGGACTACTCTTTCATCAAGACGGAAAACAGGTTGTTGCTCAGGAATTGATTAACTGGGCCGATGTTGTTATTGCGATGAATGAAACTGAATGGAGTAACGGCCGACCACCCTGCAGACATAGCAGTAAATTAAAAGAAAAGTTTGATTTAAAAGAGAAAAAAATCGTAATCTTAGGCATTCCAGATGTTTACGGTAGAGGCAATTCACACTTAATTTGGCTATTAAGAAGTAAACTCAAAGAAATAGCCGGTATAAATATATAAGTAGCAAGACCTTAAGGGGTCTTTTTTAATATAATACAGTGTTTATAAGTATTATTTGCGTATGATATTGAACTATGATACTATATTATTAGTTATGAAAAACGTAGTTCAACCTTTACAAAAATTTAAGAAACAGACTGCTCTTGAACTAAGGAAGAAGGGTTTCTCGTACTCGGAAATACAAGAAAGGATAAAAATTCCTAAATCAACTTTATCTTCTTGGTTAAAGAGTATTAAATTGACCGATTACCAAACTCAAAAATTAAAAGATAAGCGTGAAAAAATTGCTAAAGCCAATTCGGCTAAAAAAAGTTTGAGCATAGAAAGACAGATTGAGGAAATAAAGAATTCATCATCTAAAAACATCGGTCAAATTTCTAGAAGAGAGTTATGGCTGATCGGAATAATTTTATATTGGCTGAAAAAAAATAAAGATGATTTTAAAAATGGAGTTATGTTTTCAAGCTCAGATCCGGATATTATGAAATTATTTTTAAAATGGCTTAAAGAGGCAGGCGGAATAAAAGACGAAGAAATCAAATTTGATATTTTTTTGAAGAATAAAAAAGTCGCATCCGAGAACTTGTTAAAAGATGTCATTAGATATTGGTCTAATGCCGTAGGGTATCCAAAAGAAAGATTTTTACATCATATTTATTTTCAAAAAAGTAACGCTGTCTTTAAGGATAACCAAAAACTTAATAGAGAGGAAAATCAAAAACTTGATAGAGAGGTTAATAAAAATCTGGACATTGATAAAATATACGGATTTTTAAGAGTAAGAGTTGGGTCAAGTTCAATGTTGGCTCGTCAAATCTCAGGTTGGATAGAGGGAATAATAAATATTATATGAGATTAATAAATCTTTAAGGATTCATTATTAATGTTTATTAATGTTTATTATATTTAATTTATTTTTAAATTTTATATTAAATTATTAATTTATTAAATAATGTCATAGTATAATTTTGTTATTTTAGAAGTTAAATTGTAAGATGGAATATATGAAAATTATAGAATTGAATGAGTTAAAATGGATTGATATTTTTAAACCAAAAGATCAAGATATAAAATTTTTGGAGAATAATTTTAGATTTCACCATTTTATTCTTGAAGAAATCAAAACCCCAACCTATCATCCGCTCCTTGAATCTTATGGGGAATATTTATTTTTGATACTTCATTTCCCAAATTTTTACCATAGATCAAAACAGATACAGTCTGTAGAGATAGATTTTTTAATTACAAAAAATACCTTGATTACGATTAGGTATCAAGATTTTCCAGATTTTGAAAATATATTTCAAGAGGCAGAACAAAATTTGACCAACTATCTTAATAAAACAACAGGACACCTCTTCCATTATTTGAATAAAAAACTTTTTAGTAAAATGTTTCCAGAGTTAGACGAAATTAAAAAATCCATTGATGATCTTGAAGACCGTATTTTTAAAGACTTTGATGATAATATTATAGAAAACATCACCTATATCAAAAAGCAGATTTTGGATTTTATAAGAGCCCTGAAACCGCAAAAAGCTGTGTGGGAAGCAATGCATGATACTACCCTAGAATTTTGGGGAGAAGGAATTAAGCCTTATATCTCAGATTTAATCGCTGACTATAATAGAACTCTTCATTTTGTTGAAACCCACCGAGAGGTCACTGATTCTCTTCACCTTACCTCTAGCTCGTTATTAGATAATCGGAGAAATTATGTTATTAAAATACTCACAGTTTTTACAGCAATATTATTGCCATTATCACTTTTTGCTTCTATCTATGGAATGAATTTAACTTATTTACCGTTAGCTGATCATCCAAATATGTTCTGGTGGCTTTCCGGCGGTATGGTTATTATTTCTGCTGTTGCCATTATCTGGCTGAAGAAGAATAAGTGGATTTGATAAATATTTTAAAAGTAGTATTATTTATTATTATGGAACAAGAACAACAAACAGGGCAGGAACAAAACAAACTATTTTTTTGGAAATTTTTTGAAAAAAATTTCTTAGCATTATCTATTCTGGTCGCGGGAGTTATGATCTCTGGTTCTTTTTTATATGCCAACAATGGCAACTTGAAAAACGGCTCTGCCAATATACCGACTGGTGATCAACTGGGAACGATTAAGGCGGAAGTTTCAATTGACGACGATCCTATTCTTGGCAACGAAAAGGCCAAGGTTACAATAATTGAATTCAGTGATTATCAATGTCCTTTCTGCCGAGTATTTTGGCGGGATACATTAAGTCAAATCAAAAAAGAATATATTGATACCGGTAAAGTTAAATTTGTTTACCGAGACTATCCACTATCTTTTCACCCAATGGCTGGAGCTTCAGCTCAAGCGGCTCAATGTGCCGGAGATCAAAATAAGTACTGGGAAATGCATGACAAGATTTTTGGAGAACAAGACAAGTTGGGTCAGGGGACGGTTACCTATACTATTCAAGACTTGAAAAAATGGGCTAGTCAGATTGGTTTAAACCAGCCAGTATTTAATCAATGTTTGGATTCGGAGAAATATAAGAACGAGGTGGCTAAGGATTTTGCCGACGGTTCCGCGGCTGGTGTTAGTGGTACGCCTACTACTTATGTCAATGGACGTCAACTAGTCGGGGCTCAGCCGTTTTCTATCTTTAAATCCATAATAGAAGAAGAGCTTAAAAAATAATTAATATGAAAAATACAAATTTGCCCCGCGATGTTTTCCTTCATCTTTTAGCTATAATCACTCTTGTTGCCAGCGCGGTTAGTTTGGGAATAGTTATATTTCAGTGTATCAATGTCAATTTCCCTGATATTATTTCAGATCCTTATTTTTCACGTTCCGGGTATTTAAGCATGATGAGATCAGCCTTGGCTACATTTGTTATTGTTTTTCCTGTTTTTGTCTGGGTTTCCTGGTTTCTTAATAAAGATGTTTCTAAAAATCCAGAAAAAAAGGAGTTAAAAATAAGAAAATGGCTTTTGTATCTCACCTTGTTTGTGGCCGCTCTGGTTATTATAGGAGATTTAGTTGCCTTGTTAAGGAGTTTCTTGGAAGGGGAGTTGTCTCAAAGGTTTATTCTAAAGGTTTTTTCCATTCTTTTTATAGCTGGTTCGGTTTTTGTTCACTATCTGTCCGAACTTAGAGAGAAGAAATACAAATTTATTAGGATATTTGATTGGACAGTTATTGCTGTAGTTATTGTTATAATCGGATCAGGATTTTTTATAGCTGGAACACCTCAGAGCCAAAGATTAACACGGTTTGATGAAAGAAGGGTTTCTGATCTTCAGAACATCCAATGGCAGATTATAAATTATTGGCAAAGAAAAGAATATTTACCTAACAACCTAAATGACTTGGTTGATCCGATCGGTGGTTTTATCGTTCCAGTTGATCCAGAAACTGGCCGGGGATATGAGTATGTGGTTATTGGAGATTTAAGTTTTAAATTATGCGCTAATTTCAGCACTTCTTCATCTGAAGCTGACACCAAAACGTTGTTTGAATCAGCACAGAGGCCGGTCAGTGTTGTTGACAGTAAGCCTTACCCTGATTCTTATAGTGTTTGGAATCATGGTTCGGGAATGGTTTGCTTTGAAAGGGTTATAGATCCAGATCTTTATCCTTCGGTCAAAAACTGATAATACATTAAATATGAAAAACATTTTTATTTATGTGATAGTAGTTGTTTTAGTAGGTGTTACGGCTTGGTTTTTTGTTAATAAAATGAGAAATGCTTCTGACGAAGCTGGTATTCCAACACCGGCTGCTCCGGACTCAGTTTCTGACGACTCCATGACAAACAATGACTGGGTCAAACTTCCCAGCGGTTTAGAATATCAAGACATGGTTGTCGGTCAAGGAGTTGCTGCCAAAAACGGTGATGCTATGGCAGCTCACTATTTAGGCACACTTCAGGATGGAACCAAGTTTGACAGTTCTTACGATCGTGGCCAACCTTTTGTTTTTCTTTTGGGAACCGGAACAGTTATTAAGGGTTGGGACGAAGGTCTATTGGGTATGAAAGTTGGAGGTAAAAGGAAATTAATTATCCCAGCTCATTTGGGCTATGGCGACCAAGGCGCCGGCGGAGTAATCCCGCCAGGAGCGACTCTTTTGTTTGACATTGAATTAGTTGGCGTGGAAACACCGCCACAACAGTAATCTCTTGTGTTGTTTGACGGAGATTTATTTTTATTTTATTATCTAGTTAAGTTTATTTTGGTACCTTAAAATTCAAAGGGGGACTATGTTTATAAAAAGAACAGAGCTAATCTTTCTAGTCATTTTTGTGATATTGGTGTCAGGTTCAATGGTTTTAGAAGCCCAATCAAAAAAACAAAAAATTATACCTACCTCAGAAGACCAAGAATTTGTAAACAAAATTAGGTCTGATCTGGGTTTTAACGAGGAAGTCATTTTGTCCGTAGGACCATATTACGGTTTGGAAAAATTAAATTTAAGTAATGGCAGAATATTTTCTGTCGGACAAGATTATCTTAAAACTCCAAGTTATCTGTTTTTTGATGATGTCGGTTTGGTCTACTATATACTCATTGACTATAATTTTTATAAAAAAATAAATGAAGCAGAAAGACGCTTTGTAATTGCTCATGAAATGGGTCATAGCCAAAATCCGACTCTTAGGCAGAGTATCGTAGCCGAGAAGGCGGCAGATTTATTAGCGTTAGCTTATGTCGGTCCAGATGTGGCAATTGATTTTTTAAATAAATATTATGTGTCTCAAAGTGAAAGAGACCAGCGTATTGAAAACATAAAAACCCAAGCGGCAAAGTAAGCCGCTTTTTGTTTTGAATTAAATTAGGGTAAAATTAATTGATAATGTCAGTTTTTAAATTTCCAGAAAATTTTAAATGGGGGAGCGCTACTTCAGCTCATCAGGTAGAGGGGGATAACCATAATGATTGGTCGGAGTGGGAGGTGTCCAAGTTAAGAGTGGAAAGTTTAAAGTTAAAAGGTTTAAATCCCGATAATTTTATTTCTGGTAAGGCTTGTGACAGTTACAATCGGTACGAAGAAGATTTTGATATTGTTAAAAAATTAAATCAGAACATTCACCGCTTCTCAATTGAGTGGTCGCGAATAGAACCGGAAGAGGGGAAATTCAATCAAAACGAAATACAACACTATATTAATGTTGTCAATGCATTAAAGGAGAGGGGAATAGAGCCGATGATAACTCTTTGGCATTTTACTAATCCAATCTGGTTTGCCGAAAAAGGCGGTTGGTTGAATCCTGATTCTCCGGAGCTGTTCAGAAGGTTTATTAAGGTTGTAGTTTCGGCCTTAAAAGATCAGGTGGGGCTGTGGATAACTTTTAACGAGGCGACTACTGTATATAGTAGCTTTGCTTATTTAAAGGGCTTTTGGCCACCGCAACACAAGAACATTTTTGAATGGAGGATGGCTAATCGCAATATTGTCAGAGCCCACACCGAAGCTTATAAAGAGATAAAAAAAATATACAACAACTCCCCTTCTTCTGGTTTTAATAAAGAGGTTCAACCTTGGATCTCAAAAAAGGTTGAACCTCGAGACCCCGACGTTACGTCGCATAATGTAATGGTGGGAATAGTAGAGAGTAATGTTTTTGTTCCGGATACTAAAAATATTTTCACAACTTGGTTGAGGAGGAAATATAAACAATTAAGAAACTTCTATTTTTTAGATCAAGCTACCCCCTACTACGATTTCATAGGCCTAAATTATTATCATATGGACAGAAGGACTGGTTTGGGTCAAAAAAGTGAGGTTGTGCCTAAACAGGATATCAATGAAGATATGGGTTGGGAATTATGTCCCCCTGGTATTTATAACTGCCTTTTGGATTTGAAAAAATACAAAAAACCGATTTTTATAACCGAAAATGGGATTTCCGATCGGACTGACCAAAAAAGAAAAAAATTTATAAAAGATCATTTATACTGGTCTTGGAAAGCGGTCCAAGATGGTGTAGATGTTCTGGGATATTTATATTGGTCGCTTTTAGATAATTTTGAATGGCATCATGGTTTTGGCCCAAGATTTGGCCTGGTTGAAGTTGACTATAAAACTTTTGAACGTCATATTCGCCCATCGGCATATGAATATGCTAAAATTTGCCAAACTAACTCGCTGGAACTTTAAACACCTGATATAATTTTTATATGTTATGGTTATATTTAGCTTTAGTAGCTTATTTTATAAATGCTGTTGTTTTTGTTGTTGATAAATATCTTCTGGTGGGACAGATTCCAAAATATCATGCCTACGCTTTTGGCGTTTCCATTTTAAGCATTGCTTCCCTGCTTCTTATACCCTTTGGGGTTTCATGGCAGGGTTTAAGTTACTTCTTGATCGCTGTTTCTTCGGGAGCAGCTTTTTTTGTCGGCCTGATATTTTTTTACAAAGTAATCAAGCAAAGCGATATATCTGTGGCGGCTACTCAAGTGGGCACTATTACCGCTGTTTTTACTTATATACTTTCAGTTATTATTCTAAAAGACACTCTTTCTTTGATTAGTTCACTGGCTTTTGTGTTTTTTGTTTTGGGGATTTACTTATTGGGACAAATTGAAAAAAAAGTTTTTATTTTTGCGGTTTTGGCTGGTTTATTTGGAGGAGTTTACTATGTTTTAATGAAGCATTTATTTAATGAGTCCAGCTTTATTAACGGCTTATTTTGGACAAGAATCGGTTTTATCGGGGCCGCCTTTTGTTCCCTTTTATCTAGAGAGGTTCGTCAAGAAGTAATGTTTTCTTTGAAGCATGTTTCTCGTAAATCCAAATCTGTGTTCGTGTTTAATAAGTTTCTTGCCGGTATCGGTTTTATCATGCTCTATTTATCAATAAATTCTGGAAACGTTTCTTTGGTTAACGCACTTTTAGGTGTTAAATTTTTGTTTATTTTCTTGTTGGCAGTAATTTTTGGCAAAAAGATAACCGAAGTTAAAGAAAAGTTAAGCAAAAAAATATTAATTTCAAAAACAACTGGTATCATCTTAACGGGAATAGGTTTTTTGTTGTTATTTTTGAATAATCATGGGTAAAAAATTCAAAATTTTTATAGTCTTTGCCGTGGTAATTTTGGGTTGTTTATTTTTTCTATCTTTAGACAATTCAGCATCTAATGAGCCAATTTATGGTGTTTCTTTCAGTCGTTTTCATACTGACGAATTAGAGCTTGACTGGAAGGAAACTTATCTGGCGATTTTAAACGATCTTGGAGTTAGAAATTTTAGATTTTCAGCTCATTGGCCATTAACTGAATCAGAAGACGGCAAATATAATTTTGAAGAACTAGATTTTCAAATTAAAGAAGCCCAAAAGATGGGAGCTTCAGTTGTTTTGGCTGTTGGTCGTCGACTACCCGGCTGGCCTGAATGCCACGAACCGGAATGGTTGAAAGCTGAAAGTGGAAAGTTGAAAGTAGAAAGTGAACAGAAAAAATACAAACAAGAAAGGATTTTAAAATATATAGAAACCGTGGTTAACCGCTACAAAAATTATGACAATATTAAATATTGGCAGGTTGAAAACGAACCTTACCTGACTTTTTTCAGCCGGTCAACTTGCGGTTCTCTTGATGAGGAATTTTTGAAAAAAGAAATAAGTTTTGTAAAACAACTTGACCCAACAAGGCCGATTATTATAACCGACAGCGGAGAGTTTGGCCGCTGGTTTAAAGCTTATAAACAAGGAGATGTTTTTGGTACAAGCATGTATTTATACGTTTGGAATCAAATGATTGGCCCTTTTCGTTATCCAATAACACCGACTTTTTTCAAAATAAAGCGCAATTTAACAGAAATGTTTTTAAATGAAAAACCAGCTATTGTTATAGAGCTTTCAACTGAACCCTGGCTCTTGCAGTCAATAGTTAATACTTCGGTTGAAACTCAACTTGAAAGAATGGGAATTGATAAATTTAAAGAAATACTAGAGTTTTCTTCTAAAACTGGTTTTGATACTTTTTACCTTTGGGGCGCCGAATGGTGGTACTGGATGAAACTTAAAGGTCATGAGGAATTTTGGTCAACGGCCAAAGAACTTTTCAACTCTCATTGAAAGTTTACCTGCCTGCCGGCAGGCAGGTCTATTGCTTCAAAATTTTTATTAACCTATACTACCCTATGATATTTTAATAGTCTTATTTAAACCTGTTTTTGTTTATGGAAAAATCGTTTTTAAAATTATTTTTTACTGCTATTTTAGGAGGTATAATTGGTGCTTGGTTCTTGTTTACGATTAATTCCGTAATTTTTGGAGCCAACATATCGGGAACGATTGATCCTAAAACTGAAGTTTTAGTCAATACCTCAACACTAGTTCCCGACCCTGAGTTATGGGAAAAAATTGTCACAAAAACCTCACCCAGCTTAGTTGGTATCCAGACCATTAGCAACGATCGTGTTATACGACAAGGTGGCGGCATTATTATTTCATCAGATGGACTTATCGTCACTACAACTGATTTGTGGGGGCCTAAAGAAAGTGTCTATCAAATTTTCTATGATGACAAAATTGTCAAAGGCGAACTGGTTGACCTGGATCCAAAAATCCGCCTTCTTCTTCTAAAGACAGCTGTTCTCAATTCCAGTATAGCCGAATTAAACTCGGCTAATTATAAAAGCGGCCAAGAAATATTAGTTATTGGCAAGACGCTGAACCTATCCAAACCAATCACCGTTTCTCAAAAAGGAATTATAAGTCAGGCAACAGATACCTCCGTCCTAGTAGACACTATTCCGAATCAATATCTTTTTGGTTTTGGCGCTTCAGATAAGGATGGCCGATTACGGGGCATGGTTTATTTAAAAAACGGAGCGGTAAATCTAATAAAAACAGAAATCATAGAAAACTTTTTCAAAACTTATTTAGAAAAAATTTACAAATAAACTTAATATGAGCAGAGAGGATGCACTCAATAATTTTATAAAAACCCTAACCTTACTAGTTAAATTAAATAATCAGGTAGGGGATAATTTTTTTAGAAATAAGCTGGATATTAAGATTACTACTTGGGCTTATGGTTTTGTTGAGCATATCACGGCAGATAAAAACAATGTCTCACAATACAACCTGTTTTTTCACAAACTGCTCTTTACTTCTGACGATCTTGTGGAACAAATTCAAGACATGGTCTACTTAGAGCTACTTGAGTTATCACCCTTTTTGCTTGAGGTAGAAAAATGTTTATTATTAATTAAATTGGATCGTATGGAGGAGAATAAATTACTTTCAAAGGGTGCAAAGATAAAAGATAAAAATGAAACTTCTGTAAAAAATACAGTCATTCCCAAAGTCAGCGATAAACCAGCCAAGCTAAATCAGAGCAAGTTGAAGATACTTAATTTTATAAAATCATATCCAGATACTAGGGCTAAAGATATTATCAATGAATTTAGCGCTTTGTCAGACAGAACAGTAAAAAGAAATTTAACCGAATTGTTAAAAATGAGGATGATCAAGAAAAGAGTGGATAATAAAGCAACTTACTATTCACACGCGGAAAATTAGTTTTGTTTTGGTGACAAAATTGGTGACACATATTTTTTATGATGACAAATATATTTGTCATCATAATTATTGGTGACAATATTAATAACTTATAAATGTCACCTAAATTAAACAGTTTATTTAAAACACATTTAATTTAAGTTATAAGACTTGGTGATGTGTGATGGTGTCATTTCTTACACTATTTTTGATACAATCATAACTGGTGACACACGCATTGATTCACAATACTTTCTAATTATTGCCTAATTACCGTGCTTACCCCTTCTTACCCCTTGTTGTAAAAGTTTGCTGCTTGTGTCTCGTCTTAATTTTTATTAAATTTTAAGCACCCCCACTTTTCTTGACATGTTAAAAATACCCTGTAAAATATACACCCCCTGGCTTTTCTAGATATCCACAATTGACTATTGTTGTATGCAAACAATGAAGTATAATTAAACTTGAAGAGTTGAGTTTATCTTAACAAATCAAGCTGATGATATTGGTTTTGATTAGTTTAATGGTTTGACTTTTGGCGGTTTTTCCTATAATATTCATTAGTGCTTGTTTGTCTAGTATATATATAGCTTTTCAATCAAAAAGGTAACAAAATCATGAATAAAAGGACCACTGCAATTAAGAGGTAAAGTGACCAGTTTTGGTTGTTTTTAGTTATCAATTTTACCGGCTCTCCGCTTCTGGAAGTTAAGAAGGATAATTTCTAGAAGCGGATAGCCAACCCCCACACTCAGTTAGCGAATGCCTCAAATCAGCTTCGCTAATCGCTAACTGAGTGTGGGGGCCAATGAATGAACATTAAAAATTTAATAATCCTGGAAAAGAAAAATATGACGCGAATGATTTTTATTTCCTTTTGCTATTTGACTTAAATTTTAGAATCTTGGAGTCGATAAATTGCTTGTTCTATGGTTTAGAAGGTCGAATAAAATAAGCCCTAGATCTGTATTTTGCAGATTAAGCAGTTTATACAAGATTCTGTATAGTTCAGAAAGTTAGTGAATAATTTACGTGAATTAAACATTGTTCTGGAATTGATAATTTATCCTCCTGTCCTAATAGACGAGATTGATAAAGCGATTTCAGTCCAATATAAATAAAAAATTAAAATGACTAGTTTATCAAAACAGGGTCGGGAAAGATTCGCTAGAGTCTTTACTACCCTTACAGCGATAACGACCACTTTGTCGTTATCAGGTGTTGCCTATCTTGCTCCAGTAGCAATGGCGGCAACCCCAGCTGATTACGGCCTCAAAGAAGGAGATGTGGTCAGCGCAGCCGGATCTGATGATCCAGATGTCTATATAGTAAATGAAATGGGTTTCAAGAGATTATTCTTGAATCCAGCGATCTTTAACTTCTATGGACACCTTGGCGGATTCGCAGCTGTTAAAAATGTTTCTCCGGCAACGAGAGATGCATTTGGAACTTCAGGACTTTTCAGAAATTGTGAAACCAATGATGAAAAAGTCTATGGAGTTGAAACAACCGGCGAAGATGTCGGTATGCTTCACTGGGTAAACACCAGCGGCGCGCAAGCTGTTGCCGATGATGCAGATTTCTTCAAGAAAGTTTTCTGTATCAACAGCAATGAGTTTAACTGGTATTCCAAAGGTTCTGATTATACATCAGTTAACCAAGTACCAAGTTATGTAAGAGGAACAACCCCGACAACCCCAGCTCCAACTGGACCTTTGTCAGTTATGCTTGCTTCAGACAACCCAGCTGGCAAAACCATCACTTTAAATGCTAGCGGTGTTGAAATGTTGAAAGCCAGATTCAGTGGAAGTGGAACAGTCAATACTTTGACCATAAGGAGAGCGGGCGCTGGTGAGACTGATGACTTCAACAACATCTACGTTTACGATGGAGCTACCAGATTAGGTTCTGGAAAAGTATTTTCAACCGCAACAGGCGAGGTAACTTTTTTGGTTAATGTTCCTGTTAGCGGCACCAAGGATTTGTCATTTGTTGCTGAAATGGCTGCGGCTAACAATGCCGGCAATGTCAATGCCATTCAGTTGAAAGAAGTGACCTTGTCAGGAGGAGCCACAGTATCAGGTTTGCCTGTAACCGGTAATAACTTTACCAGTTCCGGCGCTTCATCCGGTACTGTAACTGTTGCCAAGTCTGGTGTATTAGATAATCCGACTGTTGGCCAGAAAAATGCCTTAGTATCCGAATTCAAGTACACAACTGCAACTGAAGGCGGAACGGTAAAGAGAATTACCATGATTAATGGGGGCAACATTAAAGCCTCTGATTTAACCAATGTTAAATTAAAGACTTTGGACAAAGAGTGGGCAGGTAGTTCAACTTCAAACGGTTATCTTGTGTTTGATCTTGGCGCCGGCCACTTCATAGCTAAAGGTAGCAACGCTATCTTCAAGGTTTACGCCGATATAGCCGGTAAGAAAGACGAGACTGTTGACCTTTACTTTGAGTATGACACTGATACCAATGTAATCGGTGATCAATATGGTAACGCAATGGCCGTAACTGACACAGCATTGGATAGTGCCAGCGATGCCACCACCTTGACCTTACAGGGCGGAGCATTGACTTTGGTGTTCAATGGTCCTAATGCCAAAACAATTGCTACACAGGTTACCGATGTCACTCTTCTTGAATACTCAATGACTGCTGTCAGCAACATTGAAGTAAGAAAGACAGAATTGACCCTGTGTTCTGATGCTGGAAATGATGGCACCTATGATGATGCCGACGATCAAACTGAATGGGACGCTTTGACTGATATTAAAATCTGGGACACAGATATTAACATCGTTGTTATGGGTCCGAAAGATGGAACCGCCTTTAACGATGCTGATGATGCTGGTAGCTGCCCCAACAGCCAGTCAGGTGCTCAAGAGATATTTACCGATGTGTTTGATCTTGCTGCCGGTAAGACCTATAACTTCAAAGTTACCGGTGATGTAGATACTTCACTTGGTGGTACTTTGATTGACGCTGATTCAGTATTCAAGGTTGTACTTGATGATTATTCTGATGACGCAGGTGACGTAACAGTTATGAAATATTCAGGAACCAACACTTCGGTTGCCGCGGCAGACATTGTTCCTAGAGCTGATATTTCAGGTAACAACATTACAATCGCTGCTTCTTCCTTGACCTTGAGCTTAGCTGGTACTCCGGCCAGCCAGACCAAGGTAAAAGGCACAGATAATGTTGATGTAGTTGGTATTACATTTTCTGCGGCTCAAGCTTCAGATCTTAGAGTAACCCAGCTCGTATTAACTGGTTATGCCGCTGATAAATCAACGGATACTTATGATGAGGGTACTCCTGACGCAGATAATGATAGCGGTGTTTCAGTGGCTAATGCTATGGAGTCGGTTCAATTATATGAATCAGGAGGTACTTTGGTTGCCGGTTCAGATAAGGTTACAAGCAACCAATTAAGTTCTGGTGGAACAGGAACTATCACCTTCTCCAACCTTAACTGGAGCATTCCAGCCGGTACATCTAAGACATTGTTGGTTAGAGCTAACTTGTCCAGCAATGCCGTATCAGGCACAAACGATACATATGCCTTTGATATCGCTGCGACTGGCAATGTTACCGCATTAGATAATGACAGTAATACTATCAATGCCGGTAATTCAGGAATTAATGGCGGCTTAACTCCGACTAGAGTTTTGACCGTATCCGGTTCTGGTTCATTGGCTATGGCTACATCAGCCGGCAGTCCTTCAAAAGGTGCTGTCTACTGGGGTCAGACCAATGCTCCTATATCTAAGTTCAGATTGAGTGCTACAGACGAGGGTCAGTATATTGAGAAATTGACAATTGCCGCATCTGATTCAACCGAAAATACCCATGCCGGAGCTAATGTCAAGACAGTCCATTTGACCTATAAGAACAAAGCTGGCGATACATTGACCAAGAGTCAATCAATGGGTAGTGCCGCTTCCGTTAACTTTAACTGGAGCGATACTGATGCTAACCGACCTTATGTACCACAGGATGCTAACTTGGAACTCTCGGTAAATGCAGACTTGAGAACTAAAGCTGAAGGCGCAACTCCAACCAACGCTTCACCAGGAAGTCCATACTTCTCATTGGATATAGTTGATAGATTCAACGGAAGCTTTACTAATGGATTCAGAGCGGTTGGCGACGGGTCAGGCACAGTTCTTACCGGTGATTCTTCTGGTGTCGTAGATGTTGTTGGCGCAAACGACCAATATGTCTACAGAGTCTATCCAGAGGTTGCTCAAGTTGCCTTAGCATCGCCTTACAACTTGATTGGTACACCGGTGGTATTCAAATTCTCGGTTACAGCTAAAGGAGTTCCCGGTGCCACATTAAGGTTTGACAACGAAGCTAATGGTTCAGGTTCATTCAAATTTGAAGTCCAAGCTTCGGGTCAGTGGAGCCAGGGTGGAACAAGCACTTCCTTCACTATCTTTGACGAGAACAACACAACGATTGATAGTGGTGCTCTTACAGGCACAGCTGATGCCAACCCGGCAAAAGATGCATCATTGACGTTTAACTTTACAAACGCAGATGTTGAAATTGCAGCCGGTGACACAAAGACCTTTAGTGTTCAGATAACCAATCCGGGCACAAATTATGCCAAAGCATCAGCTACCGGAAGAGCGGCTGACTACTTCCAGTTGACCTTGGTAGATGATATTGCCGGAAATATCAACTGGGTTGCTGACTATAACAACGCAACAACTGCCATAGATACCGCTTCAGTAATCGGTACTCTAAGGAACTTGCCGTTGTATGGTCCTACATTCCAGAGGTAATCTAGACTTAATTTATCTGACCAATCTACGATGAGATTGGTTATGATAGCCAACCCCCTCCTTTTGATCGAAAGGAGGGGGTTTTGGTTTGGGAAGAATTTTGATATGATTATATTATGTCTAAAGTTAATTATTTTTTAACCATAATTTTAGCTGTAGTTTTTCTGTTTGTTTTTAATGTGTTGGCTGCTAATTACTCTGACGGGACTTTGTTGAGGGCTGAAGGGGATATTAAGGTTTATTTGGTAAACAATAATATCAAAAGATGGGTTAGTAGTCTTGAGGTGTTTGACTCTTATAATTTTAGCTGGAAAAATGTCAAAGTTGTTTCTAAAAAGGAAGTATCAGCTATTCCCGAAGGCGAACTTATTGGTTTGGTCGTTTCTCCAACGCCGGTTGTTTTGGCTAACCCATCACCATCGTCAACACCTTCCCCAATTCCTCCTATTCCGGCCAAAATAAATCCTGATTTGCCGGAAATTGAATATGTGAGAGCTGATTGGCTTATTTCTCACACTACTGTCAATTACGGCAAGGTTGGCCAAAGGATTGTTTTTAAATATTCAAGCAAAGAGAAAGACAAAATAGAGAATTTTAATTTGTATGAGAAAAAACCAGGGAGTCAATATTTCTATAAAATTGCCGGGTTTGAAGAGATACTTTCTATCGGCTGTGAAGACATAGATATTAACGGTCAATGGATGATTACTGAAGCCGGGGAGTGCGGATACTGGTCCATTCAGAGAGTTATTCCGCCAGCTCAAAGGGGTGATACTGCTTATTTGCCGGCATCAGATTACTTAATCGGGGAATATGTCTATTATGTCGCCGGCGCAGATAAAGATGGTTTTGAAACAAAACCATCTGCTGAAACGAAACTGATTTTTCTTGATCCAGTTGATATTTTGAGTCCGGTTGACGGTAAACAAATAAATGGCATTTACCCTACTTTTGAATGGACGATTGCTGGTGGCTGGCCAGTGGGTTCAGTGGCCGACTATTTTGTTATGATATCAGACAATATAAACGCCCCAAATCCTGTCTGGACTAAGCAGTTTAAAATATCATCAGGAGAGACAAGTAAGAAGTTTGAGTATGACGGCCTAGCGCTGGATTCAAATAATAGGTATAAAGTTAACATTTATGGTCATTATAGAAAGTCAGAACATGATCCTGATTATATCCATATTCCTCTAAATGCTCCAGAATTCTTGATTAAAAAATCCCTCTGGACGACCGTATTTAAGAGTATTTTTGCCTCTCTGTTTAACTTGTTTTTCTAGTCTTTTTTTGGTAATGTTTGACGATTATGGTTACACACAAAAATAAAATATTTTTATTAATTTTTCTAGTTGGAGCAGTTTTTTCTATTGTTTATTTTGGTGGATTTTGGTCCTCAAACCGGCAAATATTTTCGCCGACAAATACGCCTGATTTAACAAGTCCGAAGCCAACCGGATCGTCGTCGCCAGAGCCGACCAAAAAACCTGGTCTGACAAGTGTGCCTGTGCCTATGCCTACAGGAAGTGGCAATGTCTTTTATGATCGGCCTGTTCCGTGGGAGTTTCTTTTAAATAATGCCACCTGTAAACTAGAAGGAGAAATTAAGTTTCTTGGACCAGATCTATATAGTCACCAAGGCGCATTATTTACTTATACCGGAGTTGATAATCCGGCAAGAAATATTTTATGGACAATAACTCCCAGTGATGATATATCCGTTGGGCCTAATCTGTTTTCTAAAATGCCTCTTCCTAACGGAGAAAGTCTTCTAAGCATTGTCTTACCGGAAAATCCAAAATTTAAGACATATGAATTCACAGCAAAAATTCAATACGGCCGTTTAGTTGATGATAAAGGCAATTTCGTAACCGCCAGCGGTAATGTCAAAGTCTTTGAGAAACAATGTGATGGAAAAACAGTCGTCGTACTTCCTTAATGGTATAATTTTTATTCTCCTCTTCGGCCTTTTGGCTGTTTTTCTAGTCCACAACTTTGACTCAATCGGCCAGGATATAGGCCGTCATTTAAAGGTCGGTGAAATAATTTGGCAGATAAAGGAAGTTCCAAAAACAAACCTGTTTTCTTATACCGAGCCAGATTTTTCATTTACCAACCATCACTGGTTAAGCGAAGTTATATTTTTAGGCGTCTATAATTTAGCAGGATTTACCGGCTTAATTCTGCTTAAAGTATTTGTTATCTTGGCATCATTTCTGTTGCTGTTTTTTATTGCTAAAAAACAGGCCACCTTTTGGCCTATTACAATATCGTTTATTCTTTCAATTTTAATATTTATTTCTCGGACAGAAGTAAGACCGGAGATATTCAGTTTCGCCATATTGTCATTTTTCCTATTTGCTTTATTTAAATCAAAACACGAAAATACCGATTACTATTTATGGTTTTTACCCTTGGCCCAACTTCTGTGGGTTAATCTGCACATATACTTTTTCATAGGACCACTTATTTTTTTGTTCTTTTTAATAGACAAAAAAATAAACTCTAAATCCCAAACTCTAAATTCTAAACAATATCAAAACTCAAATTATCAAAAATCAAAACCATTCTTTATTCTCTTTTTAATTATTTTAGCAACCCTAGCTAACCCGGCAGGATTTCAGGGGGCTCTTTTGCCTTTTAATATACTCAAAGAATATGGTTATAGCATTATTGAAAACCAAACTCTGGCTTTTTTGTCCGGTTTTTTTGGATTTAATTTGTCGGTCTTTATTTTTAAGCTATCCGTGGCAGTACTTGCTCTTGCTTTTTTATTAACCGTAAAGAAGGCCAAACAACGGTTGTTTGAAATTCTTGTGTCGGCTTTCTTTATTTATGCCGGGTTTAAAATGTTTCGCAATCTGCCCTTATATGCCTTAGCTTCTTTTCCTGTTTTAGCGATCTTGTTAACTGATGCCTTTAAAAAAACAAAGACCAGTGTGAGAGCAGAGCGAGTCAATTATGGCTTTAAGTTGGGAGTTATTGTGTTTCTAATTTTTATGATTTTATTTGTGGCTAGTAACTCTTATTATAAAAAAGAAGGCCATTCTAAAATTTTTGGTTTCTCTGTTCCTAACGGACTTAAAAGAGCGGTTAACTTTATCAAGGACAACAAAATTAAAGGGCCAATGTTTAATAATTTTGATACCGGCGGTTATTTGATGTGGCAATTGCCCGAAGAGAAGGTTTTTGTTGATAATAGGCCGGAAGCATATTCGGTGGAGTTTTTTAATAAAACATATAAACCAATGCAAGAAAGCAAAGAAAAATGGGCTGAATTTTCAGAAAAATACGGCATCAACTTAATATTCTTTGCCTATACTGATGCCACTCCTTGGGGGGAAGCTTTTTTGGGGAATATAACCCATGATCCTAATTGGCGGATTGTTTATATAAATGAAAACGTGATTATATTGGTTAAAAATATTAAAAGCAACGAAAAAATTATATCCAACTTTGCCATCTCAGAAACAGATGTAATAGATAAAACCATTGAAAACGTCAAAAATTCAAATTCAGACAAGTTTAATCTTAATATCACTTTATCCCTGCTTTTTTATAAAATAAGTTGGAGAGAGGCGGCTGTTTATTTTGCCGACGAAGCTATAAAACTGGATCCACAAGCTCCACGTCCATATCTTTATAAGGGTTTTGTCTATGCTTATCATACCGATATGGAAAACCAAAAACTGGCGGACGAGAATATCAGAAAGGCCATTGACTCAGGATTGAAAGATAGCCAATATTACTATATTCTCGGGGTGATTAACATGAATTTAGGCCATCTGGATGAGGCTAGGACGTTGTTTATAAAGGCATTAGAAATTGATAAGAATAACCAACAGGCAAGAGAATTTTTGAATAAATATTTTAAGTAATTTAAAATTTAAAAGTCAAAATTTAAAATGACAATTCAAAATGTAAAAGTTTTAAGAAATATTTGGTTGCCAATTATAATTCTTATTGTTGCCGGTAGCTTTGTTTATTCATTTAACTTAAACAACAAGCTGTTTTGGGATGATGACGATTGGATAATTAACAATAATTTCGTTCACTCAACAAGCTGGGATAATATCAAATTTTGGTTTTCTAATAGTGCTTTGGCCGGTGTGGGGCTTCAGAGCAATTATTATAGACCTTTTTTGTTTTTTACTTTTGCTCTTAATTATTCTATATCCGGCGTAGAACCGCTACTGTATCATCTGCTTAGCAACTACATTCACGTGTTTAACAGTATTCTCGTGTTTTGGCTGATTCGCCTGGTTTTTAAAAGAAACCCACTTGCTTTTTTGGTTGCTTTATTTTTCTTAGTTCACCCGCTTCAAACTGAAGCCGTAACTTATATTTCTGGACGAGGTGATTTATTGGTTACAATGTTTATGCTTTTGGCGCTCTTGTTCTTTTACAAATCCGAATCAGTAAAAGACAACTCTGGCAACTTTACCAATAAATCCCTTACTACTTACTACTTACTACTTACTACTTTTTTTCTTATTTTTAGTCTTCTAAGCCGTGAAACGGCAATTATATTTCCAGTTCTTGCGTTGGCTTTTTACGTTTCAGTTTTATCGCCTGATCGTTTTGTCAAATCTCTTAAAACGGGCCTAGTTAAAACTTGGCCTTATTTTGCTGTAGTTATTGTCTATGGTGTATTACGGCTGACACTTTTAAATTTTATAAATACATTAAATTTTTACACCGAACAAAACTTATATTCTGAAAACGTGCATGTTAGATTATTCACCTTTCTCTCCATTTTGTGGGAATATTTGAAACTTTTGATTGTTCCGCTTGGGCTTCACATGGAAAGGGGTGCGACGGTTTATACATCTTTATTTCAATGGCCGGTTTGGGGTGTTGCGGCTGTATTGGTTGGTATTTTGTATATTTTAGTTCGTTTCTACCGTTTAGAAATTAGAAATTTGAAATTAGAAATTCAACAACCAAATTCTAGTTATAGAATTTGGTTGTTAGGCGTTTCCTGGTTCTTTATCGCTCTTGGACCAGTTTCCGGTATTACTCCGATTAACGCTCTTATATATGAGCATTGGTTGTATCTGCCCATGGTCGGCTTTTGGCTGATCATTTCTTATTATTTAGTAAAGCTATTTGATTATTTAAAATCTAGAAACCTTACTACTTACTACTTACTACTTACTACCGTTGTTGCCTATTTCTCATTCTTCTCCTATCAATCCATCCAACACAACAAATTATGGGGTAATGAGGCGGAATTTTATAAAAATATTCTCAAATATGAACCAAAAAGTACCAGAGTTAATAATAATCTGGGAAACTTTTACTACAATGAAGGTGATTTTAACAATGCCGAAATATATTACCAGAAGGCGACTGAAGGCGATAATACTTTTGCCCAGCCGTATTATAATCTAGGCAGTATTTTTCAAGCTAGGGGAGATATTAAGACAGCTATTCAATTATACAAAAAAGCCATAGAAATTGACCCTAATTTTTATTACTCATACCAAAACTTAGCCGTTATTTATGCTCAGCGGGGTGATTTGGTTGAGGCGGTGAAGAATATAGAAAAATTAAAAACCCTTATCCCCGCTAATCCCCGTGTTTATTATAATTCAGCCCTTGTTTATCTTGCTCTTAATAATAAAGAGCAAGCCCTAACTGACTTAAAAGAAGGATTAAAACATTCGTCTCTTGACCCAGAGACAGGGAGGCTGATAGAGGAGCTTATAAAAGAATTACAATAATGAATTTTAAGTTTATAAATTTTATAAAAAAACACGAATTGTGGCTGGTTTTTGTTTTTTCAATTGTTTTATCTTTTTTGGTTTTCGGTAACGGAATAAGCGGAGAGTTTGTTTTTGACGACGTGACGGTAATCCAAAACCGAGGCGATTTAACCAATCCGGATAATTTTTTTAGTCTCTGGGTTTACCCATATCATCAAAATATGCCCAAAACAGGTCTTTATCGGCCTCTGACCATGGCTTCTTACGCGCTTAATCATTTTATTTTTGGTTCTTCGCCGGTCAGTTTTCATATAGTTAATATAATTCTTCATGCTCTTAATTCTTTTCTGGTTTTTTTGTTGGTTAAATATCTCTTGAAATCAGGACGAATAGCTTTCCTGTCTTTTATTTTATTTTTGTTTCATCCCATACATACCGAAGCCGTGACTTCAATAGTTGGTCGGGCTGAATTGTTGGCCTTCTTTTGGTCTATACTCACGATTTACTCTTCACTTAAAGGCAGGAAAATCTTGGCAGGAATCTTTTTGTTATTAGCTCTGGCAAGCAAAGAGTCGGCTTTGATGATTTTGCCGATGATGTTCTTTATTGAATGGCTTTGGCTGGGAAAGAAGTTTTACAGCACAGTTATAAAATTTATATATTTTTCTATACCGTTAGCGGTTTATTCAGTCTTGAGATATATTGCTCTCGGCAGGTATTTTACTGGTGACATAACCACAACAATTATTGAAAACCAGTTAAAATTTGTCGGTTGGCCAGTAAGGGTTTTTACTGCAACTAAGGTGTTCTTCATGTATTTGGAAAAATTATTGTGGCCGATTAATTTATCGGCTGACTATTCTTATAACACAATTAAGGTTGTGACTAATTTATTTAACTCTTGGCAATCAATAACAGGACTCATGGTCTTATTTATTCTGATAATGGCCCTGGTTTTACCTAGAACCAGAAAAAGTATACTTGCTTTAGGAGTTGTGATTTTCTTGTTTCCTTATTTAATCATTTCAAATCTTATATTTCCAATCGGGACGATTATGGGGGAAAGACTAATGTATTTTCCGTCTTTAGGGTTTGCGATTATTTCTTCATTCTGGCTGGCTAAACTCATTGAAAAAATTGGAGTTGTTAGAAAACTCGGCTATTTAGTCCTCATCGGCCTCATTTGTTTTTATGGTGTCAGAACTTTTATTAGAAATAAGGATTGGCAAAGCCACAGAACCCTGTTTACTGCCGCTTTGGCCGAGTCGCCTGACGGCTTAATTACCAGCAACGCTCTGGCTGGAATCCATATGCGAAGCAATGAATGGGATAAAGCCAAAGAACAGCTTGAGATATCAAAAGGTATTTATGAGGACAATGCTCTTTTGCAGAATTTGCTTGGTATTGTTGCTGATCATGACGGTAATTATATTTTGGCTGAAGAGAAATTCAAAAGATCTTTGGAACTAAATCCGGACATGATTGTTTCCGATATTAATTTAGCCGAATTGTATCTTAAACAAAGTCGTTTTGAAGAAGCTGGCCGGCATTTCCTTAAAGTCATCAATTTTTATGCCACAACAGAACAGGTATTAAGGTACGCTTATATTCAAATAACTATTGGCAAACCGGACGAGGCCTTGGCAATTATAGATAAATATTTTGGATCTAAACCTCTAGGAGTTGATGCTGTAACTGTTGTGGGAACGGCTTATTTCGTGAAAAGGGACTATGAAAAAGCGTTGATTTTTTTAAAAAAAGCCAGAGAGTTGGGTAACAAAGCCCCAGAAATAGAAGAAATGATTAGGATTTCAGAAGTAAATTAATACTCACCAATTAAGTTATCAACACTTTTACGTTGTGTTATTTAGGGGCTGTTTTATAATTATAAGTAATTGTTGATATCTAATGTCCCGATTCTTAAAAAAAGTATCGGCATGTTAGAAAAACTAAAAAATATTATGGACAAATTCAAACGTGGATTTAGGTCGATTTTTCCGGTTCTTTTTGTTTTAGCCCTAGCCGGCTTTTTTGTTGTCGGAGTTTATGCGGCTAGTACTATCGGAACCAATATGAGCACAACTGGAACTATGACTGTAGCACCTGCGGCTGATTCTGCAACCTCTGTCAGGTTTCAAAATACGGCTGGCACCAATGTATTCATCACTGACAGCACTAATATGCGTGTTGGTGTGCTTGGCGCGCCCCAGACAACCTTTGAGGTTCAAGGCACGGCCTCGGCATCATACTTAATGACCGCCAATTCATTACAGGTCGCTGGGCCGACTTCTGTGGCCTATTCAAGATTTGGAACTGGTACTACCGGTAATACCTCAGAGTGGGATGCTGCAAATGATCTTCTTATAACTGGATCTTTAGAGGTTGATGGCAAGGCCTCATTAGCTAGCAACTTTCAGATGTCAGGTAGGTTTGTTGCTGATACAGCCGCTTCTCACTCAATGGCTGGTGATTTGATATTAACCAGCGCTCTCACTGTCGGTGCCACTACTGCTTCTTCTTCTGCTGGTAAAGGTTATACGGCAGAGTTTGTTGGTCCCGCTACAGGCACAGCCAGTTTTTATTTCGGTGGTGCGGCTGCTTCGACCGCAGGTACCTGTATCCAACTTAAATCTACGACAGGGGCTTGGATCTATATGCGCTTTAATCAGGGTGCTACTACGCCGACCCTTAGCACTGTTCGATGCCATTAATTAGTTGGAATATAGCCCATGCTCAGAAAAAAGGATGTTCCAATTATTATCGTCAGTCTAGTTGCAGTTGGACTTATTGCAAGTATTATCGGAACACCCTTTCTAATAGATTATTTAAAATACGATAGCTATGATAAAGATGATTTCATTGATCCAAATACATATCAAGCATTGTTCTTAACAAATAATCAGACTTATTTCGGTAGTTTAGCCAATATAAATTCTGATTATCTAGTTCTTTCTGATGTTTATTATGTAAAAGTTAATGAAGAAACGGGTGAGGGTCGTCTTGTGAAGCTTGGACCCCTTGAACCGCATAAACCCAATGGCTCAATGATAATAAATAAGGATCAAGTCCTTTTCTGGGAAAACTTAAATTTTGATTCATCTGTTTTGAAAACTATTCAGCAAAATATGAAACAAAATAACTAAAAAATAAAACCATAATGAAACAATTAAAAACCAACTTTTCTCTGCCAATATTAGTAATTGTTTTAATGTTGAGTGTATTACTGGTTGGTGCTGATCAAGCCAGAGCATCAGTTACCTATGCTCAAGATACGACCTGGAACGCAGATGTGGGCAATATTACGATAGAGGCAAATTCTACAGCCACTACAGTAACAACTACAGGTGTCACTATGACCATAAGTTTGGTTTCAGGAAATAAGATTGTCTTAAATTCTACAGCTGGTTTACAACTATCTAATAATGGTGGTCACTCCTATACTTGTGATGAAACTGGATCGCATCTTTCAGTCAACTCCACCACTACTCAAACTTTTAATCTAACTCCCTTATCAACTACATGTTCTAGCGGCGGCGGTTCAAGTTCAGGTGGTACCGCATCATCAACTCCGACTCCAACCCCAACACCGTTAGGTGGAGGAAGCGGCGGGGGAGGAGAAACAACCCCAGCGTCTACACCGGCACCTACAACTACTCCAACTCCGACATCAACACCTCCTGCTGTTTCGGTGAGCAAACCAACACCGGCATCAAGAGGATTTATTAATTTGGCTGCGGTTAGTCTAAAAGATGGTGATGTGGTAAGTGCTGCCGGTTCAAGCGATCCAGATGTTTATATTGTTAATCCTCATGGTTACAAGAGATTATTCTTGAATCCAGCTATATTCGGATTCTATGGTCATCTCGGTGGTTTTACTAAAGTTAAATCAACCACTTCTGTAACAAGAGATGTTTTTGTTACCTCTGGCCTATTCAGGAATTGCGAGACGAATGATGTAAGGGTCTACGGTGTAGAAACAACCGGAGAAGATACAGGTATACTTCATTGGGTGAATACGACCGGCGAGCAGGCGGTAGCGGATGATACGGAATTCTTTAAGAAAGTTTTCTGTATCAATACCAAAGAGTTTAGTTGGTATAATCTGGGAGCTGATTATACATCAGTAAATCAAGTTCCGGATTATTCAAGAAGCAATGTTTCATCTTCAACTCCGGCACCAGTTCCATCAGCCAATAAATACAAAGTTGTTTCAAGTGCCGGTTACCTTAATGTCAGAGCATCGGCAGCTACGACAAGTTCGGTTTTGGGCCAACTTACTGCGGGTGATATGGTAACAAGTTTAGGACAAGAGGGTGTATGGCATAAGATAATGTTTGAAGGCCAGGATGCCTGGGTGCACGGAGATTACCTGCAAGCAGCCGAGCTAAGTAATTAAAAGTTTTATAATTTAAATAATTTAAGCACAAAAAGTCCGGATAAACGGGCTTTTTGTTTTTGGAATTAATATTTGATTTTTCCTTTATTTTTTAGTATTTTTAATTTATGAAAAAAGCCTTATTGGTCTTTATTTTTTTAATATTTATCGCCGTCGGCGTTTATTTGTTTTGGACTGATTTTAGCTTGGTTAAGAAGTTGATTGGTTATAATGTACCGGAACTTAATGAGCCCAAGATTGTAACTCCAAGTAGAGATGAGAAGTTGTCGTTTTTGAATGTTCCGGAGGGTTTTAAAATCTCTGTTGCCGTAAAAGGATTGGAAAATTCTCGGGTTATTTTATTTGATGCAAGGGGGCGGATGCTGGTAAGTGAAACCAAGGCCGGAAGAGTCAGTGTCTTGGAGGGTTCTGGTTTTGAAATAAAACACGCCTTGATTGAGGGTCTAAGATCGCCTCATGGTCTCGATTTTTATAAGGATGACAAGACAAACACAACTTATTTATATATTGCTGAAACGCAACGAGTGGCACGATATCTCTATAACGTGGATACTGGCCAACTAACTTCAAGCACGGGAGAAAATATTGCTACTCTTCCAGCTGATGGGGGTCATGTGACAAGAACTATATCTTTTGGAGCAAATTTCAGGGAAAAACCGATCTTGGGTTTGGCGACAATTGACCCCATAAAATTATATATAAGCGTCGGTTCATCTTGTGATGTTTGCGAAGAAAGCTCATGGAAGAGGGGGGCGATACTGGAGTCAGATGCCAAAGGTAGTTATACGGCTGAATTTGCCGGTGGATTAAGGAATTCAGTATTTTTTACATTTCATCCAGTAACCGGTGAGATATGGGCAACAGAAATGGGACGGGATAACTTGGGTGACAACCTGCCGCCAGACGAAATTAATATTGTAAAAGTTGCCGGATCAGAGCACGAATTTGGGGCCAGGCGTTTTGGTTGGCCTTTCTGTTACGGCAACAAGATTAAAGATAAAACATTTAACCCTGATAAATGGGAGCGAATTGATGTGACTAATGATTGTAGTAAAACCGAATCGCCAGTTATTGAAATTCAAGCCCATTCTGCGCCATTAGGATTGGCATTTATCCCTTCGACAAGCTCAGGGCAAGTCTCTAAATGGCCTCAAGAGTGGGCGGGGGATTTATTGGTTGCATTTCATGGATCATGGAACAGAAGTGCGCCTGTGGGTTATGAAGTTGTCAGATATGATTTAGATGAAAAAGGTAACGTCTTATCTCGGGAACCCGTTAGTTTTATTTCCGGTTGGTTAGATCAGAGTAAAGAAGAAATTTATGGTCGGCCAGTTGACTTAAAGTTCGGTCCCGATAATGCATTATATATTTCTGACGATGCATCTGGCTTAATTTATAAAGTTGAACCAAGCAATTAAAATTGCTATCATTAGGACTTACGCGCTTAAGCTATGAAGCCCAAAATCTATATAGGGCTTACCATAGCTTAAGCCACAAGGGTTTGCCCAATCTTTTCGTTAAAATACTTTAATTTTTCCTCGTCGTGCTTCTAGTACGTCTCACAAAAATTAAAGTATTTTGCCTCAATCTTGGGCAAACGCGTAAGTCCTAATTATTTAAAATTATGCAAAAACAAACTACTCGCGAGTCTAATCTAGTAAAATTTGTTCGTTTTGGAATTTATCTGACGGCAATCGTGCCGCTTATAATTTTTAAGGATTTTATTTCGCCGTTTCATTTTGGCAAGGTTATTGTTTTTAGAAGTTTGATTGAGGTGGTGGGCGTTCTTTATTTAATTCTAGTTTTGAAAGATAGGTCATATCTACCTAGACCAGACAAAATATTTTGGGCCTTTTTACTCTTTACGGCAGCTTTTACATTGACCACGGTTACCAGTGTTTTGCCATATCCAAGTTTTTGGGGTTCCCTTGAAAGAATGGGCGGGCTTTGGACCTTCTGGCACTATTTTTTGTTTTACATTATCTTAACTTCTGTTTTAACCAAAAAAGAACACTGGTTTAGAATGTTGGATATCACAATCATTGCTGGTATATTGTCGGCATTTTATGGATTTGGTCAAAAAACAGACATAAGTTTTTTTGTTGGCTCAGGCGGCCGGGCCAGGATTTTCGGAACCATTGGTAATGCCGCTTTGTTTGCCGGTACTCAGCTTTTAGTGGTGTTTTTGTCTCTTACTCTTTATTTTAGTCCTCAAAATACAAAAAACAGGAAGATATTTTATTTATTTGCTTTTGCTATTACCTCCATCGCTGTATTAATGACAGCTGTGAGGGGTTCGCTTTTGGCTTATGCTGTTGGGATGATGGTTTTTTTGTTCCTATTCGGCACATATAACAGGTCACGTTTTGGAAGGATGGTTTTTAGTGGCTTAGTCGGATTGGTGATTATTTTTATTGTTTTCTCTTTTCTTTTTAAAGACTCTCAATTTGTAAAAAGTTCAGGATATTTGAGCAGAATTACTGATATGTCCCTGAGATCGCCTACCACCGAAACCCGTTTTTGGGCCTGGGAAGCCGGGTTCAAGGGTTGGGTTGATAACCCTAAAACAATACTTTTGGGTTGGGGACCGGAAAATTTCAATATTCCTTTTTCAAAGAATTTTAATCCCAAGTTTTTCATCGGTTCCGGTTCCGAAACGCTTTTTGATCGGGCCCACAACATGTTCATTGAGACACTTGTAACTATGGGATTAGTCGGACTCCTTGCTTATATTGGTATTTTTATAGTCGCTTTTTCTTATTTGCGGCAGTTTTTGAAGAATAACGATCTGATTATTTATGGGACAGGTTTCGTAGCCGCAATCGTTGCTTATATGATACACAACTCTTTTATCTTTGATACATCGGCTAACTTTGTTATTTTCTTTACAATTTTGGGGTTTGTGTCTTATTTAAAATCTGGTCACAACCGTACTCTTTTATCTGCCCAAACAACAAAAATAAATAAAACCAGCATCAATGTATTGGGCGTAGTGTTTTTGGTTTTTGCCTTGTTCTTAATTTATAAAACAAATATTTTAGCAGCTAAGGCCAATTACGCAACAACCAGAGCCATTGTTAGAAGTTGGGCCGGTGATTTTAATGGTGCAGTGAAAAAATATGAAGAAGCCTTGTCTTATGATGTTCCTGGAAAATATGAGTATAGGCACAGATTTGCCCAATATTTAGTCGGACCAGGTGGACCTAGTGTTAAAGAAGAGCCAGTTTTGGAAGCTTATAAACATGCATTATTAGTCATAGAAAAAAATATTGAAGAAAATCCTATTGATTATTTGCCTTATCTTTACGCTTCAAGGTTAAATATTATCCTTGGCAAAGATGATCCAGAGTCATTGTTTAATGATATGGCCTTGGAATATTCTCTCAAGGCTCTTAAGCTTTCCCCTAAATTTGTCAGAACTTATTATGAAATAGCCCAAGCTTATTTAAACAAGAAAGATTATCCCAAAGCAGTTGAATATTTCCAGAGAGCAGCCGATTTGAATCCAGATGCCGGAGTATCCTATGCTTATTTAGGGGCAGCCAAGATAGAAAATGGAGACTTGGTTGGCGGAGCCGAAGATTTAAAAAGGGCAATTGAGAACAAAAATCCTTATACACCGCGGGAGGTTGATTTTCAAAAGCTGATTAACGCTTATTTGGCCGTTAATGATCATGAAAAAATTGCGTGGGTCTTTGAGCAGTTAATTGTTGCCGACCCGAATAATGCTCAGTACCGTGCTTCATTGGCAACAACTTATGCCAATTTGGGCAGGATTGATGACGCTGTGGCTGTGGCCCATAAGGCGGTTGAAATTGATCAAACTTTTGAGTCAGATGCTAGAATATTTGTACAGAGTTTGGGTAGGGAATGGTAGTAGCAATCTAAAGAAGCTCCTCAACTTCATGAAACATTTTTTCCAAAGAGAACTTAAATAATATTTTTTGGTGAGCTTGAATACCAAGTTCTTGTTTTATTCTATCATCAGATAGAATAAGTTTTATTTTGTCAGCAATTTGATTTGGATTTCTTGGTTCAATAATCAAACCGTTTTTTTGGTCGTCAATTATTTCTTCAATTGCGCCGACCCGGGTGGCTATAACCGGGAGTTTGGCAGCCATCGCCTCAATTAAAGACCAAGGGAAACCTTCTTTAACTGAGGGTAAAACAAATATATCAAAAGCGGGCAAATATTTTTTGGCATCAGTTAACTGACCTAGGAGCAATACTTTGTGTTCTAGGTCCAGTCCTTTTATTAGTTTTTCTATATTCGGCCTTTCAGACCCATCTCCTATAACAATAAAAACAACCGAATTATTTTTTTTGAAATATTCCGCTGTTCTAACCAGCGAAAGTATATCCTTGGTTGGATATAAATTGGCAATTGTCCCAACAATAGTTTCTGCTTGGAAAATTTTGCCGGAGTATTTGGCTATTTTTTCAAACAACCTCAATCTTGCTTCTTCTTTTGGCAGTAACCCAAGTTTATAAGTGTCAATTCCATTATGAATTAATAAAATTTGGCCACGGGGCTTAATGCCTAGGGTTTTGGCCTGATCTAGGTCATGCTTGTTATTGACAATGATAATATCTTTCCAGGGAGCGCTAATTTTTTCCAATATTAACCAAAACTTCTTTTTCCATGTTGGCCACGGGTCATTAAAAGACCAACCACCGATGCGGTATATGACTTGTAACTTGTAACTTGTAACTTGTAACTTGGCGGCCAGGGAGCCAATGAAGCCGGCCTTGGAGCTGTTTAGAAAAAAAGTATCAGGACAAAATTCGCTCACAAGTTTTCTTATTTCAAATATTGCCTTGAAATCCTGAATTGGACTTATATTTCGTTTTAATGAATTTATGGTCTTATTCGGAATATTAGCTGAACCCAATTGTTTCAAGAATTCGCCCCCACCGTCTGATCCAACTGCGACTAACACGTTATATTTTTCTTTGTTTAAACGGGAAACTACCTCAAAAACAAATCTCTGGGCGCCGCCCATTTCGGATTGGGTAATTATAAATAAAACCCTCTTTTTGGGGCCTAAATCTGCTTTATAATTCTGATTGATGTCGGACATTGTTTATGCTATTATAATGCCAGAAAATGGAGGAAAAATCAACCCAGAAGCCCAAAATTCTAATCTTGTCTACTGCTTATCTGCCCCATGTTGGTGGATCAGAGTTGGCTATTAAAAATATCACTGACCGGATTAATGATTTTGAATTTGACCTTATAACCGCCAGATTAGATAAAAAGTCCCTGAAACATCAAATTGATGGTAATGTTTCTATTTTTCGGGTCGGTGGTTTTTTTAGTTTAACGAAAGGCCTGCTTCCTAAAAATTTCCTGCCCCTAGCAATTTTTTTTAAAGCTAAGTCCCTAATTAAACAAAATAATTATAAACTCATTCACGCTTTTCAGGCATCTGGAGCAGCTGGAGCCGGATGGCTTTTAAAGTTTTTTTATCCCCAATTGCCGTTTATTATTACAATGCAAGAGGGTAAGGAGCTTGAAAAGCAGGGATTTTTAATTAATTTTTTTAGAAAGTTAATAATTAAGAAAATCGATCGGGCTACAGCCATAAGCAATTACTTAAAAAATTATATTTTTAAAATTAAGCCAAGCTTGCAGGTTGAACTGATTCCAAATGGGGTTGATCCAAAGATGTTTGCAAGAGAGTTCAGTTATGGCGATATGGCGGGTTTAGAAAATAAGCTTGGCATAAAAGCCGATGACAAGGTCATTATTAGTTCTTCACGGTTAGTTCCTAAAAATGGCATAGATTTGCTGATTGAAGCAATTTATATTCTAGCGACAAGCGACAAGCGACAAGTAACAAGTAACTACAAGTTATTATTAGTTGGTGACGGACCGCTTTTAGTAAGTTTAAAGTTTAAAGTTAAAAGTTTAAATTTAGAAAGTAAGGTTATTTTTACTGGTGCAGTAAATAATTTGGAGTTACCTTTGTATTTAAAAATATCAGATGTCTTTGTTCGGCCATCACGTTCAGAAGGATTGGGAATTTCATTTCTTGAAGCAATGGCTGCTGGTATCCCTATTATTGCTACAAAAATCGGCGGAATTCCTGATTTTTTAGAAGACAGGAAAACCGGTTTATTTTGTACGCTTGACCCGAGTGATATCGCTTCAAAAATAAATATCATTTTTGAAAACGACACACTTAGACAGCAAATCATAAAAAACAGTCGCTTATTAGTTGAAGAAAAGTATGATTGGGATAAAATTTCCAAACAGTATGAAAATATCTATTATCATCCCGGTTTATAACGAAGAAAAAACCCTGTCAGCTTTAGTTGCGGCCGTAGAAGGGGTTGATCTGCCTCTTGAAAAAGAGCTTATTTTTGTTGATGATTGTTCTTCTGACAGAAGCAGGGAAATACTTTCCAGCTATAACAACAAACACAAAGTTTTATTTTTGGACAAAAACCAAGGCAAAGGAGTAGCTGTAAAACGTGGATTTGAAGAGGCGACTGGCGATTTAGTAATTATTCAAGATGCCGACTTGGAGTATAACCCTCAAGACTACACAGCTCTAATCAAACCCATAATTAGCGGTGAAGCCGATGCCGTTTATGGAGCTCGTTTTCTTGAATCAAAAAATAACAAAATTATTTATAAGCACGGCTATTTATTCAGCAGGTTTTTGAATAATTTTTCCAATATTCTTAGCGGAGTTAAACTCAATGATATATATACTTGTTATAAAGTTTTTTCAGGAGAAGCTATCAAAAAAATTCATCCAAATTTAGTATCTAAAAGATTTGGTATTGATCCAGAACTAACTTCTTGGATAGGTAAAATGAATTTAAGAGTTGCTGAAATACCGATATCTTACAAAGGTAGAACCTATGAAGAGGGTAAAAAGATTAACTGGAAGGACGGATTGGCAGCAATTTGGCACATAGTTAGATTTAATTTATTTAAATAAAGTGATGCATATACTTATAGCAACAGGAATTTTTCCACCAGATATTGGTGGACCGGCAACATACGGTGAAATAATGGCTAATGCTTTAGTTAAGCAAGGATTTGAGGTTCAAGTTATTACTTATTCTTCAAATAGTTCTGATAGGCAGACAGTATATAAATTAACCAAAGTTTCAAGAAAGTGGCCCAAAGGTTTAAGGCATTTTATTTATTTTTGTCGGTTGTTTTTCTTGGTTCGTAAATCAGACACTATTTTAGCGTTAAATGCGGTGAGCGTTGGACGATCAGCTTCATTTTGGGCCAAAGTTTTTAAAAATAAATTTATTGTCAGAATTGTCGGTGATTACGCCTGGGAGATGGCTGTGGCTAAAGGCAAAACATCACTTCTTATAGATGATTTTCAAAAAATTGCAAAACGAGGATTTCTTCACTCGGTTCAAGTTAAGACATGTAAAAAGGCCGACAAAGTTATTGTTCCATCGGCCTATTTAAAAAGAATAGTTATGGGTTGGGGGGTTCAGGAAAATAAGATACATATTGTCTATAATGCAGTTGATTTTAAAAAATCAGATTTACCAAAAGAGGAGGCCAGGAAGAAAATAGGTATTCCCGGCAATATAATTTTATCTTGCGGTCGCTTAATGCCGTGGAAAGGGTTTAAAATGTTGATTAAGGTAATGCCTAAACTTCTTGAAATAAACCAATTTTTCAGGTTAGTAATTGTCGGCGATGGACCAGAAAGAAAAAACCTTGAACAAATGGTTAAGAACATGAATTTAGATCGGAAGGTTTATGTTGTGGGTAAGAAATCAAAAGAAGATTTAGCTGTTTATTTTGCTGCCTCGGACATCTTTGTTTTAAACAGCGGTTATGAAGGGTTTTCTCATCAAATCTTGGAAGCGATGGCAGCCGGTGTTCCAGTTGTGGCCAGCGCTATAAGTGGAAACAAAGAGGTTATTGATCAAGGAGAAAATGGTTTTTTGGTTAAATATAATGATGAATTTAATTTGATTGAGGCGATAAAGGGACTGTGGCAAAATTCTGAATTGAGAGAAGAGTTTTTAGAAAAGGGATTAGAAACAGTCAAAAAATTCGGGCTTGATAGAATGATTCAAGAGACAATAAAGCAGCTGGTAAGCTGATTAGTTTATAAGCTGTTTAGCTTCAATGAAATTATTAATGATAACTGGTCTTGGTAGCGCAAAGGATCTCGCTTCTGGCAAGAAGGGAGCATTTTATAATACTTTGGAAGAATTTAGCAAATACTGGACCAGAATTGATATAATAAGTCCCAAAATAGCGATAAGCGACAAGCAACAAGCGACAAGTTTATTTGGAAATGTTTATATTCATACCTCTCCATGGCCGTTGGTTTTTCACCCGTTTTGGTTTTTGAAGAAGGGGACAGAACTATACAAAGAACAAAAATTTGATCTAATGACCGTCCAAGATTACCCGCCTTTTTATAACGGTATCGGGGCCAGATTATTGTGGCAGAAGATACGAGTTCCTTATATGTTAGAATTTCACCATATTCCCGGTTACCCAAAAGCGGCAAATTCAAAAGAAAAAATCTATGCGAATTTGTTTGTCTGGAAGTTATACTGGAACCTTTTTGGTTTAAAAGCTAAAGCGGTTAGGGTTGTAAATCAAAAACAAACTCCTGAGTTTTTAGTTAAAGCGGGAGTACCAAAAGATAAAATAATTTATATTCCATCCATCTACATTGATTCGGAAGTTTTTAAACCGATGGATCTGGAGAAGAAATATGACTTAATTTTTGTTGGTCGTTTAGAGAAAAATAAAGGAATTGAGTTGTTTCTTGAAATTGTGAAAAAAACAGGATTACGGGCAATTATTGTAGGAAAAGGTAGTCTCTTTGAAGATATTAAATTTAAAATTGAAAATTGGAAATTGAAAATTACTGTCCATGGTTGGGCCAAGGACTCTCAAGAGGTTGCTAAATTATTAAATCAATCAAAGGTTATGGTTATGTCTTCATACAACGAAGGCGGACCGAGAGTTGTTCTTGAGGCCATGGCTTGCGGCCTGCCGGTCTTGGCAACCAATGTCGGTCTAATGCCTGATTTTGCCAAAAAAAACGTAGTTAAAATAATAGACTGGAATGTTGAAGACATTGCCAAGAAAACCAAGGAACTTTTAGAAAATGAGGAGGAAAGAAAAAGACTTTCTACGGCTGGATTGGAAATTGCCAAACAATTTGAAAAGAAAGAAATGATAAAAAATTATGCAGATGAGCTAAAAACCTTATCAATTTTTGATATTATTTAATTACCATGAAACATCAATTGGTAGCAAAACTTGTTCAAGCGTGTTTGAATTTTACTAATTTTTAGCTTAAAGTTGGTATATGGCATGGTTTAGAAAAGAGTCAAAATTTGGTGAGGTCAAGCCGACTTCAAAACCTCCTGAAGTTGTGACTCCCGAAAGTATCAAACCCAAAAAAGAGAAGCCAAAGAGGCCCAGTTTTGAGTTTAAAGATTCAGACTCTGCCGAAGAATATTTAGAATGGAAAGGCGCGGTACCGCCTGAGTTTCGCCGATTAGTTGAAAGCAATCTTAAAAACACTGAGCCATCTCCCAGCCAAACCGGCCTGCCACTCACCGATCAATTTCTCAATAAATTTGCAGAAGCAATAAAAGCCAAGGATATTCCTGATACGGCTGATGTAGATCATAAGGTGGCCAATCTTTTAAAGCCAATGACTAGGGTTGAAACTAAGGGTGGCTATTTAAATGTTTTTGAAGCATTGGCCAATCCTGACGTTTCGTGGAATCTGAAAAGAAAAATTTATGACACTCAAGTTAAAACAGCATTAGAATGGCTGGCTAATCGTGATCTAGCAGAATTAACTAAAAAAGCTCAGGAAGAACAAGAACCAGAACCAAAGCAAACTGGCGAACCTGCCGAGACAGAAGAACAAGGCCAGCCAGGTCAAGGCGAAGGCTCTGATGTCCCGCCAACAAATGAAAAAGTAGAACCAGGCGGTGACATGGGTGAGAGAAAAGAGGGCGAACCGGCCAGAGCCATATTCTCAGTCAATCCATTTTATGGAGGGTACTATAAGCAGCTGCGCTTTAACAAAATGGATCCCGACACTCTCGACTGGCAAAAACCAGAAAATGAATTTAGTGAACCTAGTGCTGAAAGTTTTGATGTTCTCGGCGCCAGAGTTATCTTTGGGAAGATTCGCGGACAAGCGCCGCTATCAATACCGCTTCCCTACGATTGGGTTATTGATCCGGATAGTCTTACGACAGATGCCCCGGAAGGAAGCGCTGAGATATTAAAAAATCAAGACGGGCTTTGGTACCTGAAAATAGATGCTGACGGCATATTTAAATATCAAATCCGAGCCAGCAGAAAACAAAGGCTCGCTGAAGAACCTGAACCAAGTAAAGCTGAAATTATTGGTAACTTGCCAGATGAATTAAAAAAAGAAATCGAAGAATTAAAGAAAAAAAGATTTCCAAAAGTAAAACTCAAAAGAGAAATAGTTAAGCTTGTCAGGAGTCGTCTTAAATATGTTACCAGTGATGAGATCAACAGCTACTACAAACAAAAACCTCAAGAGTTTTTTGACAGGATTTGGCAAAGAAAAGAAGCTAACTGTTTCTGGGCCAACACTTTAGCTGCAAGAGCCTTGACTGAAATAGATAATGATTGGGGGTATATCAGCGGCTACTCCGTTCGAGAAAAAGACGATCAGGGTAATGCCATCTTACATTCCGGTAATGGCCATGCCTGGCTTGAGGTTTGGGACGAAGCCAGCCAGCATGTCATTAGACTTGATGCTACTCCGGCTGGTGATCCAAATGTTGATCAAGAACAACAAGAAAAAGAACTTGATGGCGAAACCGGCGAGGGCGACTACGGTGATAGCGAAGAATTAGCTTCCGATTCAGACGTTCAAAAACAAATCAAAGATCTCAAGAAAAAAGAGGGTGGCGGTTCAAAGAAAAAAGAAAAGTCAGGCTACGACCTGATGGAACAGCAATTCTCTGAACTGGCGGAATGCTCTACTGAACAAGCCAAAGAATTTCTTAAAGCGCTTGAGAGGGTCAGGAAGATTGAAGACGAAAACGGCGTACCGATAAGTGATTTAATGAAGGATGAGTGGCGCAAGATTATTGAAGAAAGAAAGGTTGAATCTCTGGATTACCGCGGTCCAGTGAGAATGGATGAAGGCAGTCGGCTTGAAGACCCCGTTAGCGCTAGAATAGATATCCGCTCCAGAGAACTGAATCCTACCGGTTTTGAACGAGATGAGATAGTTGAGAAAACAGAAAATGACTTTGGTGGTCTTGATATATACTTCTCTTTTGACCTCTCCGGCTCTATGAGCCAGCCTGATGGCGCCTCTGGCCGCATCAAGGCAGATGTCCAGCGGGATGTCGGACTTTTGTTTGCGGACAGCCTAATGCAATTGTCATATATGACTCGCCAGCACGGGGAAGAATCAGATTTACTACCCATAAAAATCATGGTAACATTGGCTTCAGATACCGGCGATGTAAAGCTCCATCTAACAGATAAATGGGGACCGAAAGAACAATGGGCTTTCTATTCTGCCCTGATCCAATTGGCCAGGGGCGGTACGCCAACGCATAAGACCCTAGAAAAAATAGAAGTTGATTTTGATAAAGAATTAGCAGAACTGAAAAACAAGAGAATTCCTGAAGGCAAAATGCCGATTCAATACACTGCCGAAATATCCGATGGCGCTCCCGATGATTTCAGTGAAACCGAGAGCTTGCATCAAAAATTGAAGACCAAAGGCATGAGCATCAGAAGCTATACTATTGGAGGCCAGTCAGCCAGTGCCGATGCCGCTGAACCGCTTGAAACATTCTCGCAATTACCGCAGATATTGGCCAAAGATATAATAGAGCAATTTAGAAAACTAAGGCCGAGAAAAATTAAACCATAATGCCAAAAGAAACTCCTCCCAATCCATTACAAAAATCTGACCAGCCTTTTGTTTTGTCTAGAGGAGAACTATCCAAGAAATTTAGAATACTCACGCCAGCCGAGATAGAGAAACTGGGATTGACTAAAAACAAACCTAAATCTCCAGAAAGAAGAAAAGAAACCGGAGTTTCAATAGAACAAGCCAAGGAAATTCTAGGCGAAGATGTATTGGGTCCTGAGGCCGTAGAGATGACCTTTGGTTTTAGTCCCGAAAATATTCCGCCGATTCCATTCTCTGCTGAAGAATTGGAAAGAGCCAAGGAGTTAAAACAATTTCTAGAGTTGAGGGTAGATAGAACCGCCGATGGTAAACCGCTGGATATGAATAAGATGCACGAACTTCTCCAGCCGGAATTTACCGCCAACAATAATGGCAAGATTTTAAATAGTTATGGCCAAGATAACTCTTGGTATAAGAATGAAGATTTTCTTAAAGATGTCCCCAGGGCTTCCTGGGTGTTAGTCAGCAAAGATGTGATACCGAATTCTTTGGGCAAGAACTTTTTACAGCAGACTGAAGTGATAGCTAATTATCTAAAAACTGATATCTTCAAAGATCAGGAAATGCCGGAAGTATATAAAGAAGCGGTTGAAGAATTCGAAGCTAAAAAAGCTGGCATTCAAGCCATTCTAACCAGTAACTGGCAGGAGGCCGCCAAACAGCTTTCCGAGCTAAAGATTAATCAGTTAACTAGACAGTTACCGGTTGAAACTATGTATGATTTTCTGATGTATTTCAAAAATAACAAGAAAAGATTGCTGGAAAGCAAATACACCTGGACTTATCGCCGCGCTTCGGATGGCAGGCTCGTGGGCTTCGGCGACTCTGCTGCCGCTGGTGCGCACGTCAACGGGTGGGCGCCTGACGATGCGACTGGCGATCTCGGTGTTGCTTTCTCCCGCAGTCTTTAGCTTGATCATTTGATATTTGATTATTGAAACTTTGTCTTCGAAAAAAATTTTATGGAAAGACTACCAACAACTAAAGAAGCTCCTGTAGTAGAAAAGGAGGGGATAAAAGAGGATCCAGCCGGTTTGTTTTTGCAACAATTAGAACAGAACCCGGATCTGGCTAAAATAAAACCCAGCGAGGCTGATTTGTCATATCTTTCACTGGAACAGAGAGCCGAATCGCTATGGGCTACCTTTCAGAATATTAAAGGCCTTATGAGCGGTAGAAAACGAAGAGGAGAAAAAACAAAAGAAGGCGGTCTTGCCCCGGCAGATCAAAAGAAATTAGAACTCGGACTTTCTATACTCAAAAAACTTTATGAAGACGAAGAAACCCAAGCTGTTTATTTAAGAGCTAATCGAGAACATCTTCAGGAAATAGACTCAATCAACGGAGATTATGAAAAATATCAGGCATTAGACCGTCAAATCAAAGAAGCTCAAGCGGCTTTTGATGCTTCGGCCAAGAATATGTTTACCAAGCGAGGCGAGGGTGCTGATGAGGTTGATATCCTGATGTTTGAAACTAATCAGAGGCAATTGCAAATCGCTCGCCGACAATTGGAAGAATTGATTGGTGAAAAGCCTGAACTCGGTGGTCTAGTAGAATACGAAACTCTCCGAGATTATTCGACCCAACTTAGAAAAGAGAATTTTATTTGGTCGCCCTCACGACGCAAGCTTCTTGAGGAGATTGAAATGGCGGCTCTCAGCGGCAAGCCCATACTTCTTTCCGGTGAATCCGGTACTGGCAAAACCCGATTAGTAGAACAGGCATCCCTGACCTTAACAGGTAGAATCAACAACGAAACACCAGGTAAGGATGTCAGGTTCCAGGATCTTATCGCCAAACCCAAGATAGGAACTGATGGTGCTACTTATTATGAATACAAAGAAATCGGCGAAGCAGTAACCGGCAAAGATACCACTCTTGCAGAACAGCCACAGCATGATGGCCGTATAGTTGCCGATGACGAGTTTAATTTACTACCGACTGCCGAGCAGACAGAACGCTTGGCTAGAATTGCAACTTGGACGCCAGGCAAGAAAGTCAGGATGCCTGTTACTAACGAAGAAGTATCCATTGCACCCAAGTTCCTTTATTGCGCCATGGTTAACCTAGCTTCTGAAAGATATGACCGTAAGAAAATTCCGCCGGAAGTATTAAGAAAGTTTGCCAAAGCCGATGTTGATTATCCTGAACAGACAGGAGCCAATCCTGAGATCTATGAAATGATGCTGGCAGCCTTAATGGACGAAAACGGCCGAGTCAGATCGGCCAAAGAAGAACTAGAGCCATTCTATGAATACAGGGAAGAAGCAAAATCAGTTAAAAAGAATGGCGAGACCGTTAAACGAACAGTTAGAATCAGAGAGCTAAAAAACCAAAAGCAAGAAGGCACAAAGACCGTACCGGCGGGAGGATTTTTATGGCGAATGGCGAGCGTAATTAATGAGCTTAATAAATCTTTTTCACACAGAGAGACAGTCCTAAAGAGCAAGGGCGAAGCCCAATATCTGAAAGACCTAGTCATAGATATGGGCACAATATTGGGTTGGCTCAAAGAATACAGCACTCTTGGCAGATCGGGCAATCTGCAAAATTTCATGGCCGAGAAACTAAATAGCCAGTTTTTAAGCAAAGCCGCTTACTCTGCCGACGACCGTCAGCTTGTAAAAGAATTTCTCAAGTATTACGGAATTGATATTGCTAAACCAATAGAGGAAGAACCAAAATTTGAGATATTAAAACCACTAGACATCGGCCTCCTCTCTCCTAGAGTCGCCTATGAAAAAGTTATAGAAGAAGAACCGGTCTTAACCGAGGCATATTTCATTACCGAAGAAGGTGAACGGGTTGAATACTATATCAAACCATTCGAGGAAGGCGGCAAGAAATACATCCCTGGACAGGTCATGCAGAATACAGGAGATAGCAGACTATATGAGTTTATGGGAATTACCAAGGCCGACGGCGCCCCAGTGCTTCTGCCCTACAAAGAGAAAGCCAAGAAATCAAAAGAAAGAAAACCAGAAACCGTCGGTCTAACCGTAGAAAGAGCGCAAGAAATTATGGGAGCTGACTTTTTGGGTGCCGAAGCCGTAGAAAAAACCTTCGGCTTCATGCCTGAAGTTGTTCCGGCTCTGCCATTTTCAGAGAGCGATCTTGAAAGAGCCAAAGAACTGAATCAGTTCTTAGTTTTGCGAGTAGATCAGACTACCGACGGCAAGCCGCTTACTATGAAAGAAATAAATAAGATGCTCGAGAAACAGATCAAAAAAGAAGGCAAGGGCAAAATCTTATATGATACAGATTGGTATAAAAATGAAGAATTTTTTATCAAAGACACACCTAAGCTATCATGGGCTTTGGTAAGTAAAGCGGAAATTCCCGGTTCAACTTCAAAAAACTATTTACAGCAAACGGAGCAAATCAGCGAATACCTCACGAACATGATTTTCAAAGATATAGATTTGGACAAAGTTCCTCAAGAATATACCGAAGCTATGGATGAATTTGAAGCCCAGAAAGCCGAGATCGCCGCTTTAATTACAAGCAACTGGCAGGAAGCGGCCTTAAGATTATCAAATCTAAAAATTAATAAGCTGACCAGACAATCCCCCGTAGATGCTCTATATGATTTTCTAATGTATCTGCAAAACAACAACTCACGCTTAATGGAAAGCAAATACGCCTGGACTTACCGCCGCGCTTCGGATGGCGAGCTCGTGATCTTCGGCAGCTCTGGTGCCGATGGTGCGGGCGTCGACAGGTGGACGCCTGACCGTGCGGCTGGCTTTCTCGGTGTTGCTTTCTCCCGCAGTCTTTAGCTTGATCATTTGATATTTGATTATTGAAACTTTGTCTTCGAAAATTTTTTAAGATTTGATATTGTTTTGGGAATTCTATATAATCCACCTTGGCTAATGCAGACGTGTTCAAGGATACGTCTCGCCAATAAAAAAAGACTGCTTGCACTTTTCTAGAGCGGATTTAGTCATTACGACTGATGCCGCCGCATATTTATACAGGCAACGCCCAGTTTTAACTGCGTGTTGCCGCTGACAAGGATGGAAAAGTGTAATAGGAACGCCGCGATTCGGATGGCAAGCTCGTGAACTTCGGCAACTCTGATGCCGATGGTGCGAACGTCAACAGGTGGACGCCTGACAATGCGAATGGCAATCTCGGTGTTGCTTTCTCCCGAAGTCTTTACCTCGCCTTAAACAGCGAGGTTTTCTTTTTGAGTGCTTTTGATCCAGCCACCGAGCATTTTGCCGATTTCTTGCAGAGATTCCTCGCAATGTATATACTTTTTCTGATCGAAAGCTTTGACGTCAAAACAAAGCCTTATCATGGTTTTGATTATTTTAAGTTTATTATCTAAACTTTGGAGCAGAACAAGTCTTTGCTGGCCTCTATTAGAGTTAGCTTCATATAATGATTCGAGAAACTCCAAAGATAAAGCTTCGCATTTTTGGCCAATGGAATAACGGTCTTTCTTGGGAAATAAAGATGTGTAAGAATACAAAAGCAGATAAAACTTATAACTTTTATGAATAATGGGTATTTCGCTAAACATGCAGGTGAGTTTAGTAGTTACAACTTTAATTTGTTTGAAAAAATAATCTCTCTCGAAAATCTATTTTCTGCTTGGAATGAATTTCGGCTGGGCAAGGAAAACAAGTCGGATGTTCAACGGTTTGCTTTAGATCTTGAGGACAACATTTTTGAACTGTACGATGTCCTTAAAAACAATAATTATGTTCACGGGCCTTATCAGTCATTTTATCTCCACGATCCAAAGCTCAGGCACATTTTTAAGGCCCAGGTCAGGGACAGGGTGCTCCATCATGCCCTTGTCAAAATCATTGGTCCTCTTTTTGAAAAATCTTTTATCTTTGATTCTTATTCCTCCCGTAAAAACCAGGGAACCCATAAGGCAATCAAACGATTTAGATATTTTGCCTGGAAATTATCTAGGAACGACACCAAAACCGTCTGGATTTTAAAATGTGATATCAAGAAGTTCTTTGATTCGGTCAACCATGACATAATTATACATCAAATTATGGAAAAAGTCAAGGATAAAAAAGCTGTAAGGCTTGTAGAGCACATTGTGAACAGTTTAAATACAAGTAGTAAAGGCGGAATTCCTTTGGGAAATCTTACAAGTCAGCTTTTCTCAAATATTTATCTAGATATCTTAGACCAATCTATTAAAAGACGCTTAAGGATTAAACACTACATAAGATACAATGACGACTTTTTGATTTTACATGAGAATCGCGAATTCTTAAAAAATCTTATTCCTATAATAAGTAACTTTTTAAAAAATAAGTTAAATTTAGAGCTACATCCACAAAAGATAATTATCAAGAACTGGAATCAGGGGATAGATTTCTTGGGTTATGTTAGTTTTCCTTACCACACAATTCTAAGAACTAAAACCAAGAAAAGAATAATCCTAAAAATTAAAAGAAACAAAGAAAAGTTAAGAATTACCCCTGAATATAAAAAGTCTTTTTATCAAAGTACGCAATCTTATTTCGGGATATTACGTCATTGTCGAGGACGTAATATTCGAAAAAACATGGCCATATTAATAAGCTAAAAAAGGTGATAAGATTTAAGCTGTAGTGAACCTATTAATTGTTACCCAAAAAGTTGACGAGAATGACCAGTTGCTCGGGTTTTTTATAGAATGGCTCAAGTTGTTTGCGAAAAAGTTTGAAAAAGTCACTATTCTTTGTCTTGAAAAAAGTGAATATAATTTACCCGAAAATGTCAGTGTTATTTCTCTTGGAAAAGATAGGGGAGTATCAAAACTAAGACAACTTTTTAATTTTTATTTTTTAATTTTTACTTTGAGAACTGAATATCATTCAGTTCTCGTGCACATGAATCCAATCTGGGCGGCTTTGGGTGGTATTGTCTGGAAGATTTTGAATAAGAAACTTTATCTTTGGTATACTCATAAATCGGTTACACTCAAATTAAAAATAGCCGAGAAATTTACGAATAAAATATTTACTGCCTCGCCGGAAAGCTTTCGTTGGGAAAAAGATTATTTAATTAAATCAGGCAAATTAATTATTACCGGTCACGGAATTGATACAGAATTATTTAAGCCAAGTAATCAACCAAAACTAGAACCCGAGAAACTCAAAATACTAAGTGTTGGCAGAATCGCTCCGGTAAAAAATTACGAAACGCTGATTGAAGCGGCCAAAATTTTAAAAGACAAGGGGGTTGATTTTAAGGTGACTATGGTTGGGGAAGCGCCGCTAAATAGCGATGTTCTCTATTTAGCAAGTTTAAAGTTAAGAATTAAAAGTTTAAAGTTGGAGGAAAATTTTGATTTTATTGGTAAAATAAATCATAAGGAGTTGCCAAAATATTATCAATCCCATGATATTTTCGTTCATTTGTCTAAAACGGGTAGTTTAGACAAGGTCGTTCTGGAAGCTATGGCTTGCGGAATTAAGGTTTTGAGTTCTAATGACTCGTCCCGAACCTTTTTGCCTGACAATTTAATATTTGGAGATATAAATCCGGCAGAGTTGGCTGATAAAGTAACAGCAGTCAAAGATTTACCGGTTGATCCTAAGTTAAGAAATTATGTTGTCCAAAATCATAACTTAGAAAATTTAATCTTAAAAATTAGCGACATAATTATTAATTATAAATGACGGTTTTATATTTCGGATCATACAATCCCAATTATTCACGGAACGGAGTTTTAATAAACGGCTTAAGACAAAATGGCGTTGAAGTTTTAGAGTGCAGAGACGATTCCCCTGGAATAAAAAAATTTATTAATCTTTATAGAAAGCATCGGCAATTAAAAAAAAAGTACGACGTGATGATAGTTGGTTTTTTAGGCCAGCAAATGGTGCCATTTGCTAAGTTGATTTCCAAAAAACCAATTATCTTTGACTCTTTTTTATCTCTTTATGATTCAAACATTTTTGACCGCAAAACAGCAAAAAAGGGGTCATTGAGAGCTTTTTATTATTGGATGCTAGATTGGTTATCCATGAAATTGGCCGATGTTGTTATTTTTGATACTGATCAGCATATAAATTACGCATCAAAAGAATTCGGAATAAAAAAATCAAAATTCAGAAGAATATGGATAGGAGCCAGAGATGATGTTTTTTATCCCATGGACAAGCCCTTCGACATGGCTCAGGACAAGTCTGGGTCTGACAAATTTCTAGTTATTTTTCATGGTTCTTTTATACCTTTGCAAGGGATTGAGTATCTTTTAAAAGCGGCAAAAATATGTGAAAAAGAAGATATCAGCTTCCTTATTGTTGGTGATGGACAAGAGAAAAAAAAGATGTTAAATTTAGCCGGTCAACTTAATTTAAAAAATGTTGAATTTGCGGGTTTTATGAGCTTGGAATGGATAAGGGAAAAAATCTCCCAATCCGATATTTGCCTGGGAATTTTTGGGAATACTCCAAAAACCAAGAGAGTAATACCCAACAAAGTTTACGAATGTCTGGCGATGCAAAAGCCGGTTATAACAGCTGATACGCCGGCAATCAGAGAATTGTTTGATGAAGAAGATTTAATGCTGGTCAAAGTTGCCGATTCGGAATCTTTGGCCGATGGTATAATTAGTCTAAAGAGAGATCCTGACCTGATGAACAAAATAGCCATTAATGGTTATAATAAGTTTAAGGATAATGCCTCTATACGAGTTTTAGGTGAAAAATTAAATAATATTGTCAATGAATTTGAATAAACCAAAAATTTTAGTTACCGGTTCGGCTGGTTTTATAGGAAGTCATATTTATGACCTGCTTTTTGATGGGGGTTATGAAGTATACGGCGTGGATGATTTGTCAGGAGGATTTATGAGGAATGTGTTGCAGAAGAAATACTTCACCAAACTTGATCTGCGTGATCGAGTAAAAACGGCAGCATATGTTAAAAAAATAAAACCAGACATTATTTTTCATCTGGTCGCTGATGCTACCGAAGGCAGGAGTCAGTTTACTCCGTTTAGTGCTATAGATAGGAACATAGTTGCTTATCTGAATCTTTTGGTTCCAGCTATTAAACATGGATTGAAAAAAATGATATTGACCAGCTCAATGAGTGTCTACGGTGCTCAGCAGGTTCCGTTTAATGAAAACATGATACCCCAGCCGGAAGATATTTACGGCATTTCAAAAATGTCCATGGAGAAGACAACCCATGTCTTGTCGGATGTTTATGGTTTCAAATACGTCATTATCAGACCGCACAATGTCTATGGACCTAGACAGAACCTTTCCGATCCCTATAGAAATGTTGTCGGGATTTTCATTAACAGTTTGCTCCATGGAAGGAATTTTTATATTTATGGCAATGGAATGCAAAAAAGAGCATTTTCTTATATTGATGATGTGGTACCGGCTATGGTTAAAGCGGCTTTTAAAAAAGAATGTGAAGGCAAGATTATAAATATTGGTTCTGATAAACCGGTAACTTTAAAGGAATTAGCTGAAACAGTATTAAAAACATTTTATGGCGATATGAAAAATGTTCCCAAAAAAATTCTTCCCAAGAACGTGCCCGACCGGCCTCGAGAAGTTAAATATGCTTATTGTGAACACAAAGTAGCCGAGAAACTCTTAGGATTCAAGTCTAAAGTCGGTTTGTCGGATGGAGTAGCAAAAATGGCCGAATGGGCCAAGTCTATCGGAAAACAACAGTTTGTTTATTTGACGAATTTAGAGCTTGAACATCCTAAGGCCCCTAAAACCTGGACATCAAAGCTGATCTAATGAAAAATTTTTACGATAATTATTGGAAAAAAAGAGGAAGATCTGGAAATCGGCCACGTTATCATATTTTCTCTGAATGGATAGATGATGGTTCAAAAGTTCTTGATATCGGCTGTGGAGATGGATACTTCGGCGAGTTTCTAGTTGGTAATAATAAAGTAGATTATACAGGCGCTGATATTTCCGAAACCGCTCTAAATTCAGCCAAAGATCGTGGTTTGAAAATTGTTCAACTTGATGCTTCAAATGAACTGGGTAAATTTAATCCAGAAAGTTTTGACTACATTATAATGTCTGAATTTATTGAACACATTCCTAATTCCGAAGAAATTCTTAGGGCTGCCGGCAAGATAGCCAAAAAAGGTGTTTTAATATCCATTCCCAATATTGCTTATTGGAAATTCCGACTCCAGCTCTTATTAGGCAAATTTCCTAAGCAATGGGCCGTTGCTCCGGAAGAGCATCTAAGATACTGGTCAGTTGATGATTTTAAAGAAACAGCCGAAAAGTCTGGTTTTGAGGTAAAGGAAATACGTTCTTCCAATGGAAGGAAAGTTCTACGAGACATCTGGCCAAATCTTTTTGGTTTTCAGGTTTGTTTTTATTTAAACCCCAAGAGACTATGAGGATTTTTTTTGCTTCTTATACTTATATTTACGAACATAATTATCGCATTTTTAATTACTTCAAAAACAAAAGTAACCTTGTTTTAGTTTTGCCTAAAAAATGGAGATCAACCAAGGGTAGTAAAATAACTACCTATACCCCCAAGATTAAAGACATAAAGACCATTTCCACCCCTGCTCTTTTTTACCATTCAAAATATCCGGTTATCAAGGGTCAATTGAAGGGTTGGATGCCAATGCTTTGGTTCATATTAAAAAAGGAGTCAAAGCCGGGTGATGTTTTTTTTAGCGCCTATGAACCAAATCTGCTAGTTACCTATATTTACGGTCTTATTGCCAAAAATTTAAAATTAAAACACATTTTTTTTACTTGGCAGAATGTGCCGTATGGGGGTCGGTTGACTGGTTTTAAGCTGAAATTAATAGAATGGTTATTGAAGAAGAATATAGAGTTAAGTACGGCCGGAATTTTTGGAATGCAGAAAGCATACGAGGTGCATAAAAGTTATCTGGAAAAATACAACTCTAATATCAAAATAGCCATATTTAATCAATCTGGAGTAGATACCGATGTTTTTAAGCCTGAGGCTAAAAATAATTTTAGAGAAAAATATCATTTGAAAGACAAAAAAATGATAGTCTATTCCGGAACGTTTACCCGACGCAAAGGGACGTTACCCACCATTGAAGCTTTTGCTAAACTTTGTAAAGAAATTCCAAGTGTACACTTGATAGTAATTGGGGCTGGAGAGTTAGAGGGGCAGGTCATTCAGATGATCAAAGATTTAGAAATTTCTCAAACTGTTACGCTTTTGCCTTGGCAAATGAATAATGATTTAGCTCCTATTTATGCTGAAGCTGATATAATGGTGCACCCTTCAGTGCCTTTTGAGGGCTGGGAAGAACAGATGGGATTATTAATGGTTCAAGCTCAATCGTGTGGTCTTCCGGTAATAACCAGCCGTACCGGATCCCTAGAGGAAACGGTGCTCAATGGTAAAACCGGCATTTTGATTGATACCATTGAACCGGTGGCTATTTATAAAGCTATGAAACAGCTGTTACTCGATGAGAAGTTAAGATTAAGCATGAGTCATGCCGCAAGACAGTACGTGGTCGAACATTTTAGTTCCCAGGCGACTGCTCGTAAGATGGAAGAATTTCTTAACTCATTATAAATGTTGGGGGAAAATAAAAAATAATATTATGCGCATATTAATTACCGGCAGTAAGGGATTTATCGGGAGATATCTTGTGAGCCGCTTAATTGATCATAAAATAACAGAGCTCGACAGGAGATTAGAATATGACATAGAGTCATATTTCAAGGATCAGGACCTGGTCGTTCATTTAGCGGCCAAGCTTTCAAAGCACGCGCCCGAAGAAATATATAGAGTTAATGTGGAGGGAACAGAAAAGGTTGCTCGTTTATCTCTAAAATATGGATGTAAGCTTATAAATATAAGCTCAATTTGTGCCCATGATGATAGTCCATACGGTCGCAGTAAAGCTCTCGCCGAAAAAATTGTTGGAAAATATGTAAGTGAGGGATTGAGGGCTATTACTATCAGGCCTTGTGGGATTACAAGGCGCAAATATCTTCCTTGGCTTATCGATGTCAATTGGTATCCCGTTGAAAACCTGGTCAATGATATCGTAAAACTAATAAACGAAGACTCCTTTGATTACAGAGTGATAGAAATCAAGGGTCGAGGTAATTGGGGTCAGCCATTTAAGAAAAAGCTTCACCGGTTAATTAAAAAATTAAAATAAGATAGAACCTCGCCACTAAGCCCATCTGGTTTTTAGAGAAAACAATGAAAAAAATCTTATATTTATCAAATCTTCGTCTGCCGACCGAAAAGGCTTATGGAATCCAAATCGCCAAAATGTGTGAAGCGTTTTCTCTTATTCCGGAGACGGAACTTGAGCTTGCTTATCCGTACCGTAAAAATCCCATAACAACGGATTTTTTTGAGTACTATTCCGTAAAGAAAAATTTCAGGGTCAAAAAATTACCGGCTTTGGATATGTATACTCCAGGTTCATCGGGCAAGATAACCGTCGGGTTAAAAAGCTTTATATCGGCCGTAATTTTATTTTTCTATGCCCTGTCAAAAAAAGCGGATGTTATTTACTCAAGGGACGAACTGATTATATTCTTTCTGAGCTTTTTTAAAAAAAATCTTGTTTTTGAAGCTCACCGTTTTTCAATAAAAAGAAAAATTTTTTACAACAGATTTAAAAAAGCAGAGATTAAAATAATCGCCATATCAGAAGCAATAAAAAAGGATTTGGTTAATATGGGTTTTGAATCAAAAAATATTTTAGTCGCTCATGACGGGGTCGATATAAACTTATTTGACATTGATATTATCAAAGAAGAAGCCAGAGCAAAAACCAATTTGCCCAAAAATCAAGAGATTGTTATGTATACCGGACATTTGTTTGAATGGAAAGGAGCTGGCACTCTGCTGGAAGTAGCAAGAATGTCAAAGATCAAAGGTCAAAGGTCTGATTTTTTGTTTGTTTTTGTCGGCGGGACAGAATATGATGTAAAACAATTTAGGAAAAAGGCTGAAGATTTGGATAATGTTTTGATCTTGGGCTATAAGCCGCACAAAGAAATACCCGTATTTTTAAAAGCGGCCGATGTTTTGGTTCTACCCAATTCAGCCAGTGAAAAAATTTCCAGCTATACCTCCCCTTTGAAATTATTTGAATATATGGCTTCAGGAAGACCGATAGTCGCATCTGAACTGCTCTCAATTAAGGAGATTTTGAATTCTGAAAACTCTGTATTGGTAGGTTCTGATGATCCGGAGAGCCTGGTCGGAGGTATCAGTAAAGTCATTGAAAACAGTAGTTTTGGCGAGATGATTTCCCAAAAAGCCAAAGAAGATGTTAAAAATTACACTTGGCAGAAGAGGGCAGAAAGAATTGTAGCTTATTTAGGCTTTTCTTTGTAGAAATTTGTGGATTTTGTTTCCAATTTCTATTGCAACAGGGACACTGGTAGCAATTTTTCCGGAAAATATTTGCCAAAATCCAGGAATTAATTCATCCACCATCGTCGGACGTTTATCCGTTTTCTCTGCTTTGTGTAAAACAATTCGGGGAATATACATAGAATGAAGATGTTTGTAATTTTTCAGTTCGCCAATCCATGGCGCCCATTTGTCTTGGTATTGATTAAATCTTTCCTCTCTTCTTTTCTTGGTATTATAATAATCTATCCCATATTTAAAATTCGGAAACTTACCGACCACTCTTTCCAGAACAGAAAGTTCAACATCATAAAAAAGATGATTTTTTGAATAACCAAACGGCATCGCGCTGAAAAACGGTCCATCCATAATCATCCAGCCCACATTCTTCCAGGGCGTAGATGTTACCAATATTTCGCATAACTCATATTGAAATGTTTGGAGGGGTAAACCGAGCAGGTTATTGATATGATTAATCGCGCCATAGGTTGCGTTTACTAAGGCCGCACAGTTAGTAATCCCATCTCTGTTATCTGATCCGTAATTTACCGTAAACCCTTCGTTGTTTTTTTTGAGACCCACAACCGGTGAATTGGTTAATAAAGTAATATTATTTGCCTTAGCCACCTTCTTAAGAAGAAAATCCTTCGTTCTGTTGGCATCAAAAATTGTTTCCGGTACTTTCACGCTGACAGCTATTTTTTCTTTTGATATTTTTAAATCAGAGGGCCAGGATATTTTGTATGGCAAGTTCATTTTTTTACAAAATGATAAAAAGTCTTTGTGGCTAGTCAAACTCCCTTCTTTCGCAACCATGTAATGATTATTTATTTTTTTTATTATTGATTTGCCAAAAAAAGTTTCAAATGGTGTCTTGGCCTTTAAACTTTGGATGACAGTTTCTTTGTCTCTGGGGTAATGGTAACCCATGTGAATTCTGCCGTGATTAACTAACGATGCACCCGTCATAATCTCTTTTTCTTTTTCAAAAACAATAACGGAATAACCATTTTTAGCCATTTCAAGAGCGGTTAAAATCCCAAAAATACCGCTCCCGATAATGCCAACAACTTTTTTGGAATTGTCTATTGTGCGTATAATTTGTCTGGCAACGGGCAGATATTTTTCAAGCGTTAAAATATCAAATTTCAAATCTGGTTTTTCAAAATAATGAATGTTCTTTTCTATCATTTTTTCAAGAACATCTTCTTTTATTTCAGTTTCCTTGTTTCCAACTATCACTTTAGGAAGAGTAATAAAACCTTTCGGACCCAGGATGCCAGAAAAGTCAGCGACAAGAGAAGGTTCTTTGCCCTTATTCAAAAAGATCTTTAAAACTTCTGTTTTTTTATTTTCGGCAATATTAGATTCTGCATGTATTAATTTATTTTCGGAGTATTTTATTTTGATTTGTTCATCAGACACCGACTCTATTATTGGATTAGACTTATCTCTAATCAGTTTAAGATCGTGCAAGATTTGAATAATATGAGGCAAAAAAGAGGTTTTGGAATTATAAACACTCTTACGATAGGAATCAAATGGGCGGGAAAAAACAATGTCAACTTGCGATATCTTGTTTTTGTTTTTTTCCAAAAATTTGCCCACCTTTTTAATCAAGTCAGAATAGTGCCACTGTGAGGCCACGGCTATTTCTAGGCCGTATCGGGTGGTTAGTTTTTGAATAGAATCAAGTTCTTTTTTATGGAGAGCAACTGGTTTTGGTAAAATAAAATTCTTCGCCCCAATATGAATCAGGTTGTTTAATACTTCCAGTAGTATGTTTTGATGTACGCAAAGATCAAATACATCATTTTTACCAGGCCGGCCGAAATTATTTTTCCACTTGGCCCCCGATTTTATAAAAGGAATACCAAAAAAGATATCCGACTTTGGTTTAGATCGGCTTATAACCGCACGGATTTTTACGTTATCAAATTTTTTATATTTTTCTGCTATCTTTGTTCCGTAAGCTCCGCCGCCAACTATTGTGACCTGAATCATTTAATTGGAATTTAGCGATATTCCGGTATGGTATCATAAGAAATATTACGATACAATAAACTAAAAGTTTAGTTAAAAGGGTCAAAAACAGCCATGTTTAAGCGAATAAAAAAAGAGATATTTTTTATAATAAAGTTATTCAATCAAAGCCAAAGATATGATCTAATTTGTTATTTTAATTATTTTAAGTACAGGTTTTTCAGTAGATTTATATTGGCTAAACTACCTAAACATCAATGCCAGCCCGGGGACGATTTTTCTTTCCACATGCTTTGCCAAGAGGAAGATGTTTTTATGGCAGAGTGGGCGATTAGTTCATTTTTGAAGTATTCAGGGTTGTGTCCTAAGATAATAATTCACGATGACGGATCAATGACTAAAGGTTCGGTTAGAAGACTTGAAAGCAGGTTTAGTAGTCTTAAGGTTTTGCTTAGATCGGAAGCGTTAAAAATGCTCGAGGCTCATCAAGGTTTTAATAAGATAAGGGATTTCAACATAAAAGGTCATAACATTGTGATTCAGCTTATAGATATATTTCTTCTAAGCGATACTCCAAAGGTAATGCTTATGGATAGTGATATCTTGTTTTTTAAGAAGCCACAGGAAATAATCAATTTTATAAACGAACAGACTGGCTGGGATGCTTTGGTATCAAAGCAACCGGGTACTTATGATCTTATGATTAACAATGACTATGCAGACAAGCATCAGATATATGAGAGGCAAGCCGGTTTTATGAATTCCGGGATGATTTTATTTAAAAAAGCCAGTATTTCAGAGGTCAAGTTTTATGAGTTTTTTAATAATACCAAAAAAAGTTACGAGGACTACTTTTTAGGAATGTCTGGCTGGGGCTGTCTTATTTCGCAGTTAAATTATAAATTTTTGCCGGAAGATAAGTATATTTTGAAAGGCAGGCCAACCCAAAATACAATCATGAAGCATTTTACCGGTCCCAGAAGGTATGAATTTTTTGCTTACGGGATAGAAAAATCTAGAAAAATAACTCATAACTGATGACTCATAACAAATGACCGTGACCCTTTATTTGTCATTGGTTATTTGTTATAAGTTAATTTATGTCTAATCAAACAATTTTAATAACCGGAGCCAGCGGGCTTTTAGGTTTGGAATTACTGCATTATCTTGGCGACAACGGTTTTGACGCGGTTGGAACTTATAACTCAAATCCAAAATTAGTTGATAAAAATTATAAAAACTTAAAGTGTGATGTAGGCGATGCCGGGTCAGTTACCAGTTTGGCTAAAAAGATTGACCGGGTTAATGTAATATTCCACTGCGCTTCAATGACCGGCATTGATAAATGTGAAAAGAATAGAGAAGCTTGCTGGCAAGCCAATGTTATCGGGACCAGGAATATGGTTGATCTGGCAAAAAAGAATAAAGCCAAGCTGGTTTATATATCAACCGGTTCTGTTTTTTCCGGAGATAAGGGAAATTATAAGGAAAACGATACACCCGATCCTAAAAATTTTTATTCATGGACCAAGCTTTTGGGGGAGGAAGCGGTTTTGTCTTATGAACGGGGGATAGTTGTCAGAGCTGTTCCAATAGGGATTCACGGTGTTGGCCGGCCGCAAGCTAATTTTATTGAATGGCTTGTTGACTCAGCCGGCAACAACAAATCTTTCAACCTTTTCAATGATGTATTTATTAATCCAATAAGCGCTGAAAGTTTTGCTAAAACATTAGCGGAAGTCCCAAGAGTTTTAGATAAAGGATTACTTCATGTTGGAAGCAGAGACAGATTATCCAAAGCCGATATGGGTCAGATGGTTATTTCCAAATTTCCAAATTTTACGGGCCAGGTTAAACTTATTTCGGTTGATGAAATGCCGGGAGATTTTGCTTCAAGGCCAAAAGAGATGTGGTTTAGCGTAGGTAAAGCTGCCAAACTAGGATTAAAAATGCCTAAACTTAGAGAAGAATTAGATTTAATTCTAAATGCTGAAGACGCTAAAAAATAATCGTTGGCTTTTACTGCTTATATTGTTTTTTATTGGTATAAGAATTTTTGGTTTAGAACAGTATTATCACCAAGATGAATATCGTTGGGTTCAGCAGGTTTATACCGAGGAATTCGGCGAAGTTGATTCTCCTCATCCGCCGGTGATGCAAACTCTTTTTTCTATCGGGGGTAAATTGTTTGGCTATGATAATTTGAGGGTGGTGCCGTTTTTTTTCGGTGTCCTCAATCTTTTATTAATTTTTGTTGTATCTCTTAAGCTGACTGGCAACAAAAAACTTGCCTATTTTGTCTCCGGCCTTTACCTTATTAATGTTTATGCTTTGATTGCCAGCTTAATGATTGATATTGACGGAACCCTGATGCCATTTCTGGTTTTATCGGCTTATTATTTTTATCTGAAAGCTTTCAAAGACGGCGATAAAAATTTTATGTTGCCGTTGATATTAGTATTGCTTGTTGGACTTTTTACCAAGTTAAGCTATGTGCTTTTTGCCGGAACTTTGGCCGTTGAATATTTATGGACCTTGTATGATAAGGGCAAATTTAAATATCAGTTTAAAAAAACAGCGTTATTTCTTGGCATCTCCGGAGTTCTTGTTGTTGGACTCTATGTGTTATACGGCAAAGCCGACCCTAGGTTTTTAGAGTATTCCACTAATTTCAAGTATTTAAACTTTGGTTCAAGGGCATATCTTGATCTTGGTCTCCGGCTTTTTAAATTTTTTATCTGGTTTTCGCCGCTTTTGTTTTTGCCGATGGTTTACGGTTTATTTAAGAAAGAAATTTTTACAAAATTCCGCATCTGGTATATCTACTCTCTATTTAACTTTCTGTTTTATCTTGTAATTTTTGATTTTGCCCGGCTGCCGATAGAGAGATATTTTATGTTCATAATCATACCTTCGGTATTGATAAGCGGCTATGTGGTTTACCCCTTTCTCTCTAGGTTAAATAAAAAAGATTTAATTTTGAGTTTAGCGTCATTTTTGGTTATTTTGGTTTGGACAGCTTTAGCTGTTCATGAAGTTGTTCCACTCAACCCCAAAGAGGCCTATATCAACAAAGTTAAAGATTTAGACTTTAACTTCCTTGTTCCTTTAACCGGCGGTTCCGGACCGATAGGTTTTTATGGTTCGGCCATGTTTTTATTATGGGCCTGGCTAGTTTGTTTTATCGGTCTCTTATTAAACAAAAAGAGATTGGCCGTCAGCTTGTTTCTTGTTTTTGGAATTGGCTACAACATACTTCTTTCAACGGAAAATTTAACCGGAGCGATGTATGGCAGTGTAGATAGTATTACCAAGAAATCGGTCGCTTATGTGGTTGATAACCAAGAAATTAACAGCGTGGTAACTTATTATGATGCCGGAGTTTATTATTTAAAGATGGCCGATAAATATACCGGCCGGTTTTATACCGCTCCTTCCAGGGATTACAGCCAGAGATTAAAAACTCATCGCGGACATTATATGATTGTTGACTTTCCAGCCGTTGATAAAAACAGTTTATATTGGGAATTGATATCAAAATGCGAGTTGGATAAAAAATTTACTGATAAATATGTAGATTCATACATATTTGACTGCCACTCACTGATCGTTGACTGACAAGTCCCGATGTATTAATTTTTTAGGTTTGATTGTTGATAAGTAACCAATAAATGAGGTCGGTTTAATGTTAAAATTGTTATTAGGTGGGATTATATTTAGTTAAATAAACTCAACCCCCTAATAAATGAATAAGAGAGGTAAAACATTTAAATCCCTGAATGCGATTTTTGTAATTGTCGCTCTCTTTTCTTTTTACTTTTTTGCTTCTAATTCCAATGCCGGTGTTCCACAGATTTTAAGTTTTCAAGGACGGCTTACTGACGGTTCGGGAAATCTTTTAGGTGGTAACGGTACAAATTATTATTTTAAATTTAATATCTATCCGTCATTGACCGGTGGAAGCTCATCTTGGTCGTCCGGTGGGACAGCTGTAACTATAAAAGTTACTCAAGGTGTTTTTAACACTTTGCTTGGCGACACATCAACTGGTTATGACGCGTTGGATTTAGATTTTGACAGCGCTAATTATTATCTGGAAGTTCAAGTGGATGATGATTCAGGTTTCGGAAGTTCTGAAACCCTCTCTCCTCGTCAGAGAATTGTAGCTTCCGGTTTTGCGATAAATGCCGAGACTGTTCACGGCGGAAGATTTTTAAACACATCCGGCGTCGGGCAGTTTGGAAGTTTGACCACTGTTTCCTATTCGCGTTTTGGAACTGATACAACTTCTCATGCTGGAACTATTGATGCTTCAAATGATTTATTAATATCGGGTGGGTTGGAAGTAAACGGATCAACCGCTTTTGACGGATTTGTAATTTTTGGATCAGGTGCCTCATTTTCAAATAGTTTGGAACTAACTTCGGTTTCTTCAAAACTTGGTATTAATGCCGGCGCCTTCATCAACACGGCTTTTGAAGTCGGCGGCACGGCCAGCATTTCCGGAACAACCACTTTGAACGGAGTCACATATACCTGGCCAAGTGCTGACGGTGCTGCTGATAACTACGTTCTAACCACAAACGGTTCAGGAGTATTAACCTGGGAACAAGATGATACTGCTGCCGGAGGAGTGAATTCCAACTCATTGAACTTTGACGAGTTCCAAACCAACCTTGTCTTAGATGTTGATACCACTATTACCGGCGGCGCTTTTGCTCTGACCTTTGACCACGCTTCCGTCTCCGGCAACTTTGACATTGCTACAAAGCTTGGCGTTATCTCCGGTGGTTTCACCGATACCACTTTTGAAGTCGGCGGCACGGCCAGCATTTCCGGAACAACCACTTTGAACGGAGTCACTTACACCTGGCCAAGCGCTGATGGTGGTGCCGACAACTACGTCTTAACCACTGACTCGGCCGGAACCTTAACTTGGGAACTGGACGACACCAGTTCCGGCGTCGCCTCCAATTCCCTCGGCTTCGGCGCCATAGTCAACAACCCTTCCTTAGACGCTAATTTCAACATTAAAACCGACGGTTACTTCTTCGGCCTTTCCCGTTACGGCCAAGCTCCTTCAACTCTCTTTGAAGTTCAAGGCACGGCCAGTGCTTCCTATCTCCTCACGGGTAACACACTGCAGGTCGGAGGATTCTCAAGCGCGGCTTACTCCCGATTTGGGACGGGGACTTCTAACCGCGGCCTGTCCGCCGCCAACGATCTTTTGATCACCGGCTATCTTGAAGCCGACTCCAGCGCTTCCTTTGACGGGGGACTGGAAATCTCTTCTTTTGCCTCGGCTTCAGTCGGCAACAGTAATTTCAGCATCAACTTAGGCGGCACCGGCGACTTCATTGTCCAGGACAACGGCACCACCTTCTTCACCTTATCCGACTCCGGCGTCTTAACCATTGACTCCCTGACCTTAGACGGTTCAACTATCGGCACCACTTCCGGCGATGTCACCATTGATTCAGCCGGCTCTTTGGTCATATCCGATGCCGTCACCGCTAATGGCCTGATAACCATTGCCGCCGGCGCTTCCTCTTCCACCGGTTTTGAAATCACCACCGGCAATCTGGGAGTTAATGCCGGAGGAACGACTAACACCCGCTTTGAAGTCGGCGGCACGGCCAGCATTTCCGGAACAACCACTTTGAACGGAGTCACTTACACCTGGCCAAGCGCTGATGGTGGTGCCGACAACTACGTCTTAACCACTGACTCGGCCGGAACCTTAA